>Ga0194119_10004133_pt1 | contig 22714 bp, 17 predicted proteins | sample TA2MahC100mmetaG_FD_148620 | JGI IMG/M metagenome (GOLD analysis project Ga0194119, IMG submission 148620) | Freshwater microbial communities from Lake Tanganyika, Tanzania - TA2015018 Mahale Deep Cast 100m | ecosystem: Environmental > Aquatic > Freshwater > Lake | place: Tanzania: Lake...
AGGTTCGGGTTCGGCACGAGCCGCACCGGGGCACCGGCGGGAATGGCGGGCTCGAGGTTGCGTGCGTTGTCGACCACCACCACGCGCAGGCGACCGCGCACCGCGGGATCGTTCGCCTCGAGGGCCACGAGGCTCGCGATCGTGGCGAGCACGTACTGCTGACGGTTGAAGGTGGTGATCGCCACCCCCATGCGCACCTCGCGCACCGGTGCGGTGCGCGTGAGCCATTCGCCACCGTGGACGACCACTCCGTCGGCGAGTGCCGTCACCGCCACATAGAACGACTCGGCCCCCACCGCACGCATGTCGTCGCACCAGAGCTCGGCCTCCTCGACCGAGGCCGCGACCACCGTGTCCACACCGTCGGCGTATGCGACCAGCTCGACCAGTGCGGGCCCGGTGATGCACATCCGCGCGCCGAGATCGGCGAGATTCGTCAGGCGACTCCAGCGACCCGCCGAAAAGACCCCGAACGCCGTGTCGAAGGTGACCTTGCCACCCGAGGCCAAGGTGATGCCGTCGGCGGCGGTGTCACCATCGCGACACCTGGCATAGAGCGTGGGTTCGGCGAAACCGGGTGCGGGCGGGTTCATCCTGCCGAGAAGCCGGGCCATGCCCCCAGTCTCACAGGGGATCGACCACCAGTGAGCGCATCGGAGAATTCTTCACCCGGGACTCGATGAAGACCCGGGCCACCTCGAGCGCCTCCTTGATGGTCACGTCCATGTCCAGGTAGCGGTAGGTGCCGAGCCGACCGAGGAAGGTGACCCCGGTGGCGGACCGCGCCGCGCTCACGTAGTCGTGGAGCTGTGCCTTCTCCTCCACCAGACGGATCGGGTAGTACGGGATGTCCCCCTCGCCCGCGAGGCGGCTGAACTCGGTGAAGGTCACCGTCCTGTCATGGGACTCCCAGGGAGCGAAGTGCTTGTGCTCGGTGACCCGCGTGTGGGGGACGTCGACATCGCAATAGTTCAGGACCGGGCACCCTTGGTGGTCACCCCCGGATTCGTCCGCGACGAAGTCGAGCGTGCGGTACCCGAGTCGGCCGTGGCGGTGGGCGAACCACTCATCGATCGGGCCGGACCAGAACACGTGCTCGGCGTCGGTGAGGTCCCCCGCCGACACCTGGCGACCGAGCGAGACCTCGATGAGGGGATGGTCGAGCATCGCCTCCACGATCGGGGTGTACCCGTTGCGCGGGATCGCCTGCCACGGATGGTTGAAGTAGCTGTCCTCGTAGGAGAACCGCAGCGGCAGCCGCGCCAGGATCGATGCCGGCAGTTCACTCGGCGCCATCCCCCATTGTTTCTGCGTGTACCCGGCGAAGAACGCCTCGTAGAGCTCGCGACCGACGAACTTGAGGGCCTGGTCCTCGAACGAGACCGGCTCGCCGATCGAGGAATCGGCCTTGCCGGCGATGAACGCGCGGGCCTGCGCGGGCGTGAACGTCGTGCCGAAGAATTGGTTGATCGTGTGCAGGTTCACCGGCAGCGAGTAGACCCTCCCGGCCGACACCGCCTTGACCCTGTGGTTGTAGGGAACCATGTCACCGAACCGGTTGATGTAGTCCCACACCTCGGCATGCCCGGTGTGGAAGATGTGCGGCCCATAGACATGGACCATCACTCCGTTGTCATGCCGCTCGGTGTGGGCGTTGCCCGCGACATGGGACCTTCCGTCGACGACCCACGAGGCGATTCCGGCCTCTGCCAGCTGGCGCGCGACCACCGCACCGGAGAATCCGGCACCGACGATGACGATGGGTGCGGTCACGCGAACGACGCTAGTTGCTCGGGTCCGCTCCCACGGGGCGTGGTGACGACGACTCGAGCCGGTGTCAGTGCGACAGACCCGGGGCGCAGAGCCCGTCGAGCTCCATGATCTGGATGCGGTCGCGGTTCTCCCACGTCACCTCGTTCGAGGGGTCGGGACGAAGGTTGAAGACCCGGAACGACATCTCGGTGGTGTCCACGGCGAGGATCCGACCGATCAACGGATCGCCCAGATCGAGCAGGATCTTCAACGTCTCGAGCGCCTGGATCGACCCGATGATCCCGGGCAGCACGCCCAGCACACCGGCCTCGGCGCACGAGGGAGCCAACTCGGCCGGCGGCGGCACCGGAACCATGTCGCGGTACGTCGGCCCGCGCAGCGGGTGGAACACCGACACCATCCCCTCGAACCGGAAGATGCTCCCGTGCACGACCGGGATGCCGAGCTTCACGCTGGCGTCGTTCAGGAGATACCGGCTGGGGAAGTTGTCGGCGCCGTCGACGATCACGTCATATCCCTCGATGATCCCCATGATGTTGTCGGCCGACAACCGCGCGTCGTAGGTGACGACATCGACGTCGGGGTTCAACTTCGTGAGGGTCTGGCGGGCCGAGTCGACCTTGCGCTGGCCGACCCGGTCGAGGTTGTGGAGGATCTGGCGTTGAAGGTTCGACTCGTCCACCTCGTCCATGTCGACGATCCCGATCGTGCCGACCCCTGCCGCCGCCAGGTACAGCGCGGCGGGCGATCCGAGCCCGCCGGCTCCCAGCATCAGCACCTTGCTGCCGAGCAACTTGGCCTGGCCCTCGATGCCGACCTCGGGCAGCAGGAGATGGCGCTGGTAGCGATTCCGCTGATCGGCCGTGAGCGTGACAGGGGCGAGCCACGCGCGTCCCTCGTCCTTCCACTTGCCAAAGCCCCCCGCCATGGAGAGCACGTTCGTGTACCCGAGTTCCTGCATGGTCGCGGCCGCGAAGGCGCTGCGCACGCCACCGGCGCAATACACGACGATTTCTTGGTTCTTGTCGGTGGCGCGTCCCTCGATCTGGGCCTCGAGGTGCCCACGGGGGATGTGCAGTGCACCGGGGAGTGCACCCTGGTCGAACTCGTCGGGCTCGCGCACGTCGAGCACGAGCACGCCACCGGAATTGATGCGGGCCTCGGCGGTCGCAGTGTCGACTTCGACGATCCTGGACTTTGCCTGGGCGAGAAGATCCCTGAATGACGGCATGCGAAAAAGCCTACCGTCGGGGTCGGGATTTCAGTCTCGGGTGACCCCACGCCGGACCGTCGCCGGCGATGCTCAGCCCCGACGGGCGGCGGCCACGATCGACACCAACGCCGGAGTGATCGAGCCCACCACGACCCGATCCGCGTAGCCGTCCATCGCCGTGGGTTCACCGTTCACGATCACCACCCGGGCTCGCGATGCTCGCGCACGCGGCACCACCATGTTCGCCGGTGAGACCTGCAGCGTGCTGCCCACCGCGAGAAGCAGATCGCACTCCTCGGCCTCGGTGAGCGCACGCTCGATGACCTCGGGCACGAGGGCTTGACCGAACAGGATCGTGTCGCTCTTGACGATCCCCCCGCACAGTTCGCACCGCGGATCCGGGTCGCCGGCGCGCACGCGCTCGATGAACTCCCCCATCGGTCGCCGGTCGTTGCACCCCCAGCAGCGGGCCCACTTCACGGTGCCGTGCACCTCGACCACCCGGTCCTCGGGGACACCGCCTGCTTGGTGCAGACCATCCACGTTCTGGGTGACGACGGCGGCGAGCGATCCCATCGCATGGATCTCGGCGATCGCGCGGTGACCGTCGTTGGGCTCGGCCGTGCCGTTGAAGGTGCGGACCCGTCCCTCCCACGCGACGCGTCGCACCTCGGGGTCACCGAGATAGTGCGACAAGGTCGAGGTGCGCTCCGCGAGTGGGTTGCGCGTCCACAGCCCGTTCGGCCCGCGGAAGTCCGGGATTCCCGAGTCGGTCGAGATGCCCGCTCCGGTGAACACCACCACGCGCCGCGCCGCACCCAACCACTCACCGACCTCGTCGAGGACCTCGGCTGGAACGTTCTCCTCGTACATCGGGCCCCATTCTGCCCTCCCGGGCCCACACCAGCGGCGGCTGAACCTGCTGCCAAAAATGCCGGTCGGGCGGGGCGGGCGGTCGCGCGTCAGCGTGCGTGCAACGACTCGGGGATCCAGCCCCGGTGCGCCTCGAGCAGATCATCGACGAGCGCCCAGATCTGGTCGAGGTCGAGTTCGGCCGCGGTGTGCGGGTCGAGCATCGCGGCGTGGTACACGTGGTCGCGGCGACCGGTGAGGACGGCTTCCACGGTGAGCGACTGCACGTTGATGTTGGTCTGCATGAGGGCCGCCAGGTGCGCAGGGAGCGGTCCGATCCGACGCGGGTGGATGCCACCGGCGTCCACGGTGCAGGGCACCTCGACACAGCAGTCCGCGGGCAGGTTGTCGATGATCCCCCGGTTCGGGACGTTGCCGTACACCACCGTCGGCTCACCGGTCTCGACGGCATGGATGATCGCGCTGCCGTACTCGAGGCTCGGAACCACGCCGAGGCGACCCTCGGGATCCTCGAGGCGCGTGCGCAGCCTCTCCCATCCCTCGATCTGGCGCTCGCACCGTCGGGGGTATTCATCGAGCGGGATCCCGAACCTGTCGATCAGGTCGTCGCGGCCGCGCTTGATGAACCAGGGCACGTACTCGCTGAAATGCTCGCTCGACTCGGTGACGAAGTAGCCGAGCCTGCGGAACATTTCGTAGCGCACGGCGTCGGAGAGCCCCTCGAACCCGCCGTCGGAGCGGTCCTCCCCGCCGCGCATCGGCGCCGGCATCGATGCGGCGAACTCGGCGATCGCGGGATAGAGGTCCCGTGTGCCGGTCGCGGTGCGCTCGGCGAACTCGAGGAAGAACGCCATGTGATTGATCCCGGCGCAGCGGTACTCGAGCGATCCCGGATCGACTCCCAGGTCGCCGGCCAACTGGTGAGCCGTGTGCTGCACGCTGTGGCACAGGCCGATCGCCCGGATCGTCGAGGCTCGCGAGACCGCCCAGCACAGCATGCTCATCGGATTCACGTAGTTCAGCAGGAGCGCGTCGGGGCACACCTGCTCCATGTCGCGGCACGCATCGAGCAGCACCGGGATCGTGCGCAGGCCGCGCATGATCCCCCCCACCCCGAGCGTGTCGGCGATCGTTTGGCCGAGCCCGTAGCGCCTGGGGATCTCGAAGTCGACCACGGTCGAGGGGCGGTAGCCACCCACCTGGAACATCGTGACCACGTGGTCGGCACCCTCGAGGGCGCGGCGCCTGTCCACCGTCGCCTCCACCCGAGCCGGCACACCGAGGGTCTCGATGATCTTGTTGCCCACGATCTCGGAGGTCCGCAGGCGTTCGGCGTCGATGTCGTGCAACACGATCGTGGAGTCGGCCAGTGCGGGCCGCGACAAGATGTCGCCCATCAGGTTGCGGGCAAAGACGGTGCTGCCGGCCCCGACAAAGACGATGCGCGCCACGGGTCAAGCGTAGGGCGGTCGATCCCCGGGTCCGTGCTCGTCGGTGTCGGCGCGCCGCGGTGTCAGAGAACGCCGGCGACGAGGAGCGTCGCGCACACCGCGCCGAGGCCGACTCGGTACCAGCCGAAGATGCGCAACGAGTGCGTGCCCAGCCAGCCCACCACCCACCGCACCGCGATGATCGCGGTCGCGAACGCGGCCACCAACCCCGCCGCCGGGGCCGCGACGCCGAACTGGTCGATCATGTCGGCGCCGTTCCGGACACCATCGAGGACCCCGGCCGCCGACAGGGTGGCCACTCCCAGGAGGAAACTGAACTCGAGAGCAGCACCGAGGCTCAGCCCGACCGCGAGTGCAGCCACCAGCGTCACGAGGCTGCGGCTCACGCCCGGCCACAATGCCAGAACCTGGGCGCACCCGATGATCACCGCTCCATGGATCCCGAGCGACTCCAGTGTCCCCGTGCGCGGGGTCGGCGACCATGCGAGCAACACGACCCCACCGACAATCCATGCGATGGTCACCGGCACGGGCCCGAACAACGCCGACTTGGCGGCATCCCCGACGACGAGTCCCACCACCGCGGCCGGCAGGAACGCGAGCACCAATCGCGATGCCAGCACCCGACCCGCGGGGTCCGCACCCACCACACCGCGGATCACCGACCGCGCGCGCACCCTGTAGAGCCAGAGCACCCCAAGGATCGCCCCCGATTGGATCGCGATCGCGAAGGTGTCGGCGGCGGAGTCGATCTCGGGCCCGGACAGACCCAGCAGGTCCGAGACCACAAGCAGGTGCCCCGTCGAGGAGACGGGCACGAACTCGGTCAATCCCTCCACGATCCCGAGCAGCAACGCCTCGGGGATCGACAGAACGCCGGCGATCATCCCGGGGCGACGCCGGGCATCAGTCGAGCCGTGCCCACAGCGACCCGATCGAAACACGACCGTCGAGTGTGAGCGATCCCGAACTCTTCGGGTACTTCCACTTGGAGCTCATCGCCACGAACGTCGCGATGTCACGCGCCGCGCAGGCGGGCCCCCTCACGATCGAGAGCACGTAGCGCTCGTTGGGGATGAGGACCGACTCGAGCGGCACCTCGAGTTGCTGGGTCGCCCCGCGGGTGCTCTTGACGGTGTAGCCGATGCTCGCTGCCGGCAGCCCACCCTCGGCCCCGAGCGTCACCCGCACGCAGACCTGGTCGTTCGTCGTCTGGTCGGTGGCCTCGGTCAGCGTCCCGATCGTGAGGCTCGTGATCTCGACGGTCGCCGCCGACACGTACTCATCGGTCGCCGTGAAGACCTGGTCGATCGAGAGGTTGAACTGGGCGATGCGGCTGTTGTTCACCGTCCGGTCCATGGGTTTGTTTCCCCACACGCAGTACACCGTGCCGTCCGACGACTCGCAGGGACCCGTCGCGTTCTTCGGGCGCGGCTTCTCGACGGGCTTGGTGGTCGACGGCACGAGCGGCACCGTCTCGGGTGCCACCGGGATCGTGCTCGAAGTGGTGGTGGTGGTGGTCGTTGTCGTCGAGGTCGTCGAGGTCGTCGAGGTCGATGTCGTGGGAAGCGTCGTGGTGGGCGCGGCCTCGCCGCTGCTGCATGCCGCGACCAGCAGCATCACTGCGACAGCGAGGGCCCACCGGCGTGCTTCTGGGATTTTCACTTGACCACCACAGACTCTCTCTTGCTCGCGGATCCCGACGTGCCGCGGGCGAGCACCGCGACCTGGATCGTCTCACCGCTCGTGAGGCCCGTGATCACGCACGAGGCCTTGCCGGACGACTTGCACTTCTTCTGCGACGACTTCACCTCTACCCCCACCTTGCCGCCGAAGGAGTCCTTGGTCTTCCACGACACGGTGACCTGACCCTTCTTGGTGGAGGTCACCGACGTGGTCAACGAGACCTTGCCGGTCTCGAACTTGCCCGCTTTGGAGACTTTCATGGCCGAGAAATTGCTGGTGAGGAACCCCCGCGCCCCGAGCGCGATCGCGGCACCGTAGCAGTGCAGCGCGACACCCTTGGACTGCGAGATCCTCACGCTCGCCTTCGGCGCCACCCCGGCCGCGACCGCGACGGTCTGGCTCCACCTCATGCCGCCACCGAGGCACTCGACGTAGGCGTGGTCGATGTTCGAGACGTCGTCGGACCCCGGGGCGAGCGAGACCACGAGGTCCTTGCCGGTGAAGGCGCCCGACATCACGGGCCCGCCGGGTTTGCCGGCGGTTGTCTGAGGGGTGAACGTGGTGGTGCGCGGCCCGAGCGCGTTCGCGGCGCGCGCGACCACCGTCTGTGTGGCGCGCCGCGGCAGACCGATGAAGGTGCACGTGGTCGGCGCAGTGGCGCTCAGGGTGCACACCTGATCGGTGCCCACGCTCAGGGTCGCCGGCTCGGTCAGGGCCGAGCCGGCCGCATCGACGGTCGCCACGGCGGTGAGGGTGCTGTCGGTCGCCGTGAACGTCACCCCGACAACGGGCGGCGAGAGCGACAAGTTGAAGGGTGCACTCACATAGGGTGCCGAGGAGTTCAAGCCGTTCTTCGCCACCACGCGAACCGTGTAGTTGGTCTGGCGGGCAAGACCCTCGAATCGGCACGTGGGCGAGAGGGCCAGCGCGATGCAGGTGAGCGCCGGATTCTCCACCACCGTCATCTCGACGGTGACCGGCTCGTTCACGCCCCGGGCCGCGCGTGGGGACGACAACGTCACGGTGGCGGTGGATAGACCGTTCTCGTCCGGCACGATCGCGACCTCCGAGGGCGTGGGCACCGACGGTGCACCCACGGGATCGACCCGCACGGTCGCGGTGGTGCCATCGGTGGCGACCACTGTCACGGTGAAGCGGTTGCGCGGATCGGTCCAGGACAGACCCGCGAAGAGGCGAGGATCGCTCGACATGTCGGCGGTCTGCCCCGGCATGGTGGCCGACGGCGTGATGTCGCAGAGGTAGCTGTCGGTGTTCGCCCGACCCACGGAGCCGTCGACCGAGATGAGATTCTCGATGAACGCCGCGGTGGGCGTCATCGTGAGCACCACCCCGCCGTTCGTGCCCCGAGTCGCGGCATCGGCGAAGCCGAAGGTGTTCGGGTTGTACTGGAGCCAGAACCCGTTGTCGCCCACCGAGGAGTCGGCCGGATTGATCTTGACCGCCGTCGTGCCGAGGTCACTTCGATCGGCCCTCACGAGGCTGTAGGTGGTGGACACGCCCAACCACAGCGCCTGGTTGGCCGCGGGGAGCCAACCGGTCGAGTCGAGGAACTGGGGCGAGTAGTAGCCCCTGAGGTCCACGCCGAGCCCCATCACGTCGACGGAGTTCGCGTACTCGACGTCGGTGCAGGTCTCCATGTACGTCAGCGTCACGCCCGACCAGCAGAGATTTCCGTGGCTGAAGCCGAGGTTGTGGCCGAGCTCGTGGGCCCATACCCCGGTGTACCCGGGTGCGGTGTAGGTCCACGACTCCTTGCCACCAACCGCGGCGAGACCACCGAAGGCGCAGTCCTGGTTGTCGCCGGTGAAGGTGGCCATCACATGGTCGTAGGCCAGACCGAGCGATGCGACACGATCCTTGACGCGGTCCATCATCACCGCGATGTCGCACGAGCCGGCCGGGAGCACCGCGTCGAGGTCGAGTTTCTCGGTCACGGTCGTCGACAACGTCTCCTGTCGTGCCGACATCGAGTTCCACCAGGGCTCAAGTTCCGACAAAATCGAGGCGACCGTTGCCGCGTCGGCGGGCTTCCATTGCGCGGTCGGCCATTCCACGGGCACAACCACCAGTCGTCGGTTCGGCACCATCCCGGCTCCGGTGACCCGGCCGCGGGTCTTTGCGCGGCGGAGACTTGCGATCCCCACCTCTCCCGAGGTCACCGTCGCAGACGAGAACTCGAGGAGGGTCCCGCTCGGCACCTTCACGTCGATTCCATGCGCGACCGTGGCGACGTCGTTGCCCGTGGTCACGATCCACCGGGCCGCCGACGTGCGCTCCCACGCGCCGTCGTTCGAGGCGAGCCGGTAGAGGGTCGAGGCACTCTTCGCCGGCCGGGCCGAGACCGTCGACGTTGGTGCGACGACCACGAGTGCACCGGACGCCGCTAGAAGTGCGGCGAGCATCCGCATCGAGGTCCTCACCGGTTGGACACTATTCCGATCGCGGCCGATGAACACGGAGTGCGCAGCCCGCGCGCCATACCCTTGCCCTGTGGAGCGGGTCGGGGATCGAATCGAGGGTCTGGACGGGCTCCGCGCCCTCGCCGTCACGGTGGTCTACCTCTCCCACCTGCCGATCGCCCTCTCGTCGCTGGACAGTGTCGGCTGGTTCGAGAACTTCCCCGAGGCGGGATTCCTCGGGGTGAACCTCTTCTTCGTGCTGAGTGGTTTCCTCATCACCGACCGCCTGCTCGCGACATCGCGCGACGGTGGCCAACCGGCCCTTCGCCGGTTCTGGGTGCGCCGCGCCGCGCGCATCCTCCCGGCGGTGACGGCGTTCCTCGTCGCACATGCGATCTATGCGGTCGTTGCGGGGTTCCCCCCCGACGGCAGCATCTTCGATGAGTTCCTGATGCTCGCATCCACCCTCGCGCAGTTCCCGAACTACGCGATCCTCGCCGACATCGACAACCTCTCCGACAACGGCGCACTCTGGTCGCTCGGTGTCGAGGGTCAGTTCTACGTCGTCTGGCCACTCGTCACGTGGTTCCTCCTGCGCAAAGTGTGGCGGCCCGAGTGGGTGATCGTCGCGCTCGTCGTGGTGATCGCGGTCCTCTCACGGCACCGCGCCGGCGTCTTCGATGCGCGCGGGTCCTTCGACGCCTACCTGCGCACCGACACGCGCATCGAGAGCCTGATCATCGGTGCGGTCGGGGCATGGGCGTGGATTCGCACGGACCGTGTTCCCGTCCGGGCCCTGCGGGTGCTCACCCTGCCGGCGCTGGTGGCGATGGTCGCGATCTTCCTGAACGCCACGCAGTGGAGCACGTTCATCTGGCATTGGGGCATGACCGCATTCGACCTCTGTGCCCTCGTTGTGATCCTGGCACTGGCGACCGGGGTGTCGCCTGTGCGGAGGATCCTGGAGTGGCGCCCCGTCGCGTGGGTGGGGATGGTCTCCTACGGTCTCTACATCTGGCAGGTGCCCGTGCTGCACATCCTTCTGCGCCACGCCGACTCGCTCGGCACCGCGACCAAGGGGATCGTCTCGGTGACGGCCACCCTCGCGCTCGCCACGGCGTCGTGGCACGTGGTGGAGAAACCGATCAGGTCATCGGCGTTCGTCGCACGAATGTCCGGCAACTGACCCAATTGGCACTCCCAACGGGATTCGAACCCGTGCCGCCACCTTGAGAGGGTGGTGTCCTAGGCCACTAGACGATGGGAGCCTGATTTCAAGGCTTTCGGGCCGACGCGAGCGTACAGACCTCTCGGAGGACACCACCATGAGGGAGTTCTGCCGTGCATCTGCGCAGTTACTTGTTCCATCTTCGGGCACGCAACCTGTCGCCCAAGACCATCAAGGCGACCGCAGTCGCTGCTCTGAGGTCACTTTCGTAAGACCTACGTAGAGATGCGGCACATCCAATGACCTGCGTGGCAATTCACTGTCGAGTTCAACAGCAACAATTCGCCAATATGAGCTCTTTGAACTGACGAACTCATTCTTCGCCGTCATGGTGTCAGACCAGCATCTCGCCTTCGCTTGGCCACGGTGGGTGACGAAACGCCTGAGTCTCTCCATCGGCGTGCCATATCCGGTTGAAATCCTTCGTTAGACCACGTCGCTGCGTCTTGCGGTGAAAAGCCGTGCATCCGCCAGACTCTCACTTGGCTCACGGTCGACTCCGCTTCAAGCCAGCCCATTGCTTCATCGACCTTTAATCCCAAGTCTGACTCAAGAACTTGTGTGAGCCAGCGAAACGAGGCGAACGCATTTCTGTTTTTCTCAATTTGCTTTATGTGCTTCACGAGCATTCCGCGTTGAGCGAGCAGGGTTGCAGCGGCTTGGTCAATACCTAATTCAATAAGTCGTTCAATCATTCCAAGTTTGCTTACAGACCCGCCTTGACGTATGACGCTTGCTGCAATTCCAGGAGCACCTCCCGCGTCGATGACTTTGAGAATCTCTTTACTTTTCAAGCCCCAGAACTTCTCGAGATTTGTTATATCGATGGGCAGTCCGGTTGCCTTGAGTTCTTTGAACTGCGCTGGCAGTGCTTCCCAAAAGTCATAAGTCTGTTCCTCGTACTTCAGCCGTGGTTGATTCTGTTTGTGAAGGGCTTGAAATACCTCGTGTCTTTCGTTGAGTTGTGTTCGAAGCTTCACGATGTCGTGTAGCGACAACCCGGACGGCACCCACGTGCCAATAAAATATTCTGAGCCTTCATCCTCATATGGCAGAAAGTCTCGATTGTTTAGGAATGAAGCATCCTTGAACCCAAAGCCATGCTTCTTGAAATCAGGATGTGGCGAATATCCGTCACCAGAATCTCTTGCCTCAGCGGCTTCCTCTGGTGTGCATTCCCAGTCCATCCAATCTTCGGCTTGCTCTGGACTAAAGCCAGAGTCTCGCCAAGCCAATGCGACTTCAACTTCGTCGAAGAGCATCGTCCACTTTTCAGCATCTTCAATCGGACAATCAGAGTCGAGCCACGCAACAATTTTCTCTCTATCGCAATATTGCAGTCGTCGAATTGAATTCGACATCTCTATAGCGAACAGCTTCGGCGTCAAATCAATACCCATGTCGAATGCGGCTTGCCAAATCAGGAACGTATCGGGTTCTAGACCAGTCTCTTTGAAATCTGGATTGTCTTGTTCAAATCTCTTCAATATGCATTTCGTGCACCAAACGTCGTCAGGGCTTAGCCAGTCGGGACCATCGAACTCAGTCCAATAATCCCAAAACCACTCATCCGATTCGTCATACCACTGCCCGCATTCGGCACATTTCTCAGAGCTATCTAATGAGGCCAAGACCACATCGTCCGGTTTGTCTGATTCTTCGAGTTCGAGTTCATTCCCACAGAGCGGACACTCAGCTTCCACTCCATCGGGGAATTCCATTCCACACTCTTTGCAGAACTCAAGGTCTTCTTCATTCACTGTGGTGCCCTCTACCCAACTTGACTACTCGATGTCTATTTTCCAACGACTCTTCAACGAGTTCACCGTGTGCGCCCACTTGGCGACGCGAGGCTTGCAAACACTGTTCTGATTACCGAAGAAGCCGGTTTGTTTCACTGCATTTTCAAGTGTTTCTACGTGAAGCCATTTCACGCCTACGAAGTACTCACGAGTGTCGTCATCAGGCGATTCCGGATGTTTGTAGTTCCCGAGAAGTTGACATTCGGAGATAGGCGTATCTACCCCATTCACTTGTACAACGAAGTCTTCGAATGGCTGGGAAGTCGACACAACTTTTGCGACGCCGATATATCCGTGCGTCGGCGACTGCACCCATAGAACATCATCAACTGAGAGAAGTCCGAGTGAACGTGAATACCATGCTCCACCACCCGCCGAAAAGAAGTTGAACTTCACCGCATCATCCCAGTTGCGACCACTTGCTTCAACTCCGAATGAACCATAGTGATGGCCGTTCCATGGTCCCTTACCTTCGCCTGGGTTCACATTGGCTTGCGTGACAGCGAGGTCGACTGTCCAGTTGGGGCTAAGGAATTGCTGGTCCCCTTCAGTGAATACCTCAAAGGTGTTGAGATTCATAGAGAGTCCTTGGCGTGCGAGGTACTCCACAATGCGTTCAGTGCTTGCATCTGGTTCAGATGCAACAATTACTCCCATCTGTTGCGAGTTCAACTGCTCAACATCAAGTTTTGTGCCAAAGTGCTCTGCAAACTTCTGAGCCAAATCTGCACCGTGCCGTTCGCGGAATAGTTCAGACACTTCTTCGGGCGCGAGTGTTGAGGCCCAACTGAGATAGTCAAGCGTTTGGGAGACAACGTCGCGTGATGTCTTTGATTTCTTCAGTTCAATAACCACCAATGAAGCATCTCGGGCGATTGCGAGGATGTCTATGTATCCGGTGCCCGTTGAGACTTGCCGACCAAGGAACATCCAGTCCGGTGACAGGATTCTTAGATTCGACTCGAGCATGTCTTCGAGCATTTTTTCGCTGGGCATTGTTCCCCGCGCAACAGGGGTCGGGTTTGCACTGATACGCCAGAGTGTTCGCATAGTTCTCCCTCGACTTCTCATCTTGATTGCAACTATTTAGGGCACCACTCTGCAGTCAAAACTAGTTGACACATGTGTCGGCTACATTGGGCGACGACATACACGAAACCGTTCTCCGGCAAGGTCGAACGCGTAGCGAGACCCAATTGGCACTCCCAACGGGATTCGAACCCGTGCCGCCACCTTGAGAGGGTGGTGTCCTAGGCCACTAGACGATGGGAGCAAGTGACGGTCCACGACTCTACCGAGTCCCCGGCCGGACCGCCCCGGGCTCAGAGTCCCGAGGGGTCGATCGGCATGCCGAAACGCAGGCGATTGTTCGCGTGCCCCAAGTGCTGGAGCGAGAACGCCGCACGCATCGCGGTGTACATCCCCTGGGCCTCGAGCGCCTGGTTCACCGACTCCTTGGCGAGCTTCAACGCGAACCCGGGTCGCGTCGCGATGCGGCGAGCCATCTCCATGGTCGCCGAGTCGAGTTCGTCTGCCGGCACCACCTTGTTGACCATGCCGAGTGCCATGGCCTCCGTCGCCGTGACCGACTGCCCCGTGAAGAGGATCTCCTTGGCCTTGCGCGCGCCGAACTCCCACGGGTGCCCGAAGTACTCGACACCGTTCACACCGAATGCCACCACGGGGTCCGAGAACGTCGCGTCCTCGGCGGCCACGATCAGATCGGCCACCCACAGCAGCATCAACCCGCCGGCGATGGTCTTGCCCTGGGCGGCGGCGATCACGGGCTTGGGGATGTTGCGCCATCTCCAGCACATGTGGAAATAGACCTCTTCCTCGTGGCCCATCATCTGTTCCTGGCCCTCGCCCGTGAAGCCGGACTGGGGGAACACCTTGTCGAAGGCGTCCGGATCGCTGCGGTCGCGCAGGTCGTGACCCGACGAGAAGTGCGGCCCCTCGGCACGGAGCACGATCACCTTGACATCGGGCCTGCGCGCCGCATCGTCGTAGCACGCGTTCAACTCGTAGGTCATCAGGTTGTTCTGCGCGTTGCGCTTGTCCGCCCGGTCGAGCGAGATCACCGCGACCGCGTTCGCACCCTCGTCCTCGATCCGGTACGACACCGTCTCGAGATTGTTCAATTCGTGCGCCATGGGACACCTCCGAATGGTTGGGGAACAAGGACTCGAACCCTGAATAACTGGACCAGAACCAGTTGTGTTGCCAATTACACCATTCCCCAGTGCGTCGGCGATGTTAGCCGCGGGATCGAACCGTCGCACCGGGCCGAACCCGGGGAGATCCCCTCCACCAGCGCACGCTCGGTCACCCCGTGATCTGGTGAAGTCGTCTGAAGCCGATCACCCGGCCGAGTGCCACTCCGACGATCTCCCGGTATGTCGCGGGGGCGGCGTCATCTTCATCGAACCACGCGTATCCCGCGATGCGCACCGGTGAGGCCGAGGCGACGAACCCGAGGTCCCGCAGCGACAGGACGACCCGCTCCACGTGCCACCTGCTCGAGACCGCGATCGCGCTCTCGATCCCCGCGTCCCTCATCGCCGGCGCGAGGGCCGCGAGCGACTCCCACGTCGAACGTCCCCCGTCCTCGCCGAGGATCGCAGAATCGGACACACCGTTCCGGATGAGCCACGCACGCGACGCCTCGGCCTCGGTGAACCGGTCACCCTCCCTCTTGCCTCCGGTGACGGCGACCAGCGGCGCGCGTCCGGCCCGGTGGAGCTCGGCCGCGTGGCGCAGGCGTGCCTCGAGCAGGGGCGAGGGATCGCCGTCGTATTGGGCCGCCCCCATCACCACGATCACATCGGCGATGCGCCCGTTGTCGTGCGATCCGGTTCGCACCAGTTGCGCGGTGCACGCAGCCATGTAGACGGCGCACCCGAGCACCACCGCCATCGCGACGGCGAGCGCCGATCGCAGCCTCGCGGCCGGGCTCATCCCAGTCGTGCGACCGCGGTGGCGAGGCGCCGGATCGACTCGTCGCGGCCGAGGATCTCGATGCTGTCGAAGAGCGGCGGCCCGACGGTGCGCCCGGTGATCGCGACCCGCACGGGGGCCTGTGTCTTGCCCAACTTCAGGCCGCGTGCCTCGGTGAACCGCTCGAGGCAGGCCTTGATCTCCTCGAGGGTCCATCGGCACGACCCGAGCGCCGACTCCATCTCGACCAGCACGTCGCGCGCGAACTCCGACGACATCGTCTTGGTCCACGCGTCATCGTCGACGGGCGCAGAGGGGAGGAAGAAGAAGTCCACCATCGACGCCACCTCCGAGAGCCGCGCCACGCGGGTCTGGATCAGCGGGACCAGTCGCGCGAGGAGCCCCGCATCGATGCGCCCTCCCGACCACGGGGCCGACTCCAACCACGGCGCGCACGCGGCGGCGAACTCGGCCCCGGTCATCATCCGGATGTGGTCGCCGTTGAACGCGAGGAGTTTCTTCTCATCGAAGAACGCGGGCGAATGATTCACGTCCTCGAGCCGGAACTCCTCGACGATGCGCGTCCACGGCACGATCTCCTCGTCCCCGCCCGGCGCCCACCCCAGCGTCATCAGGTAGTTCACCATCGTCGGGGCCAGGATCCCGTCGGCGCGGTACTGCTCCAGGGCCACCTTGTCGCGCCGCTTGGAGAGCTTCTTTCGCTGCTCGTTCACGAGCACCGGCACGTGCGCCCACGCGGGCGGTGCGTGACCGAGCGCGCGCCAGAGCATCTGCTGCTTGGGGGTGTTGGGCAGGTGCTCCTCGGCGCGCACCACGTGGGTGATGCGCATCTCGATGTCGTCCACGACGTTGGCGAGCAGGAAGATCGGTGTCCCGTTGCCGCGAAGGAGCACGAAGTCCTCGATCGTGTCGTTCGCGAACTCGACGCGGCCGCGCACGAGGTCGGCGACCTCCGTCGTTCCCTCGGGGACGCGGAACCTCAGCACCCGGCCCGGCGCCTGCTCGAGCCCCCGGTCGCGCGAGTGGCCGTCGTAGCCGGGCCTGCCGGAGGCCTTGGCCCGCTCCTGCACCTGCTCGGGGGTCAGATCGCACCAATAGGCGAGGCCCGCCTCGAACAACCGCATCGCGGCCGCCACGTGCGCGCCGGCGTAGTGCGACTGGAAGTACGGCCCCTCGAATCGGGGATGGCCGGAGTCGATCCCGAGCCATGCGAGGGCATCGATGATCCCGTCGGTCCACTCGGGGGAATTGCGCGACTCGTCGGTGTCCTCGATGCGCAGCACGAACGTCCCGCCGGTGCGCAGTGCGAGTGCCCAGTTGTAGAGCGCGGTGCGCGCGCCACCCACGTGGAAATACCCCGTGGGTGAGGGCGCGAAGCGATACCGGGGTGCATCCGACATGACGGGTCAAGGCTAGTGGTGACCCGGGGCACGCACGGGCGACGGAGCCGGCCCGCACGACCCACCGACGCGGCACACCGGTGCGGCTAACTTGGCCGCATGGAAGGACACACCGCGACCGATCAGGTGAACATGCTGGGTGAGCGGCTCGAAGCGTGCTGCACCTCGCCGATGACCGGTTGGTACCGCACGGGATGTTGCGAGGTGGGCGGCGACGACGTCGGTGTGCACGCAGTGTGCGCGATCATGACCGATGAATTCCTCGAGTTCTCGCGATCGGTGGGCAACGACCTCTCGACCCCGATGCCCGCCCACGGATTCCCGGGACTCAAGGCCGGCGACCAGTGGTGCCTGTGCGCCCCGCGCTGGCAGGAGGCCCACGAAGCCGGGCGCGCACCGCAGGTGCGATTGCGTGCGACCAACATCCTCGCCGCGGAGTTCTGCGACGTGGACGCGCTGCGCGCGCACGCCATCGACCTGTAGGGAGTCGTCGCCACCGGCCGGGCACGGGCCGTTCGCGCGCGGGTCAGCGGGCGAGTGCGGCGTCGTCGAACGACATCAACAACGCGGCATCTCCGGTCACCGATGCGCCCAGACCGAGCACCTGGGGGAGCAACTGCTCGCAGAAGAACCGCGCGGTTCCGATGCGAGCCTCGGCCGTCGGCGGATCGATGGCCGCATCGGAGAGCGCGACGAGGGCGGACTCGGCCATCACCTTGCCGCCCACCAGCAACGACACCTGGCGCAGGTACGGGGTCGCCCCCGACAGCGCTGCCACCGGATTGGCGGCGTTCTGGATGATCCAGTCGGTCGTCGCCCTCACCTCGGCGAGTGCGCCCGCCAGGGCGGCCCGGCTCGCGGACAAGATCTCGTGCTTGCCGAGATGGGCGTCGAGGGATGCGATGTCGTCGAAGAGGCGTCCCATCACGGCGCCTCCCCTCATGCCGAGCTTGCGACCGACCAGGTCCATCGCCTGGATCCCGTTCGTGCCCTCGTAGATGGTCGTGATGCGCGCGTCGCGGTAGTGCTGGGCGACGCCGGTCTCCTCGACGAAGCCCATGCCGCCGTGGATCTGCACGGCGGTCCCCGTCAACTCGACCGCCATGTCGGTGCCCCATCCCTTCGACAGGGGCGTCAACAGGGCGGCCATGTCGGCGGCACGCTCGCGCTCGTGGGCGTCGGGATGGTGCGCCGAGATGTCGAGGCACGCGGCGTTCCAATAGATGAGGCGACGGAGTGCCTCGATCGTGGACTTCATCGTCAAGAGCATCCGCTTGACGTCGGGGTGATCGACGATGCGCGAGCTCTCCCCCGCCGGCGCACCGGGTGCGCGACCCTGCCGACGCTGGACCGCGTAGTCGAGTGCCTGCTGGTAGGCGCGCTCGATCAGGGCGAGTCCCTCGAGACCGACGCCGAGGCGGGCCTGGTTCATCATCGTGAACATGTAGGCCATGCCGCGGTTCTCCTCGCCGATGAGGTAGCCCACCGCACCGCCCTCGTCGCCGTAGGAGAGCACGCACGTGGGGCTCGCGTTGATCCCCATCTTGTGCTCGATCGACACGCACTTCACGTCGTTGCGCTTCCCCGGTCGCCCGTCGGCATCGAGGATGAACTTCGGCACGATGAAGCACGAGATGCCCTTGGTGCCCGGGGGTGCGTCCGGGGTGCGCGCGAGCACGAGGTGGATGATGTTGTCGGCCATGTCGTGCTCGCCGAAGGTGATGTAGATCTTGTTGCCGGTGATGAGGTAGGTGCCGTCGTCCTGGCGGACGGCCCTCGTGCGCACTGCTCCGACGTCGCTGCCCGCATCCGACTCGGTGAGATTCATCGTCCCGGTCCACTCGCCCGAGATCATCCGGGGCAGGTAGGTCATCTTCTGCACCTCGTCGCCGTGGTGCATGATCGCATCGATCGCACCCTGGGTGAGCAGGGGCGCCATCGTGAGCGCCATGTTCGCCGAGTTCATCATCTCTTGGATCGCGATGTTCACGAGCCACGGGAACCCTCCACCGCCAAGGCCGGGGTCGAATCCGATCGTTCCCCATCCGGCGGCGACGTAGTCGGCGTAGGCCTCGCGGAACCCGGGCGGCGTGGTCACGGACCCATCGGCATTGCGCGTGGCGCCCACGGTGTCACCCACCCGGTTCAGCGGGGCGAACTTCTCCTCGAAGAATCGCGCGGCCTCGGCAAGCAGGTCGGCCACGACGGATCCGTCGACACCGGAGAAATCGGGCAGAGAAAGAATGTCGACGAGGCCACTCTGGCGCTCGAGCACCCACATGATGTCGCCGAGCGGCGCCTTGTAGACGGTCATGCCCGCGCCTGCCATCCGGTGAGCACCTGCCAGTCGGCCGAGCGCGCGGCCACCTGCTCGGGTGTCATCTGCAGGGTCGACTCGGGGACCATGTCCGCGATTGCTCGACCTTGTGCGTAGTGGTGGGGGTTGCCCACGCCGGCGAAGAGTTCACGGCGCACCGCCACCTTGTCGGACTGGGGCGCATCGTCGGTGAAACCCCACAGATGGAGTGCGAGATTCAGGTCGTGCACCACCGGCGCGCGGCCGAACAGCGAGGCGCGCCGGAGTGCGATCAACGAGCACCCGCGGAGGATGTCGTCGAGGTCCTCGCCGGTGTGTGCTCGCACCCGCCCGCGCGCACGCTCGGCGAGCGTGATCACATAGCCCTGGTCGGGCCCCTGGTAGCCGAGGCGCTCCCCCGCGGGCTGGCGACCCTCGATCTCCCCGGGGCGACCGGGCTCCCACGCCCCGGGGACGTGGTCGGGCGACTCGTAGTAGCGGGGCGTCTCCACGACCGGGACTCGCGCGTGACGGGGTGCTGCCATGGTCCAAATCTATTGGGTGTCGGTCGCGCGCCGGCGCTCCGACGGTGTGACGGGTTCAGCCCCCCGAGTGGAGCAGGCCATAGACCAGCGACTCCTCGAGAGCCTGCCACGAGGCCTCGATGATGTTGGTCGAGACCCCGATCGTGGTCCAGGAACGCTCACCGTTGGTCGCATCGATGAGAACGCGTGTCACCGCGCCGGTCGCGGTCGCACCGTCCAGGATGCGCACCTTGTAGTCGGTGAGGTGGATCCTGGCGAGCTCGGGATGGTGCGCCAGGAGCGCGGCGCGCAGGGCGGCATCGATCGCGTTGACCGGTCCGTTGCCCTCTGCGACGTGGACATGGCGCTCCTCTGCCACCCACACCTTGACCGTGGCCTCGGTCGTGAAACGACCGTCGGGCGACTCGTCGGTGATGACGCGCATGGACTCGACCCGGAAGGCCTCCTGGGTCCAGCCGGCGGCGCGGCGCATCAGCAACTCGAGAGAGGCATCGGCCGCCTCGAAGTGGTACCCCTCGTGCTCGAGCCGCTTCAGGTCGTCGATCACCTGGTTCACCGCCGCCCCGTCCATCTCGAGTCCGAGCTCCTGGGCCTTCATCTGGATGGTGGCGCGACCGGCCATCTCCGACACGACGAAGCGGGTGCCGTTGCCGACCGTCTCTGGATCGACGTGCTCGTAGGCGTCCTTGGCCCGTGCGATGGCCGAGACGTGGAGCCCGGCCTTGTGCGCGAACGCGGACGCACCCACATAGGGCGCTTGCGGATTCAGGGGCCGGTTGAGCACCTCGGCCACGTGGTGGCTGACGGCGGTGAGGTGCGCGAGGTGTCCCTCGGGCAGGCACTCGAAGCCCATCTTCAACTGCAGGTTCGGGATGATCGTGGTGAGATTGGCGTTGCCCGTGCGCTCGCCGAGACCGTTCAGCGTGCCCTGCACGTGGCGAACGCCCGCCTGCACGGCCGCCATCGAGTTCGCGACCGCGCACCCGGTGTCGTCGTGGCAGTGGATGCCCAGGATCGCATCGGACCCCACGTGCTCGCGCACCCGCGCCACGGCCTCTGCGATCTCGTGCGGGAGCGAGCCACCGTTGGTGTCGCAGAGCACGAGGTGCGTCGCACCGCGCATCAACGCGGCCTCGACCACGCGCATGGAGAACTCGGGGTTGTGCCGGAACCCGTCGAAGAAGTGCTCGAGGTCGACCAGGACCCGGCGACCCTCGCGCGTGAGGAACTCGACCGAGTCACCGACCATCGCGACACCCTCGTCGAGGGTCGTCTGCAGGGCGGTCTCGACGTGGTAGTCCCAGGACTTGGCGACGATGCACACAGCCGAGGTGTCGGCCTCGACGAGGTTGCGCAGCGTCACGTCGTCGTCGACCTTGCCGCGGGGACGGCGCGTCGACCCGAACGCGACCAGGATCGAGTTCCGCAGCGTCAGTTCCCTCGCTGCGCGGGCGAAGAACTCCACGTCCTTGGGATTGGCGCCCGGCCAGCCGCCCTCGATGAAGTCGACGCCGAGGAAGTCGAGTTGCTCGGCGATTCGCATCTTGTCCTCGACCGTGGCCGAGACACCCTCGACCTGCATGCCGTCGCGCAGTGTCGTGTCGAAGGTCTCCACTTTCTCTGTCGTGCTGGTTGTGTTCATCGTGTTCTCCGTGTCGTGTGCGGGGAATGAAAAAGCCGCCCGGAGGGCGGCCTGTCTGCGCACGTCGTTGTCGACGTGCGCTAACGAATGATGATGCCGGCGATGCCGAAGCCGATGATGCGGCGGGGGGCAAGCGATGTCATCACCACCCCAGTCTCGCCTCTCCCCCGCGGATCGTCAACCCCCGGTGTGGACTTCCTGTGGAAAACCCTGTGGCGACAGGGCCAGGACGGTGGACACCGTGTGGACAACCATTCCTGCTGCTGTGCATGAATGGGCCGGGCCAGGTTGCCCGCGACTTCTGCCGGGCCGCTCCCGCGGGTCACGTCTTTACGAAGCCCTTCGGGCAACGCGGAGCCACCGCCAGCACCGACCTCACGGTCGTTCCCTTGCGACACGTGAGCACACGGGCCTTCGCGTAGCCGTTCGCACAGGCCGGCCGAGCCGCCGTGACGGTGCGCGCCGCCCTCCCCTTCACACAGTGGATTGTGACCGCCTTCGAGAAACCGCGCGGACACCTCGGACTCGTCGCGATCGCCTTGCGGGCCGTCGAACCGCTGACGCAGGTGATGGCCTTCGCCTTCGAGAAACCGCCCGGACACCTCGGGGCGGTTCCCACCGCCACCTTCACCACGCCCCGCTTCGTGCAGTGCTGCACCCGCGCCTGCGACGACCCGGCCGGGCACTTCTGTGCCCGTGCGGTCAGACGGAAGAGTGAGGCCCCGCGGGAGCACAGAACTACCCTCACCGGGGTCTCAGCCATGTGAACCTTCACTTGCGGACTGGAGAATGTGAGACCTGTCGCGGAGAAGTACACCCAACCGTCGGCGTCGCGCACCGAGGTGTTCGGACCCGTCACGAGTTGGTCCGTGAGTGTCGCACGGGTTGACACGACAACATCGGTGGGATTGTCGATGGAGGCCGCGGTCTCGTCCGCGAGCAACTCCTCGGCTGAGATCTCGTCCTCGATCGCGGGCTCCTCGTCGACGAAGTCGCCCTCGGCTGCATCGACGTTCGCGCCACCGTCGTCAACCCAGGTGTCATCGGTGTAGGTGGACTCCTCCACGTACTCCGTGCCCGATGTGGACGATTCATCCGCGAAGCCATACAGACAATCCGCCACGTCGCTGCGCACCACCAGGTTGTACTCCCCCTTGAAGACCCCACCTGTTCTTGTGAGGTGCGGGGCAGCAATCCTGTAGTCGAGAGTGGTGCCATCGGCCGAGAGTGCTGGCGGCCCGCTGCCGTAGACGGTCGCGTTCGTCGTGACGATGCCTTTGACCCCCGTTCCGGAGGTGAGACATGTGCCTGCGGTCCTCATCTCCTCACCACTCAGCGTCCGCACGCTCCACACCCACGGCGCATACGACGCCTTGTCCTCAATCAGGCTCGTGACGTCTTGGAGTTGCCCGAAACTCTGCGCCCGG
>Ga0194119_10004136_pt1 | contig 22708 bp, 22 predicted proteins | sample TA2MahC100mmetaG_FD_148620 | JGI IMG/M metagenome (GOLD analysis project Ga0194119, IMG submission 148620) | Freshwater microbial communities from Lake Tanganyika, Tanzania - TA2015018 Mahale Deep Cast 100m | ecosystem: Environmental > Aquatic > Freshwater > Lake | place: Tanzania: Lake...
ATCGTTCCCGTACAAAATATTGCAATTATCCAATGAAGTCATAGCGTTTTATGTTATGTTAAAATTTTTATTTGGACAGTAGTGAAAGAGGGAAGAAATCAATATAATCACCATAGAAGATCCCATCGAATATGAGCTGAAAGGGGTCAATCAGGTCAATATAAATGAAAAGACCGGCCTAACTTTTTCTTACACGCTGCGCTCGGTCTTAAGACAGGACCCTGACGTAATCCTGGTAGGGGAAATGAGAGACACGGAGACGGCCATAATTGCCCATCAGGCTTCCATGACCGGACATCTTGTTTTTTCCACCCTCCATACCAATGATGCGGTTTCTTCCGTGACCCGGCTGAAAAATTTAGGAATTCCTACTTATCTGGTGGCCTCGGCGCTGAACGGAATTGTGGCCCAAAGACTTTTAAGGAAGATATGCCCCCAGTGCAAGGAAGCCTATACCCCAACCTCTGATGAACTGAAACGAATGGGAATGAGCGGCTCCGATATTATTCAACTCTACCGGGGGCGCGGTTGCAAGAGTTGCAATGGAATTGGGTACGCCGGAAGAGTGGGGATATTTGAGGTATTGGCTCTAAGCAATAAAATTCGGGATATGATCGCCCAAGATGCCTCCGAGCAGGATTTGGGCAAAGCTGCGGCCGAGGCCGGAATGACCTCTTTGCAGACCGACGGGTTGAAGAAAGTGATCGAGGGTATTACAACACTGGAAGAGCTGAGCAGGGTGGTTTATCTATCCAGAGAAGATAAGGTTTATGAGGAGGTATGCCCGTCGTGTTTGCAACCAATTACACCCGATAGTAAAGAATGCCCGCACTGCGGCTCCAATAGCGCCGAGACTTGTCTGTCCTGCGGCAAGGCCAGACAGCCATCCTGGATTATATGCCCTTATTGCGCCAAAATGTTTGAGCCTAAGAAACCTTTGAGGAAATCCGCGTCCCTCTCTTGACCTGCGGATACTAAGGGCCGGAAGGCAGTATGCCGATCTTTGTCTGAGGCAAAAACCAGTTGGACTCGGAGAATTTTTAATCAGTATCTACTCCACAAACCTTTATTGTTTTGCCTCGCCTCTCTGTAGGCTTTTAAAAATCTATCCTGGTATTTTATATTCGGGGGGAAAGTCATCAGGTTAGCATAACCGGCTTTAACGATCTCTTCGTTGAGCATCTGGCCGTTGGCAAGATAAACATAGCCCAAAAGCCTTCCGTATTTATCCCTTATTTGCTTATCAAATTCTATCACTACCGTATCCCCGGGCTTAACCAGACTCCTTACAAAGCGGGTCGCTTCTTTTCCCAGATTGGTTATGGTTTTAATATCCTCTTTGCTCCTTTCCGCGTCCTTTTTGGCTTTCAGGTTTACCCGGCTTTCCGGGGTATCAATTCCAATCAACCTGAGATTCTCCTTACACCCTTTGTGTTCTATGGTCAATGTGTCTCCATCAACCACACTTAAAACGATATCCCTTTCCTGATCTCCTATGCTTTGCCCTGATAAGGCAGGAGAAAGGGTTAAAATCATAAGGAAAAGGGTGAGCCCCCAAAAGGTTTTCAAAATCGATTTATTAAATGACAGCATGCTCATAAACCTCCTGTCGAATTCAATTGCGCTTTGTGTTCAAAAAAGAAAAACCGGACCACCCGTTTAAAAGCAAAGCCACGGTTAGTCCGGTATCTTATTTTTGATTTCGGCAACCCGGCTGTCCCTTAGATTTGCAGTTGCAAATCCACCAAAGATCACCTTTAGCTTATGGCAATACCCTAAAGGTAAGAAACCAGATATTGGTTTCTTCTGGGATCCGCGGCTTTCCGTCCTCCGATTGCTCGGAGTTTGGCTTTATCGGTTTTTATTTTCTTGGCTTAATTATCGGCAATTTTTATCGCCGGCCTTAATCCGTTATACGTTATTAGTCAGGCCATAATTGTATAGACACTGAAGATTAAATCCCTCCTGCCCTCCCTTTAAAAAAGGGAGGAATTCCCCTCTTGGGAAAAGAGGGGTGAGGGGAGATTTTGGGAAAATATGTCTGGTCAATTATGGACTCATTAGTAAATGAATGTTAATTGAGGTTCTGGCAAATCTCAAAATCTGTCGCTCAATCGTCATTTCGGGCAAGCGCAGCGCGACCCGGAATTCAGATTTTTCAGGGTGCTTTGGATACCAGATTAAATTTAACTTCGCGAAAGCAGGAGCGGGAATGACGATGTTTAGGACTTTTGCAAAACTCTCAATTTACAGGTTTTAAATAAATTTCTCGAAACGATCTTTTTTGGCCTTACATATCGGGCAAACTTCAGGGGGGGCATCCCGGGCGCATAGATAACCACAGACCCGGCATCTCCAGACAGGAAGGGGGAGGGATGATATGTTTTTAGCTATTGGTTCTTGTTTTGGTTTTCTTCTTTCCTCTGGGGGCAGACGCCTTTCCGGGATAGAGCCAACTTTTTTCTCGGCTCTTACCACCGCCTGGGAAACATAAAGGGCGCAATAACAGGCGTCGTAATCCGTCAAATCAGGGTCGCGGTAGTCGCAGGGGCATATTATGTCCAGGTCTTCCTCTTTGCTACCTGAGGCCAGCCGGCATGGGCAGGCTAAGTATCCATACCTCCTTTCATTGATGAGTAAACCCTTAACAAGTTCTTTGGTGAATTCCAGTTCCGGATTGAGGTGGTAACCAGAAGCCTCAGCCTGCCGGTATAACCGGTCATAAAGCCTATTCACCTCTTCTAAATTTATTGTATAGGAATTTCCTTTTTCAACTTTAGGCGCTTTAGCCATTTGTCACTTATCCTTTACTTTTTTAAATGGTTTTAAAAACTCTGTGATCTCTATGTCCTCTGTGGCTAATTTAATTTCTACTTCATTATTCATGGTCCTAAAGCCTCCTCAATTTTTTGCTGGTCAAATCCCACTACACATTTGTCATTGATCGATATAGTGGGGAAGGAGCAGCGGGGGTTCAGCTTTTTTATCTCTTCAGTGACTATATTTTTTTCATCTCCCGGCAATTGGTCAACATCGATGTAATTGTAGGCCACGCCCAGTCGGTCCAGTAACTGTTTCGTCTTCCGGCACCAGACGCAGGTGCTCAGGGCATAAAGAATGATATTTCCCTTGTTCTTCCCGGCCACGTGGGTTATTGGCATATCTACTTCCCTCCTTCTGTTTTTTTTCAATCAAGAGTGTAATAAAACAAACAGGAAGAGTCAATGAGGAAGCATCAATAAAAATGATTAACCCAGCCCGTATAAAAATAGTTTATAATCCTCTTGAAAGGCTTTTAAAAACTCGATGGAAATATCGTGAATAATTTTTCCAAGAAAACCGATGGAGATAAGATATGAAAAAGAAAGTTATCATCGATTGCGATGTGGGAGTGGATGATGCCCTGGCCTTAATCCTTGCTTTTCATTCACCGGAACTTGAAGTTAAAGCCATCACGGGCGTGAATGGGAATGTTCCTTTGGATCTGGTTTTTATCAATATCCAAAAAGTTCTTTCCCTTATCCGGCCTGGCCAGCGTCCGCTTATCGCCCGTGGGGCTGACCGGCCTTTGAAGGGAAAGCCTGTTTATGCCCATTCATTTCATGGAGCAGATGGATTAGGAGGAGCTAAAATAGACAGAGGGGAAGGAGGAGGATGGGGGCAGATATTTCCCGGCCCTGCGCACGAACTTATCACCGGGATAGCTCGCCAGCATCCGGGAGAGCTGACCTTGATGGCCATCGGCCCTCTCACCAATATAGCCCTGGGCTTACAGAAGGATCCAGAGGGCATGAGGAAGTTAAAAGAAGTAGTGATCATGGGAGGGGCCGTCCGGACGAAAGGGAATATCACTCCGCGGGCCGAATTCAACATTTTTGTAGATCCTCTGGCAGCCCAGATGGTTTTCGAGGCTGGTCTGCCGATTACTCTGGCGCCCCTCGATGTCACCCATCAGGTTTTTTTGAATCCTCAATTATTAGAGGAAAGGGTAAGGCCCATCAATAATTCCATCTCCCGTTTTGTCATCGACTCCTTAGGCTACGACCTCGCTCGACACCGGTTCCGGCAGGGGAGGGAAAAGTTCCACCTGCATGATCCTCTGACGGTGGGCGTGGTGATCAATCCGGCTCTGGTAGAGAAGGAAAAAATTGCCATCCAGGTTGAAACTCAAGAAGGAGAATGTTGGGGCAAGATAATAGAGATTTCAGGGGATCAAAAAGTGGAGGTGTGCTTCAAAGTAGATTCCCCAAAATTTTTAGAACTATTTCTATCCCGGCTGGAGGATTAAATTCATGAGCAACCGGATTCTTGTTCTCGGCAGCAGCAACTTGGATCTCATCTTAAGGATACCCCGCTTCCATAATCCCGGGGAGACGATCACAGGGCAAAATCTCGTGACGGCCTTCGGCGGCAAAGGGGCCAATCAAGCCATTTCCGCCAAGCGCCTGGGCGGAAATGTAGCTTTCATCACCAAATTGGGCAATGATCAATACGGAGAATCCTATCGCCAATATTTGATCAAAAATGGCCTGAATGCAAAATGTCTTCTCGAGGATAAAAAACTTCCGACAGGAGTTGCTTTGATTGAAATAAACCCCAAAGGGGAGAACCGGATCATCGTTTCCCCGGGAGCCAATGGCGCCTTGACCGGAGAAGACCTGAAAAGCCTTCCTGCGGCCTTAAGGGGCATCGGAGTTTTTGTAACCCAGTTGGAAATCCCTCTAACAACGGTAAAAACCGCCTTGAAGATGGCCCGGAAAAACAAAGCAATTACCCTTCTCAACCCGTCCCCCGCGTCTCTTCTTCCTTCAGAACTGTTCGCCAGCGTTGATTTTCTGATCCCCAACGAATGGGAAGCCCAACTCCTTACGGGAATAAGAATGAAAAAAAGGGGAGATATTCCGAAGATTGCCGGAAGATTGCTAAGGATGGGGGTAAAAAATGTAGGAATCACCCTGGGACCTAAAGGCCTCTTCTTTAAAAACGCGAAGGAGGAAATCTGGATGGAGGCCTTCCAGGTAAAGGTGGTGGATACGACGGCAGCGGGGGATGCCTTCATGGGAGCCCTGGCCTGCGCCCTCTCCGAGGGGCAGCCGATTCAGCAGACTTTAAAATTTGCCAACGCCGCCGGCGCCCTGGCCACAACCAAGCTAGGAGCCCAACCCTCCCTTCCTTTGAAAAAAGACCTCGAAGGATTTTTAAGGAAACACGGAAAAATATAAGATAATTTTCTTAATCAAGCAAAGAGTCCATCCTCCTATTAGGCACATCTATTATATTTTTTAAAAGGCCCTTTTGGTGTTTGGTTTGTTCTGTCATTCCAGTGCCAACGGGAATCCAGGAACAAAGAATAATGCATGGATTCATGCTTCCCCAGGAATGACAAGGTTGACTGGCCGCCTTTTTCCACAGTTTTCCAACTCACTAAATTGATACACGAATTTCATTTTTAGGAAAGGTAATGATTTCAACTACAAAAAATAATATTGACATATTATATATAATATATTATAAATAATCGATCAATATGCCTCAAAAGCTATTTTAAGGAAATTTTTAGTAAAAAGGAGTCCAATGGAAGTTAATTTCAAAACAAAAAATGAAGCTGTTTATGAATTGTTGCGGCGGGATATCCTCCAGGGAAAAATTAAACCCCGGGAAAAAATTGTTATATCTGACCTGTCAAGAAAATTTGGTTTTAGTGAAATTCCCATACGAGAAGCCGTTAGAAAGCTTGAAAGCGAAGGCTTTCTGGTAATTACTCCCCATGTCGGGATAGCGGTAAGCAAAATTGATCCCGACGAGATAATTGAATTTTATTTAATTCGAACTGAATTGGAATCGCTTGCGGCCAAGTTGGCAACCCCCCTTATAAACCAGGAAGACTTGGAATATCTTGTCCAAAAAAACCGCGAAATGGAGCTGGCCTTAGAACAAAATGATTGTGAGGCGCTGAACTCCTTAAATAAGGAATTTCATTTAAAAATTTACCGGGCTGCCTCCCGTCTGCATCTATATAAATTCATCGTGGAGTTATGGGAAAAAATTAATTGGATTAGAAGCGTTTTCTTTCTCACGCCCCAAATAGCGCAGGATTCTTTAAAAGAGCACAATGAAATAATAGAGGGCCTGAAAAAAGGGGATGCTGATTTAGTCGCCAAATTGATCAGACAACAGAAGCAAAATTCGCTGAAAGCGATTGCCGACCGCTTCTTCTGAAATTTTCGTTTTCTCAAGGAGGAGGTGAGTAAAAAATACTTTATTGAAGTTTGCGATCCTGGATTTAAAAAAATTGATAAGGTAGGGGCAAGCAACAACGATTTAATATAGGTAAAAGGAAAAAAGGACTTGAGGAAAGGGAAAGCCGGTTTTCCAGGTAAAAAATATTTCAGGGCTACCTTATTAAATGAAAAGGAGGGGGAAATGAATTCATTGACGACAAAAACATTAATAATCTCATTGATCACGCTTGGAATATTTTTTTCCGCAGCCATACAGGATTCTGAAATCGCGGCTCAGGAATTGGCTAAGGAACAAGTTGTGGTTTTGGGGCTGACAACAGGTGATATCGGTACGGTAGATCCACATGGGGGCATGACGGTACAAGATCGATTCCTCCATCCTCACATATTTGGATCATTGGTTCGGCACCCGATCGGTGAAAGTAATTCACTAGATTTCCAGCCAGACTTGGCCACAAAATGGTCGATTTCAGCGGACAAACTGACCTGGACTTTCCATCTGCGGAAAGGGGTAAAATGGCATTGGGGATATGGGGAGTTTACTGCAGAAGATGTCTTATATTCTTTAAACCGGGTAAAAAATGGCAAAACATCCGCTTTTCGTGGGGCCTACGATAATTTCAAGGAGTTTAAGGCAATTGATAAATACACCGTTCAGATTACTACGGCAAAACCAGAGCCATTTCTTTTGACTAAAGTGACTAATTATTACGGAGGATTCGTAGTCTGCAAAAAAGCTATGGAAAAGGCAGGGGCTTTTGACCGGGGTATGGCCCCAGTGAAAGAAGAGGCAGTGGGGACAGGCCCATTCAAGTTTCTGGAGTATAAACCAAAAGACAGAGTTACCTTAGTAAGGAACGATGAGTATTGGGGGGAGAAACTGATCATAGAAAAACTGGTTGGGAAATATATTGCCAGTGATGGAGCCAGGGAGTTGGCGCTTTTAAAAGGGGAAATCGCAGCCACCATCGGCCAACACGATTATAAATGGCTCAAGCATGTAATGAGCAAAGGAGTCATAAGTCATATTAGAGGGCGTGGGGCCGATAGACTTGAAGGCCCTGTACTTCAACTTGAAAATGAAGCCCTTTGATGACAGACGAGTGAGAGAAGCGTTTGCTTACGCGATCGGTCAGGATGCCATACTCGAAATGCAAGGGAAGGAAATCTCAGGTTATTGTTACTCTCCTATCCCTACAGATTGTCATGGGCATGTGGATGCTGGATGGGGAAAATACAAGGCCAGTAATATTGAGAAAGCGAAGAAATTACTGGTGGAGGCCGGCCATCCTAAGGGGTTAACTGTAAAATTGTTCATGTCTACAGGATGGTGGTATTTGGACAAAATGGTCGTTTATCAAGATTTGCTTAAAAAGGCCGGAGTGAATTTGGAAATGACCCTGATCGACCACAGCGCCTACAGGACCAAAATCAGCCAAGGTCTAAACCCCATTGTCATTTGGGGAAGTCGATTACCTTTGGCCACATCCTGGCTCAGAGATCAGTATCACTCCACTTCGGCCATCGGTTCTCCGAAGGCAGCGAATAATTATATGTACTACGCAAATCCAGAAGTGGACCGGTTAATAGAAATTGCGGAAACCACTTTTGATGAAAAGGCTCGGCTGGAGGCATTGGCCGGAGCCCAAAAGAAAATCGTGGAAGATCTTCCATCCATACCGAGTATAGAAACGTTTACCCCCTATGTGAGGAATCCTTGGTTTGATCCCGGATATAAAGTGAAAAACAACTTCCTCTGGAGCTATGAAATAGGGCCGAAAACGAAGATATTAAAGCACTGAGATTTTCAAGGAAATGGTAAGGCAAGGGGGCGGGCATGTAAGATTGTCTGGAGGAGGTAGCCCCCTTGCCCCGGAGGCTAAAAAATTTGCCGAAAGCCCTTCCCTCATCCTTTTCTCCTTCTCACGACCAATGATAAAACCAAATTCATCTTTGATATGGGGAAAATAAAAATTGAGGAACCATATTTTAGGGTCGCTCATTAGATCCATAATTACCATGCTCATCGTGATGACAATTGTATTCGTGCTTTTGCGGTCAGGGCCGTTAGATCCGGCCCGGTATATTTTAGGAGATTATGCCACGGCCGAGACGATAAAGAACCTCCGCGAGCAGATGAAGCTTGATCGACCCATTTATGTCCAATATCTATATTTTTTAGAACGCTTGATGCATGGTGATTTAGGGCGGTCCTTTATCAACAAACAGCCTGTATTATCCCAATTGACATCTGTATTGCCCTACACCATGGAGCTTGTTATTGCTGGGGTGATCTTAGGGATCTTAATGGGGGTGCCCCCTGGCATTGTCGCCGCTCTAAGACCCAACAGCATTTTTGACCACTTGATTCGACTTTTGACTTTGGTGGGAATATCGGTCCCCATATTTGTGTCGGGAATATTCCTGATATCCATATTTTCCCTAAAATGGGACCTGCTGCCAATCATCGGAGGAGGAGCGTCAGGAGATCTGAAAAATCGAATCCTGATGTTGATCCTTCCCGCTTTTAGCTGTGGAATTTGGATGCTGGCCAGCATTGCCCGCCTAACCCGGGCCTCTTTGTTGGAAGTACTCAAAAAGGATTATATAGTGACCGCCCGCTCCAAAGGCCTGCGAGAGCGCATTGTAATATTAAAACATGCCTTAAGAAACTCCCTCCTTCCGTTGATCACTTCTCTGGGAATCTATATTAACATCCTGCTGGGGAGCGCTGTGCTCACAGAAATTGTTTTTACGAGGCCGGGCATCGGCCGCTTAATTGTGGAGAGCATCATATCGGGTGATTTTCAGATGGTTCAAATCCTCATTATGCTTTATGCCGGAACTGTGGTGATGGTGAATCTCCTAGTCGATTTAACGTATTCTCTGGTGGACCCACGGATTGCCTATAAGTAAAGGCGCTACTTTTGCGGTAGAATCCATGAGGATTTGGCCTCCCGGAACATGAAGATGAAGTTAAGACCCCGCTATTTTAAAAAAAACATTTCGCTAATCGTCGGAATCCTAATGTTTATAGGGATCGTACTGGCCTCTGTTTTCGCTCCCTACTTCACCCCTTACGATCCCCTGGAAGTTAAGATTCCTCGAAGACTGAAAACGATGAGTGCAGACCATCCTTTTGGGACGGATTTTTGGGGGAGAGATATTCAATCGAGAATTCTGTTTGGGGGCCGATGTTCTCTGACTATTGGGATCATTTCCATAGGTGTCAGCATGATGTTAGGCCTCATTTTTGGGGTGGTGGCGGGTTATTATTCCGAGAGTAAGCTTGCCAATGTTATCGTTTGGATTACAGACATTACCATGTCATTTCCCACTCTCATTCTGGGAGCGATGGTCGCGATGATGTTTGGACCGGGAATATTTAATACCATAATTGCCATAGCTGTTGCCTTCTGGCCCAGATTTGTAAGACTCGCCCGCGCCTCCACCTTATCGGTTCGGGAAGAAGTTTTTATCCTGGCCGCAAAGAGCCTGGGTATGTCGGACTGGCGCATATTTTGCGTCCATTTAATTCCCAATATCATTTCCCCCGTGATCGTGATGGCGATCATCTGGGCCAGTGATGCCATTACCATTGAAGTTGCCTTGAGTTTCCTCGGGTTAGGAGTACCTCCTCCGACCGCAAGTTGGGGAACGGTTTTGCAGGATAACTTGAGATACTTCCAGATGTCACCCATGGCCGTAATTTGGCCGTGTGTGGCCATCGCCTGGGCTGTCCAATCCCTCAACCTGATCGGGGATCGATTCCGGGATATTCTGGATCCTAAAATGAGATAAGGGGATCGGGTCTTTATTGAATATGGGTGAAACAAATAACCATTTGCTGCGGGTCAACAATTTACGCACCTTTTTTTATACCGACATGGGCGTGGCCAAAGCGGTGGACGGGGTCAGTTTTGCGGTTAACCAGGGAGATACCCTGGGGATTGTGGGAGAATCGGGTTCAGGCAAGAGCGTTACGGCCCTTTCGATCATGCGACTCATTTCCTCCCCACCGGGGAAAATTGAATCTGGAGAGGTCTTTTTTGAAAATGGGAACATCCTGCAATTGTCCAAGGAAGAGATGAGGAAAATCCGGGGAAATAAAATTTCCATGATTTTCCAGGAGCCGATGACCTCTTTGAACCCTGTATTTAAAATTGGAGGGCAGATTTCTGAAGCCGTTCGCCTCCATCAGGGTCTATCAAAAAAGGAGGCCTTTCATAAATCGGTGGATATGCTGCGGCTGGTGGGAATTCCTTCTCCGCAGAAGCGGGCCTTTGATTACCCTCATCAGATGAGCGGAGGGATGCGCCAAAGAGTGATGATTGCTATGGCGCTCTCATGCAGGCCAAAGTTAATGATTGCCGATGAGCCGACCACGGCTCTGGATGTGACCATCCAGGCGCAAATCCTTGATCTCATGCAAAAGCTTAAGGAAGAAATAGGAACCTCGATCATTTTGATCACCCACAACATGGGAGTAATTGCCGAAACCGTTCAGGCCGTCATCGTCATGTATGCCGGGAAAATAATGGAATATGCTCCGGTCGATGAGCTTTTCGGGAATCCCCAACATCCCTACACCGAAAGCCTCCTGGAATCCATTCCCCGGCTTGATCAAATCGAGAAAAAGAAAAGGTTGCAAGTCATTCCAGGCATTGTGCCCAGTTTATTAAACCTTCCGCAAGGCTGTAAATTTAACGATCGCTGCGCAAAATCATTTTCCCAATGCTTAAACGAGGAACCTCCTTTATTTGTAGTGGAATCCAACCATCGTTCTCGATGTTGGCTACATGAGTAGGATTCCTTCAATCGTTCGTATTGAGGGTTTTCATTGAATGCGGAAATATTAGTAAAAATCGAAAATCTGTCAAAATATTACCCGGTAACCGGGGGATTCTTTTCCAAGGCAGTTGATTATGTAAAAGCCGTAGATGGGGTGGATTTAGCCATCCTGCGGGGGGAGACATTGGGTCTGGTGGGAGAAAGCGGTTGCGGGAAGTCAACCTTAGGGAAACTGATTTTGCGGCTGGAAGAGCCCAGCGGTGGAAAAATCTATTTCGCGGGAGAAAATATTCTAGATTATGATAAGAGAAGGATGAGGAAACTGCGCCGGGACATGCAGATTATTTTCCAGGACCCGTACTCTTCTTTGAATTTCCGCCAGACCGTAGGAGAGATCATCGGAGAGCCTTTCATTGTGCACAACCTGAATAGCAGGAAGGTGGAGCGGAAGGAGAAAGTTTTAAAGTTAATGGAAGAGGTGGGGCTTCGCCCAGAATCAATCGATCGTTATCCTCATGAGTTTTCCGGAGGGCAAAGGCAGAGGATCGGGATTGCCCGGTCCTTGGCTTTGAATCCCAAGCTGATCACCTGTGATGAGCCGGTTTCGGCCCTGGATGTTTCCATCCAGGGTCAGGTCATCAATCTGCTTCAGGACCTGCAGGAAAGGTATAACCTGACCTATCTATTTATTTCCCATGACTTAAGCGTTGTAGAGCATATCGGGCAGAGGGTGGCCGTGATGTATTTAGGGAGAATTGTGGAAATTTCTTCCAATGAGCGGATATATAAAAACCCCAAGCACCCTTACACCCAAGCTTTGATTTCTGCTTCCCCCATTCCCAATCCGAAGCTAAAAAGGGACCGCGTTATTTTAGAAGGAGATGTTCCCAGCCCGCTGGAGCCGCCGCCTGGCTGTCATTTCCATCCCCGGTGTCCCAGAGCATTTGAGCCGTGTAAACAAAAAATTCCAGAACTAAAGGAAAAGGAACCCAATCACCAAGTTCGTTGCTTCCTTTACGAGTGAAGTTCAATGGAGAGTAAAAAATTCTATTGGGAGAGGAGATCAAAATGAATCGCAGAGCCAAAGAATTGCTAGAGCAGGCCATTGTGGTTGATGGACACAATCACATGATGATGGAAATTGCTAGACGGAGATACCGCGGGGATAAGGCTGTATTTTCGAATTATCATGCTGCTTTATTTGGCAAGGCCGGTGTGAATATAATCATGACCCAGGTGGGAGGTGATAATTCCAGCCTGGCAGATGATACGGATCTTTTGTTGTGGGGCTCTATATCGACCTTGGATATGCTGTGGGAGGAGGCGGAAGAGGATGGAGAAGTAATGGCCATATGCCGGAACTCGAAAGAGATAGATGCAGCATTAGCCAAGGGGAAGATCGCGGTCCTATTGACCATGGAGGGTGGAAGGCCTCTGGAAGGGAAGCCCCATCATCAAACCTTGGCCGGGCTAAGAAACTTCTACCGGCAGGGTCTGCGCGGACTGCAGCTTGTAGACAATGGGCGAAATAGACTTTGCGACGGAAAGGGTGAGGCCCGCACCCAGGGGGGCCTGACCAATTTTGGCGTTGCCGTGGTCAAAGAAATGAACCGCTTAGGGATGTTGATTGACCTTGCTCATATTTCCGAACCGGGATTCTGGGATGTGCTGGAGGCAAGCGAAGATCCCGTGGTGGATTCGCACTCGAATTGTCAGGCTGTTTGCAACCACCTCCGCAACCTTACCGATGACCAGATAAAAGCTCTGGCCCAAAAAGGGGGGGTAGTCGGGTTGAGCTGCAACAATGCCATGACCAGCAAGGATAAAGACAAGCCAACAGTTGCGGATCTGATGAAGCACCTGGAACATATCGTAGAATTAGTGGGAATAGATTATGTTGGATTGGGCCCCGACTTTATAGAACCCCACAACCTCCTCACAACCCAAGGCTGGTTGGAAGGGGTCTTTTATGTTGTTCGCGAGTCCCACTATATCGAAAATATCGAGGGCCCATCAGGGATGCCTTTGTTTATGGAGCTTTTCACCGAATCCCTGGTGAACCGCGGGTTTAAGGATGAAGATATCAAGAAAGTATTGGGTGGAAACTGGCTGCGAGTTTACCGGCAGGTTATTGGCTAAAAAACCCGTTTGATGGTTTTTGGGGTTTTCCGATATAAACCCATGCCTATGAACTACATGGATGATTATCAAGAAATTACCCGCTAAAAATAATTGGAGGGAGCATAGAATGGAAGTGAAAATAATCAAAGGCGGTACATTGATCGATGGAACTGGCAAACCGCCCCTCAAAGATTCCATCGTGGTGATTCAGGGATCAAGGATCAAATCTGCAGGAAGGAAGGGGGAAGTCGACATCCCCAAGGGAGAGGGCGTTGAATTAATTGGGGCGGCGGGAAAAACAGTCATGCCCGGATTGATTGATAGCCATCTGCATATGGGAATCTTCGGGCAGTCGAGAGAATTCTATTCTATGCCGATTCATAACAACTGTTTAGATATAGCGATGAAAGCAGTCCCATGCTTGAAAAAAACCTTGGAGATGGGCATCACTACCGTCCGAGATGGAGGGTCTGGTTGGGGCTGGTTTGAGGTTGCTCTAAAGAATGCCATTAATAGGGGTGACATTATTGGACCGCGGTACCTGGCCACGGGGTATCACCTAACCGTAACTGGCGGACACGGATATTTCTTGCCTCCCTGGCTGGCACGGTTTGCCCCTACGGAACAAACAGGGATGTTCTGCGATGGTCCTGATGAATGGAGGAAGGCAGCCCGTTTGAATATTAGCAATGGAACAGATAACGTAAAATTGGTAGCCAGCCGGGGATTCCTAAGTTCAGGCCTTCGAGGAGATGCTCCCCCCACGGCAGCACAGGCTTCCGTGGAAGAAATGAAGGCCGCCATCGACGAGGCCCATAAGATGGGGAAAAAGGTCTTTGCCCACGCTAATGGGCCCCAAGCGATTATGAACGCCATTGAAGCGGGCGTAGACTCGATCGTGCACGGGTTCTATATCGATGAAAAATGCGCGGAAATGATGGTAAAAAAGAAGATCATCCTGGAGCCGACCACTTTATGCATACGGCTGGTAAGGGATTATGGAAAAGGAGAAATGCTCGATTCGATGGTGGAGAAGGCCGCAGCCTATTGGGAAGTCAAAGAAAAGGAATTTAAGATGGTCCTGGAAAAGGGAGTTACCATATCGTTCGCCTCTGATATGGGCTGCCCATATTTATATCATGGGGAGAATGCCCGGGAGCTGGCTTGCTGCGTAAAGTTAGGAATGAAGCCCATGGAGGCTATTGTCTCCGCAACAAAGACCGCGGCCCAAGCCGTCGGCCTCGGCGACCAAATCGGAACCATCGAGAAAGGGAAAAATGCCGACATCATAATGGTTGAGGGAAATCCTCTAAGGAATATCGAAATCCTGCAAAAGGAAGAAAAGATCAAGATGGTCATGAAAGAGGGAAGGATCGTCATCACCCGCTAATTCCTCCTGAATTTAAAGCCGGCATAGGCTTTTCTTTTGATGGGTATTGGCGAAAGAGGCGAGCATGTATCCGGGATGGCGGCTTAAGGAGGGGAAAATCTTTACTTTTCACATCTATTCTACCGGCGGCCTTTTATCGCGCCAGGGGGCGATGGCTTCGAAAGCAGCGGCGGCCCTGAGTACGGTTGCCTCATCCAACCTCCGACCCACGATCTGAAGACCCACCGGAAATCCTTCGGCGGTCCAGCCGCAGGGGACGGAAATGGCCGGAAGTCCGGTAATGGTGATGGCGTAAGTCAACAGGAACCAGTCCGTATAGTTAGTCATGGGCTGGCCGTTGATTTCTTTGGGAAAGGATACTTCGACAGGGAAAGGCGGTACAGCCACGGTGGGAGTAAGTAGGAGATCGTAATGCTCGAAAAACTGGCAAACTTGCTGATAAATCACCGTCCTCTCTTTCTCAGCCTGGCCGATTTGCTGCGGGGTCAAGGAAAAGCCCTGCTCAATGTTCCAGACCAGGTTGGGATTCATCTTCTCCCGCCAATCTTTAAGTTTGTCCGCGTGAAGGGCGACCATGCGCAGGGCGCGGGTCGCCTGAATGACTTCCCGAACTCTACCGAAGTCCGGCTCATCCTGCTCGATGGTGCATCCCAGTTCCGTGAAGCGCCGGGCGGCAGCAGCAGCCACGGAGCGGATTTCTTGTTCCACAGGAATCAGCCGCAGGTCCGGACTCCAGGCTATCCGCAGTCCGCGGATTTCCGGACGCTCGACCGCGGGGAGAAATTCCCGTGTGTCTGCAGGATAGGAGAAAGGGGCTCTGTCATCCGAACCGGCAATCACCGAGAGCATAAGCGCCGTATCTTTTACGGTGCGGGCCATCGGGCCTTCGACGGCGAGTGTATCCCAGCCCAGAAAACTGGGGAATACCGGAACCAAGCCGGGAGAAGTTCGAAAGCCCACCACGCCGCAGAAAGAAGCAGGAATTCTGAGCGACCCCCCTAAATCGCTTCCCGTTGCCAGCGGTCCAAGGCCGCAGGCCAGAGCCACGGCCGCTCCTCCGCTTGAACCTCCGCAGGTGTGGCTTAGTTTCCAGGGGTTGCGCGTGGCCCCAAAAACAGCGTTATATGTGTTTGCTCCCGCTCCAAACTCGGGGGTGTTGGTTTTTCCGATCACAATTGCCCCGGCAGCCTTAAGGCGTTGGACGATGAGTGCGTCCTCTTCGGGAATAAAATGTTCAAAAATCTTTGAACCAAAAGTGGTTCTAATTCCGGCTGTGAGAGTGAGATCTTTTACGGACACAGGCACGCCGTGTAAGGGGCCGATCTCTCCTCCCCGCAAGGCTTCTGCTTCAGCTTTTCTGGCCGCATCCCGGGCCAATTCCGGGACTACGGTGCAGTAGGCGTTGACCTTGGGGTTGATTTTGTCAATGCGGGCCAGAAGAGTTTCTACAATTTCTACAGGAGATAAAGCTTTTTTCTTTACCGCAGCCGCCAACTCCGTTGCCGGCATAAAACCCAAATCCGTCTCGTTCAATTTGTTCCTCCCATCTGATTAAAGGCTTTCAGAACATAACGCACCTTCGGTGCGGGCTTTAAAGATCTTTGACATAACACAGGTCCCCGCCGCAAAAACATTGCAACTCAGGCATGCGGTGCCTGGACCGGGGGGAAGGCGGAAAAGAATCTACCACAATGTCCTCTACTTTGCCCTCATACCCGCAATCCCGGCAACGATAGAAGAAATCTAATACAAACGAATTAATTTTCTTTAACACTATTCGAATCCCCCTCACCCCATCCCTCTCCCCAGCAGGGGAGAGGGGAAGGGTGAGGGGGCCAATGTCAAAGGATTTATTACGTCCGTATTAGTTTCGCCTTTGGTCAAGCTCCTTAGATGAGGGTTGCAGGTCTGCAGTTTTCCGTCATTTTTCTTTTGAAGACACGTTGATCTCGTGGAGTCCCAGCCTGGTGAGCAACTTTCTGTAAAGATCTGTTTCTTTTTCTTTCACCTCCAGATTGAAACCCAGCTTGAGGCCCAGCAAAGTATTTTCCAGGAGGGAGATCTCACCCACATTGAGGGCAATTTCCCTATGGGTGCTTGCCTCATAGAGCTTCCGTGGCTTCCAGTAGTAATGGTATGGCCCGAGACGCGAACAGACAAAAGGAGTATCCAACCGTTTAATAAAGCCCATGGCCTCATTGCAGTAGTTTTTGTTTTTTCGGACGATCAGTTGATAATCCTTGATCAGGATCTGAAACTCGTCCGGGAAGAGAGTTAAGAAGACGTCGATTGCGAACTCCGGCCGCATTTCCATCGGCAGGCCGGAAAATAACTTATAGTCGTCAAAGATCAGAATTCCCCCGTCCTTGAGGAGGTCCCAGGAAAGAATGGCGTCCATGAGCACCCCTTTGCTCCGATGATCGCCGTCGATATAGATCAGATCGAAACTGTTCAGGGGGAGCTCCCTCAGTTTCTGTTGCGAAAATCCCTTTATTAATCTGATCTTCGATGAATGGCCGGACCTGCGCATATTATCGAGAAAACGCCGCTCCACGTCTCCATCGAAGATGTCGATGGCAACGGCTTTAGAAGAAGGAGCGGTAAGTATGTTATCCATTACCCAGAAAAAGGAGCGTCCTTCATAAACACCGATCTCGAGGTAAGTCAGGTCGGGCTTGCCCTTCATAGGATTGAGGATCTGAGTCCAATTGGGGATATTATGGGTAAACCAGTCGGAGGTGAACGTGTATTTCTTGTCTGGCTTGGCAATGTTTTCGGCGCTCCAGGATCGGGTAGTTCCATAGGACCCCATAAGCAAGGCAATCGCTATCAGGATTAGCAGTTTCAGTTTCATTTTGGACCTCCGGTGAACGTTTGGCATCCCGGCTTAATGATCCCATGAGCCTTTGATAGGGCTGGGGTAAAATTAATAGGCCAATTTTCGGATTCTCCTGATCAGAAAGAACATGCCGATACCCAAGAGCGTTAAAGTTGAAGGCTCGGGAATCGGGGTAACATTGAAGGAAAGGCTTCCGGAATTATCGATGGAGTTCCAATCCCAGACCCAAAAATTCAACGATCCCCCCTCAGCTAAGGAAATGTCGATAAAGGTCCCCAGGACTGCCTGTAAGGCTAAATCCGCAGATGTCTTACCATCGAATGATCCAAGCATATAATAGAGATTATCCACAATCTGACCGTTTTGATACGCCAGGGTGGCTTTGATATGCAACTCCCACCAATACTTGTCCTTATAGGTGTCGTTCCACCCGAAGGAATCATACATATAGGCACCGCTTACCGGAGATACTCTGTAAATCCCAGCATGGAGGCCCGAAAGAGATTCCCCAACAATTAAATCAGAAGACCAAATGTTGCCAGCGGATTCTAAAACCCATGGACCGGGAATATTATTGTTGACCGCGTAGGCATAAACCTGCTGAGACGAGGTCCATTGCGGGTCTGTTGCAGGAACGACATGCTGCCCAGTAGAATACACGAACCTAAGATAGGCTCCTTGCCCCAGGTATAGACCGGCATCTTCTATGGCATCAAGGGTGATCGGGGTGCCAAAGGCCGCCCCTTTTTCAATGCCCAGGGAAACCAAACCAAACATGATGATAAGAAGAAAATATTTATTTACAATTTTGAACATTGGCCACCTCCGCTTTCTTTCTCTATCAAAGCATCCATCTTTTTCGCTGGGATAGATAAAGACCAAATTTTTACGATTAAAAAATGGTTGCAGTTTCTTGCTTCCCTCCACCTTTGCTATTCCTTCTCCAGTGGCAAGAGGTTCTCCCTGAATTTAACCTATCTCGGCGGAAAAGGATTAAGGAAGAACGTCTTTAAAACTTCTTATAAAACTCCAATCCTCCATAGACTCCATTCCCAAAAGTAGAATCATGTTTATAGCCACCTCGCACACTGAAGGCAAGCCATTGGGGAATATGAAATACTTCCAGTATCAATCCAACCCCGGCCATATGAAAATCTGGATTTCTACCAAAGAATTGCTCAACGCCAACATTTATGGTCTTCGATTTCTTGAAATCCAGATTGGTTATTTGCTGTCTTATCTTCCCCTTTTCATAGGTAAAGTTGCTTGTGCCGCTGAAGCTCGCAAAAACATTCAAATTCGTTCTACTGGGGAGCCAGGTATCGAATTCCCCCTGAATTAACCCCGCCGAAGTGCTCCCTCTCACACTTGCAGTTGTATCATCGGGATTAAGATTCGTATTCCTAAATTCTGCTCCCCCCCAAACCCCAAGCATGGTCTGGCCCCAAAATAACTTGATTCCAGCGCCCGCATAAAGCCCCGGAGAACTCGCTCTGACCAAATTGCCCCCCGAGTAATACTGATAAGCAAGATAATTGGGAACTACTCTTCCGGATATGGATATCGTCTTGTTGATACCCTGAGTCAAGTCCACTCCCAGGTACGAAAACCCCTGCTCCCGATTATCAATTTCTCCCCCGGCAAAAGTGGAAAGCTCGGCTGCATAACAGAACTGGCCCTGGAAAATAGTCGAAAAAATGCAGGCCAATATGAAACCCCATACAGTGATTTTACTCCTTTTTACAATTGAAGGGATTTGAAAGTTCATTCCATGCCTCTTTGAATCCATCGCGAGATTAACCGTTTAACAAAGGCTCCAGTTTCTTCGAAAGGAAATGAAACTCTTCTTGGAAGATTCAATACGCCAGTCGCACTCTTTTTTTATATTAAACCATACCAGGGCCTTGATTTGGAAGAAATTTCCTCTTAACAACCCGAACGCCTCCTCAATCCATTCACTTTTATCCCCTCCTTCCTCGGCACATCCTACCTCTCCTATCATGAAAGGTTTCTCCGGAGCCAGTTGAGTCAGATGGCCATACCCTTTCTCAAAAACCTCCTGGAAACTTTGCCACCTGGACCATTCCTGGGTTTCCCCCCAATTATAGCCATCCAAACCCAACCAGTCTACTTCCTGGGTCCCTGGAAAATAGCGCCAAATTTCATTGCCGGGTTCATCGGGCGAAGAATGAACATAAGGGGACCATACCCAGATTAATTTGTCGTTTCCGGCCTTGCGGAAAATTGATCTGATATAAGCCCAAGCCTCGACATAATCTTCCGGCCTATTTCCATTAACCTTTCCGCCCCAGGGATACCAATTTCCATTCATTTCATGCATTGGGCGAAAGAAAATCGGGGTTGAAATCTCCTTAAGATCGACCGCCCATTGCCAGATATAATCATCATATTTGCCCCGCAAAATCTCTGAAAGGGAAAATTTAGGTTGGTCCTCAGGCCGTATTCCTTCTGGCAATTCCTGAACGCAATACCAGGGTTCCCAGGTAATCATGGGAATGAAGCCACTTTTTAAGACTTCTTGAATTCCAGCAAGATCGGGGCTTTGATTCCCACGCCCCCAGGGGATATAAAAAGAAAGTATCTGAATCCTTTTCCCGAAAAATTGGTTGTATCGCCAGGCTTTTCGGGGGGCTTCATAAAAATCATCCGCCAGATAAAGACCCACCCGTAGTTCGGTACCTTTAATTTCCACGGATATTTTCCTTCTCTCTTACCGAAACTTTGGTAATCCAGAAAGGGCCTTGGGAAATAGACTTCTTTTGAATTTCCTTGCTGACTTCCTGGGCTTCCTCTTGGCTATTGAAAAATCCAACATGAACTCGAATCCAAAACTCCCCCTTCACCTCTGCCGGAATGCTGTAGGCGGGAAATCCTGCGGCCATCAATTTCTCCTTATAGACCTTAGCCTTTTCCTGACCCCTAAAAGAAAAAACATGGATAATCCACCGCCCATCTTTAACCCCCTCTTCTTTTTTCATTGAAAGACCAGATTCAAGGGATGCCTTCTCAGGATATTCAACAACCTTTTCTAAGCCCGGCTCAGCAACTTTGCTGGTTTTGGGGATTTCGTTAGGGGGTTGCGTGGCAGGTTTTTCAATATGTACGAGGCGGAGAATTTCAAGGCGAAAACTGCTCAAAAATTGATCTATTTTATATATATCCCCAATAGTAAAAAAAAGGACGATGAAAACCGATAAGGTGACCGTTAAAAGCAGTTCTTTTGTTTTTGAAAAAAAAGAAGGAAATATTCTCTGTGCCAAAGCTTCCTCTTTGGGCCATTGGTGTCTCTTAATCGCCGCCAGAGAAATCCCACTCAAGGTCCAAATTGACCAGATGATCCAGACGAAATTTAAGAGATAACAATCCTACAAAATACCCCCAACAATAAAGGCATAAATAATGGACGAAAAAGCGAGAAAAATGATCCCTAATTGCGGAAGGATGGCCACCCAGGGATTTTTAGCTTTTGCCTCTCCTATTGTCTTTACATTTACCCGATACGCGGGTTTTTTCTTGCTGGAACGAAGCGCAATCCAGGTCGCTTGCATAAAGACGGGGAAAAGTCCCGTCCACATCTGGAAGGCTTTCATGTAGGGGGTTGGATAGTTGATGATTCCATAGCCAACGGACATGGCAATGAAATAGGGAAAGCGATAAAGTACATAGTGATAGACTGGAGCAGTCAAGATGAATTCTTGGGTGAGCAGGGAATAAATCGGGGTTATGAAAAAAAAGGGCATTACAAAAGCAGCCACCAGGTACACAAAACCCAGATGAAAGTACTGAAGTTTCTGTTTAAATGTCAAACCCTTCCGGCGAAAAGGGTTGTCCCAAAATAAGATTCGTAAGGAGTCAGCCGCCCATTGTTTACGCTGTCTGTAAACTCCATAGATATCAGCAGGAGACGTGCCTCTGGTTAAAGAATGATTGTAATAGACCGAGCGCCAGCCACGCTCATGCAAAAGCATGGAGGTATGGACATCTTCTACCAGATTCCAAGTGCTGAACCCTCCGATTTCCTTAAGGGCTTTCCTCCGATAGAAGACTCCTGATCCACAGGAAAAGGCTGAATTATCATTATCTTTTCCGCTTTGCATTACATTATAAAAAATACGGTCAGCATTGCCAAAAGGATCCCCGACGGGAACCTTAAAATTCTGTTTGGTCTGGACATAGGCGACTTGGGGAAACTTGAAATAACCGATGAGGATGTTGACAATCTGGGGTTGGGGAACTTGGTCGGCATCCAGAGTGAGGATCAGGTCCCCTTCCGTCCGAAAAAAAGCATAGTTCAAGTTTCCAGCCTTGGCATCGCTATGATCTTCCCTGGCAAAATAACCACATCCATATTTCGTTGCAAGTTCTTGATATTCCGGATTACCTTTGTCATCAAGGATATATACCCTCTTGTTTGGGAAATCGATACCCACGGCTGCTTCTACTGTTTCCCTCAATATTTCAAGAGGTTCACCAGCAACAGGGATAAACACATCGACAGAGAAGGTTCTTTCTACAGCCAGGCCTTCAGGGTTGTGGTACCTGAGAAACCAGCTATTAAAGGCGAAAAAGGAAAACAGGAACAAACCGATTAATTCGCAAACGAAAAAAACAAAAGAATAATACCAGACAGCCCAATTGATGTGTTGCAAGTACCAAGCACAATAGAAAATTCCCAGAGCTATGGTAATTAATGTCAAAAATTGCCCCGCTAATCGCCTTTTCCGGTCTTCTTTTTCGAGATAGCGGAAATACCCCCGGGTTCCCAAAACATCAGACACCCACTTTTGAATTGCCCGGAAGATTCTCTGAATCAAAATTTTAATTGCCTCCCTTATTAGCTATCATTATCTCTCGCAAAATATGGGCCACTTCGCAGGTAATCAATTTACATTATATCTGAGCCTCTTGCAAAAGTGTAAATAAATCATAAAAGGGATGAGCTTCAAGGGTTCTTCTGGGATATGGTTTTTTTACCAAAAAAAATAGAACAAGGAGCGCCAATGAAGCTCAGGGAAACAATATCGTGTTTAATGGGAACGCTGCAACGGAGTTTAAGGGATGTTGGCGACATTGTTGACTACATGTAGCAGTGCTTCCGTTCAACCTGCCTCTTTCTTTTGCCTTATGAATATGACTTGATGAAGGCAAACTTATTCCCATCATATTCAATGAAGGGCAGCTTCATTAGTTGCCGCTGTTTTATAGTTGTCTTTCCCGAACAATGATTATACTGGGTCGGGTTATTCCTTCGATTTGTGGTTAACGGTACTATATTTTAACCAAAGAAACAAATAATTTCTGGGT
>Ga0194119_10004143_pt1 | contig 22689 bp, 21 predicted proteins | sample TA2MahC100mmetaG_FD_148620 | JGI IMG/M metagenome (GOLD analysis project Ga0194119, IMG submission 148620) | Freshwater microbial communities from Lake Tanganyika, Tanzania - TA2015018 Mahale Deep Cast 100m | ecosystem: Environmental > Aquatic > Freshwater > Lake | place: Tanzania: Lake...
GGTAACGTCATATCTAGATTAGTCTCATCTATTAATAATATTCTTTATTTTTGTATCGGAATATTTATGAAAGATTATCTAAATATCTGTTCCTATCTTTCCAAATATCTATTAATAAAAATTAAAAATCACAGGAGCAATTCTTTGGACCTTAAAACTGTTTGCGGTACAATTTCCTTTTTAATTTTTACAATTTCAAATATTCAACCTCAGTCGGCTCGGGATATAATTGATAAATCGTATGAATTGGTCTATGCAAAGAGCAGTTACTCCGAAATTTCGATGACGATTGTAAAACCCAATTGGTTACGAACAATCTCAATGAAAGCATGGGCGCTTGAGCCTGATTATGCTTTAATTTATATCACCGAGCCTGCAAGAGATAAAGGAACTGTAACGCTCAAAAGAGAAAAAGAAGTTTGGAGCTGGATACCCGCAGCACAAAAGATAATTAAAATTCCTCCGTCTATGATGCTTCAATCGTGGATGGGGTCAGATTTTACGAACGATGATCTCGTAAGGTCTTCATCTGTTGTTGATGATTATGATCACAAAATTTTATCGAAAGAAAAAATTGATGGATATGAAAGTTACATAATTGAATCAATTCCTAAACCTGAAGCCGGAGTTGTTTGGAGTAAAATCATCACCTGGATAACAGAAAAAGGTTATATGCAGCTCAAATCAGAATTTTACGATGAAGACGGATTTTTAATAAAAACTTTTCGAGGAAGCGAAATTAAATCTCTTGGCGGAAGAATATTTCCGACAAAGTGGGAAATGATCCCTAATGATAAACCGGGAAATAAAACTATTATTGATTATCTCGATATTAAATTTAACTATAAGCTCAATGAATCATTCTTCTCACAGCAAAATATGAAACGGATCCGCTGATCAATGAAACTTTACCTCCAACTCGCTTGGCGAAATCTCTGGCGGAATAAAAGAAGAACTTTGATAGCAACAACTTCGATTCACTTTGCTGTCGTACTTGCGTTAATTACGAGATCGATGCAGCACGGTTATTATGATTACATGATCGATTCGGCAGTTCGTTTATATACAGGCTATATTCAAATCCATTCAAAGGGATATTGGGAAAACCGATCGCTTGATGAGAGTTTAATTCTGACTGAGGCGATGTGCAATAAAATTAAATCATTTCCAAAGATCACAACTGTGACGCCACGGTTTGAATCATACTCATTAATCTCATTCAAGAATGCAACGAAAATTTCACCTGTCTTCGGCATCGATCCGATTCTTGAAGATTCCTTAATGCAATTGAAGAAAAAAATGATTAAAGGTGAATATCTTTCTCATAACTCTGAAGGAATTTTGATCGCAGAAGGTTTGGCAAATATATTAAAAGTTGATGTCGGAGACAGCGTTGTGATATATGGACAAGGGTACCATGGAGTAACTGCAGCAGCACAAATACCGATTCAAGGGATCATAAAATTTATTCTGCCTGCGCTTAATAATGCGACTGTATATTTATCGCTTCCTTATGCTCAGTGGCTTTATTCTGCACCGGATAGAGTTACATCGCTTTCGCTAATGATTGATAATATAAGAGACCTTGAAGAAACAAAAACCTTTCTCTCGGAAAATTTTCAAGATGAATATGAAATCATGGACTGGGCTGAACTTATGCCTGAATTAGTTCAGGGAATCGAAGTGGATAATGCCAGTGGAATAATTATGCTTTTCATTCTTTATGTTGTGATTGGATTTGGAATATTCGGAACAGTGATGACAATGACTGCAGAGCGAATCAAGGAATTTGGAATTTTAGTTTCTGTCGGCATGAAAAAGGGAAAATTGATGCTTGTTGCAGTATTGGAAACATTATTCGTATCGTTTATTGGAGCGTTGCTTGGCATTTTAGTTTCAATCCCCCTGCTATATTATTTTCATGTCAACCCAATTTATTTATCAGGTGAAATGGCAGAAGCAATTTTGGCATTTGGATTTGAACCGATATTACCGTTCAGCGTCAAACCAGGAATATTTTTTGCGCAGGCTTCAGTAGTATTTTTTATTGCATTGTTTACAGCAATTTATCCTGTCACAGTAATTCGAAAGCTTGAACCAGTAAGAGCAATGAGAAAATAAAATGATAATCTTGCTCGCATGGAAAAATATTTGGCGGAATAAAAAACGAAGCTTTATAATTATTGCAGCAACTGCTCTTGGATTGTGGGGCGGATTATTCGCTACGGCAATCATGATTGGAATGTGGGAAACAGCAATTGATGCAGCGATAAACCGCGATCTTTCTCACTTGCAAATACATCAAGATGGATTTACGACGGAGAAACAAATCAATAACTTTATCGAAAATCCTCAAACTGTGTTTAATGCTATTTCAAGTTTAGGTGAAATAGAAAATTATTCAGCAAGAACTGTTATTGAAGGTATGGCTTCTTCGCCCACATCTTCCCGTGGAATAAAAATTTTGGGAATTGATCCAGCAAATGAAAAAAAGATAACTGATAATTACAAGAAAATTATTGAAGGAAGTTATTTCGAAAAAGACATACGAAATCAAATCGTGATTGGAAAAAAACTTGCGGACAAACTCAAATTAAAAATGAATTCAAAACTCGTTTGCAGTTTTCAAGGTCTGGATGCTTCAATTGTCTATGCTTCATTTCGTATTTCCGGAATTTTTAGTACGGAGTCTTCAACTTTCGATGAAATGAATGTGTTTGTTCTCCAATCTGATTTGAATCGGCTTCTGAATGTAAAATCATTAATTCATGAAATTGCAATTCGAACGAAATCTTCGCTTGTAGTGGATACTATCAAATCGCAACTTAAACTTAAACTGCCAATTCTTGCTGTTGACAGCTGGAAAGACTTGGCACCCGAATTTCGCTTAACTCAAGAAACGCTTTATATTCAAATGTACTTTTTTGTCGGAATAATTTTGTTTGCGCTTCTTTTTGGAATTATGAATACGATGTTAATGTCTGTCTTAGAACGTGTGCGAGAATTTGGAATGCTTATGGCTGTAGGAATGAAAAGGATACGTGTCTTCTTACTTATTTTATTCGAGACAATCATGCTCTCGCTTGTCGGAGGAATGATTGGAGTTTTGTTAGCCGCGGCAACAACAGAATATTTTGCCATCATAGGTATTAATCTTTCTGCTTTTACGGAAGGACTCGCAATTTATGGAGTAAGTCCAATGCTTTATCCAGATCTTCCGCTTAACGTTTACTTTGTGTTAAGCATTATGATAGTTTCAACATCTATAATTGCTGCAATATATCCATCATATAAAGCTATACGATTGCAGCCAGCTGTCGCAATCAGAACTTTTTAAATTATGATTACAAAGGATTTTAGAAATGTCATTAATTGAATTAGAAAATCTTAGCAAGATTTACGACGAAACTGCGGTTCCGGTTGAAGCTCTCAAGTCTATTGATCTGAAAATTGAAAAGGGTGAATTTACTTCAATTGTTGGTCCTTCCGGTTCTGGAAAAACCACATTGTTAAATATGATTGGGGGACTTGATCGGCCGACTTCAGGAAAAGTTATAATCAACGATAAAGACATTTCTACGATGAAATCGGATCAATTGATTGATTTTCGTTTGAGAAATATTGGATTCGTATTTCAGGCGTTTAATTTAATTCCAGTATTCACAGCAAAAGAAAATGTGGAATTTATCATGCTGCTTCAAAAAGTGCCGAAGGATGAAAGAGAAAGAAGAGCAATTGAACTTCTTGAATCAGTTGGATTGAAAGAACGTGCCGAAAATCGTCCTTCAGAATTATCAGGCGGACAGCAGCAGCGTGTTGCAGTAGCACGTGCATTAGCATCAAAGCCATCATTTGTTTTAGCAGATGAACCGACAGCGAATTTAGATTCTGAAACTGCTGAATCGCTTCTCGATCTAATGGAACAATTAAATCATGAATACCAAATGACTTTTGTTTTTTCAACTCACGATGCAAAGGTAATAAAAAGAGCTCGTCGTGTTGTTACTCTGGAAGATGGAAAAATCAAATCAGACATATATCAGAATGAAAAATCTCAGATCAATTCTTAATGGTTTTCTTCTTCTAATAATCTTTTCATTTAATTCATTTGCCCAGCTTTCTTCATTTGAATTGAATGGTTATGCGAAATATCTTTTTAGTTCCGTAAAAATTCCATATTTCTCTGAAAGATTTTCCGATCATTTAATTCACACCAGAATAAACACGAGATGGTATCCGGTTGAGTCTATAAGTGCCGCGTTGGAGGCTAGAATGAGAGGATTTTACGGGGAAACTGTAGAAAATTTTCCGAACTATATAGATCAAATAAAATCGAAACATGATTTTGTTCAGTTAGATTACGTCGCCTGGAATAAAAATAAATCCATCGGTTATGTTGAGATTGATCGAATTTGGTTAGACTGGCAATTCAAAAATTTTCAAACAACTATTGGAAGACAACGGATTGCTTGGGGAACAAGCTGGGTGTGGAACATTACAGATCTTTTTAATCCGCTTTCAATTTTGGATTTCGATTATGAAGAACGGCCGGGAGTTGATGCAATCCGATTGCAATATTATACAGGCGCTGTTTCAAAAATTGAAGCTGCTTTTACACGAGGTAAAACTCGAGGAAAATCAATTGCCGCAGTTCACGCAGTAATGAACAAATGGAATTACGATTTTCATCTGCTTGGCGGAGTAAAAAATAATCGCTGGATTCTTGGCGGAGCATGGTCGGGCGATATTTCAGGTGCGGGTTTTCGAGGAGAAATAGTCGCTTCAGCGGCACCACAAAAATCTGCAACTTCAATTAATAAAATTCCAAGAATTCTTGGAGAATCTCTTTTCGATTATGATAAACCAGTTTTTAGTTTAGCTCTTTCTGGAGATTATACTTTTGAAAATTCATTCTACATTCACACAGAAGTGCTATTCAATAGCAATGGAAAAGCAAAAAATGCAGCTATACATCAATTTGAAGCCGCAGAACTTGGGATGCTTTCGCCTTCTCGCTTGTCAATGTTTCATGAATTTTCGTACAATTTCACACCTTTAATTCGCGGATCAATTTTTGGCTTATTCAATCCGAACGATAAATCTTTCGTTGCAGTTCCGTCGCTGAATTGGTCAATTTTAGAAAATTTTGATCTGATGCTGATCGCTCTGCTGTTTGATGGTAAGCCCCTGAGCGAATTTGGGGGATTTGGTAAAATGTTTTTTATTAGAACTAAATATTCGTTTTAGAAATCGATATTTATCTGTTACGATTTCAATAGATTTTTTTTGTCTGATTAACTATTATTACGCACATTTTTTAAGGTAATCCTAATCTAAGTCAACGGGATTAACGTAATTTTAACAGGAAATAAATCAGAGGTACAAAATGAAAAAAGTTAAAACGCTTTTTTTATTGATGCTCTTTTTCTTTAGTGCGGCTCGGCTTTCAGCTCTAACTGTGGAATATGTTGGTATTGATCGGCTCGCAAAAGAATCGAGTATAATAGTATATGGTAAAGTATTATCTTCTTACTCAGTATGGGAAGGACATTCCATCTATACCTATACGACTTTATCTGTAAAAGAAATGATCAAAGGAGAAACCGCATCGAAGAAAGTTGTTGTTAAACAGTTGGGCGGTACTGTTGGGCATATTTCGCAAGCTGTGGATGGAACTCCAAAACTTCAATCCGGAAATAATGTTGTTTTGTTTTTAAGATATTGGAAAGGGGCATATTGGATTCACTCTATCGTGCTTGGGCATTTCAATGTGATTGAAGAAAAAGGATTGAATTATGCTTTTAACAATCTCAATAATGTTGGGTTAGTTGATCCTGTTACCAAAAAAATTATCGAAGATGAAAATAGAATTGAAAATCGATTCGAATTAAATACTTTCATCTCCTCAATAAAAAACTCTGCTAAGAATTAGGAGGGGATTAAGATGAAATTAAAAATTATTTATTCAAGTCTACTAGCAGTGGTGTTTATGGGAATTGTTGGATTTTGTCTCATTACGAATTCATCTGGAAATTACAGAATGTACTTTGCTCACAATATCCCATTCACTTATCGCATGCATAGTTCGACTCCGACAGAATTTAACCCGACTATTGAAGCATCAGCTCAATCATGGAATGATCTTGAGGGATGTTACTTCGTTTTTCAGCGGGGAGCAAATACTGATGTCTCTTATGTTACGAACGACGGGATCAATGTTGTATTCTTCGATTTAGCGGGAAGCAATTTCAGCGATCCAAATGTGATCGCATTCTCATCGACATTTACTACAACTTCAGGAGGTTATCAAGCAACAGGTTCGGACCTAATCTGGAATGGGAGGGATTTTACTCCCGGTATTAATGGCGAATCAAATAAGATGGATTTAAAATCAGTCCTCACTCACGAATTTGGTCATCACATGGGGATCAACCATGCTGGACAGCCGCCGAGTCCTTCATCCGGTTCAAATGGATGCGGACCATTGAACAATCAGGCAGTGATGTGGTACGCAGTAAGCCGAGGAGATACTTCTCGCAGACATTTAAAAATAGACGATCAATTAGGTGCGATTTCAATTTATCCATCTTGGGTATTGCAAGGAACAATTCGCGATGCATCGACAAACCTTCCGCTTCAAGGTTCATTTTTGAAATTAGATGGAACTTGGGGATCAACGATTGGCTCTGTTCTTAGTCCATATTCAAATCGATGGAGTAGACCCGGTTGGCCTTATCAAAATATTCCGATTGATTCAACAGGATATTATGAAACTGCTGTGTTGAACAGAACATTTAATGTCACTGCTCAAAAATTCGGTTATTTTCCTCAAACGCAAGCGATAAGTTTCAATCCTGCCGGAGGAATTGGAAATACAGAAGTGATAGTCTACGATGCATCATTAAGTAAAAAACCGAATGTTTCTTTTACCGGGACTTTGATGGATGCTGTAACATTTAATGGAATATCTGCACGAATGAAAATAAATTGGGTGGGGGATACAACTTCACTCGGAAATGTTACTACCGGATTAGACGGCTATTATTCGTTTAATATTCCTGGCGATGAATATTATAAAATAAAAATAGATCTTGATCCGCCGTATAGAAGATTTATAACACTTGACAGTGTTTATCTTGATTTGACTGGCAAGTTACTTGACATTTCAACGACTCCAGTCTCAGTATTTCTTGTATTGAATGACACGCTAAAAACTATTCAAGATAAGCATATCAAATCGCTTGAAAATTCTGAAATTCCTTTTGCTGTTTGGGATGTGGCTGCTAAAGGATACATACCATCAAGTTCTTTATTTAGTACATTTACAAGTCCATTGACACTCGTGTGGGTGGCAGGAGGAGAAGCAACATCTGGGCTCCCGGATCTCGACAGAACAACTTTGATCGATCATCTCAATACTGGCGGAAGAGTTATTCTCACAGGGAAAAATATGGCAGAATACACAGATACGGCAGAAGTTCTTCTTTCTCAATATGCTGGAATTAAATTCAATTCGAACAATTCATCATTCAGCGGGAGAGGATTTAACGGAGATTTAATTGGTGATGGCTTGAGCTTACCGATGGCAGGCCCAGGAAAAGATCAACTTGAATTTTCTTGGGCAGCAAAAGGTCAGATGTTTAAAGTATTTCACTACGGAACCGGAACGGCTGATACTGTCAGAATCGGTGCGGTTCGGTCTGAGCATCCAACAACAAAATGGAAAATGGTTTTCTTTGGAATTGGTTTGGAAATGCTGAGTGATGCCAACCGCGATACAATACTTGCCCGCTCACTAAGATATACGCTCGATCCGAATGTATCAACAAGTGTCGGAGATGGCTATTCGTTGAGTACTATTCCGATGAAATATTCACTTTTCCAAAATTATCCAAATCCGTTTAATCCGGAAACGGTGATCAAGTTCGCTGTTCCAGAACAGTCGCACGTGGTGATTAAAGTTTATGATATGTTAGGAAAGGAAGTTAGAGCGTTGGTGAATGATGGAAAAGAAGCAGGCTATTTTGATGTGCGTTGGAATGGGAAAGATAATAAAGGATTGAAAGTTTCTTCCGGGACTTACATCTATAGAATTACAGCGAAAAGTAATAAGTCCGGAAAAGAATTTACTGAAAGTAAAAAATTAGTTTTATTAAAATAAATTTCTATCGTAGAGACGCATGCCAATGCGTCTCTGCAGATTAAAGTACTAAAGGAGTTCAATGCAAAAAGGTAAAATTGTTTTTGGTGTGTTCGTAGTTTTTATGTTGTTCGTTGTTTATAAATTATTTTTTACAACAAGCACAGAGCTTACGGATTTCTCAACTCTGGATCCAAACGATAATAAAAATATTGAAGTACGTGCTCAGCTTGCAAAAGATCAACCAATACAAGTTGATGCAAACGGTTCGAATTTTTTTATTAAGGATAGAAATAACAAACTCTACAAAGTTCAAGGTCCGGGAGAAGTGCCTGAATATTTTCATGATGCGAATATCGTTGTTATGCGAGGGCATTTGCACCACGATTATTTTCACGCTTCATCTATCGTTAGTATAGAGATGTAGAATAATTAGTCCGGTCTGTGCAGCAAAGTGTATTCTTGAAGGAAGTCCAGGCAGTCAATGGTTTGATATAGTTATAATATTAAATTATATTTTAACTGGATTTATATTTATTTATCAATGTTCAATTATAAAAAATCGTATTTTAATTTTATTGAGAAATTAAAGATTCAGACCATCAAGTTTTACGACGATCGATTGGTGAGCATTATTTTGTTCGGGTCTGTTGGTCGTGACAAATTTCATCCTGAATCAGATGTAGATATTTTAATAATACTTGAAGATGTTCCTATTGGGAGATATAATAGATTTTTTGAGTTTTATGAGAATGTTTATTTGAACACTGAAGACGACCGCATTGACCTAATTAAGAAAGGTATGAATTTGCAAGTATCTCCGGTCATTAAAACGAAGGAAGAAGCTAAATATGGAAGTCCTTTATTCATTGAAATGGTTGATGGTTGTAAAATTTTATATGACAGGGATGATTTTTTCAAAGATGTTCTTAATAATTTAGAAGCAAAAATGAAAAAATATGGAAGCAAGAAAATTGAATTTAAGGGAGGATACTTTTGGAGGTTAAAGTCTGATTACACTTGGGGAGATGAGATCAAATTATGACCAACAACGAGCTTAGCTTAAGTTATATCTCGAAAGCAACTAAGAGATTGAAGATTTTAACTGTATTAAAAGATGAATCGGCTTTTTCAGATGTCGTCAGAGAAGCTCAAGAGATAGTTGAATTGGTTCAAAAAGCCATATTGAGAAAGATCGGTATCGATCCACCTAAATGGCATGATGTTGGTGAAATTATTAAAGCAAATTTTGAAAGTATACCAAAAGAATATCACAATAGAATTTTAGATTTAATCCCAAATGCAAAATGGTTAAGAGGAGAAAGAGAACTCTCATTTTATGGTGATATAGATTTTATCCCAACTGAAGAGTACACAATTAACGATGCAGAAATAGCAATTCAATCAGCAAACGATTGGGTAACTATTGGAACGATTTTATGTAAGGATTAAATTCAAATTCAACATTCTACTCTTTGCACATCTCGACAAGCCCAGTACGAATTGATGATTGACGATTGATGATTTAGTTTATATTCATTCGATAATTAACAATCGACAATACATAGATTGATGATATTCCGCACTTCGCATTCTACATTCCGCATTTCCTTAATATCCCACAGAATTTCTATATATCCACTCTGCATGTATCTCATTGATGATTCTGAATTCATCAGAGTCAATCTTTTCAGTGCTCTTGAAAATGTTCTCAGCATCATCGAGTTGTTCTGCACGCAGAGCTTTACTTGCAGAAAGTACGGCGAGTTTTTTCACTGTAATCGTATCTCCATTTTCTTTATCGACGTATCCTTCTACGAAATATGGTCCCATTGAAATAGTAAGCGGCGCATATTTCTCATATTCTTTCGGAAAGATAACAGCTTCAAACGTTCCGGTTAAGTCTTCAAGCGAGAGGAATTTCATAATGTCTCCTTTTCGAGTGCGTATTCGTTTTGACGTCATCAGCCAGCCGATTGCACGCACACGCCTTCCTTTACTTTGTCGCAATTCTTTTGCTGGAGAGATTGTCTGATTTTCCGTGTACGCATTGAAAAACTCCAACGGATGACGCGTTACCATATACCCAAAGGTTTCATATTCGATTTTACAAATTTCTGCTATTGAGTAATTTGCTTCATGTTTTTGTGTAAATTTATTTTTTATCTGCTGCTCAACGTCCATTACAGAATCCGCAAATAAATTAAACACGTCATCAGTTGTGATTTTTCTTCGGTGCAGTTCAATGTCGAGCATTCGCATTAGCATTGGGCGGGTTAGAGCTGCGTTCTGTTCCCTCGTTACATTCCGTTCCGATTGCATCGGAACGGAACACTCGAGAATCGCTGGTTCGAGTTTATCGAGAATCGCCGGTTCGAGTTTATCGAGAGAACCGTTTACGTCAAAGCAATCCATTGCACCGCATTGAATTAAAATCGATGCTTCTGCATTACCGATGTTTGTTCGCCGCAGAAAATCTCGGAGCGATTTGTACTTTCCGTTTCGGTTTCGCTTATCCACAATTGTGTTCATTGTGTTCGTTGAAAGATTTTTAATTGCCATCAATCCGATTCGTATCCATCCCGCCGGACAATTAGCAGTAGATGAGGCGGGCAAGCCGCTTTGTCCTGTGTATTCAATTTCACTTTCGTTTATATCGGGGAGCAAAATTTTCAGTCCAAGTCTTTTACTTTCCTGAACGTAAACCGCCGCTGAGTAATATCCACCTTGATTGCCCAAAACAGATGACATGAATTCTGCAGGATAATGTGCTTTAAGAAAAGCATTTTGAAAAGATAACAATGCAAATGATGCACTATGCGCTTTGCAAAATGCATATCCGGCAAATGATTCAATTTGACGCCAAAGCTCCGAAGTAATATCCGGAGAATATTTTTTAATACAGTTACTATAGAACTTCTCTTTGATTTTTTTCATTGCTTCATGTGAGCGCATTTTCCCGCTCATTGCACGGCGGAGCAAATCAGCTTCTTCGAGAGAAAGTCCCGCAATATAATGTGCAACCTTTATAACGTCTTCTTGATAAATCATTACGCCATAAGTTTCGCCTAACACATCTTCAAGTTCCGGAACAAGATATTTTCTGCGTGATGGATCGTGATGACGCGCAACGAATTCAGCCATCATTCCGCTCTCGGCAACTCCGGGACGAATCACCGAACTTATTGCCGTGAGCATTTCAAATGTATCTGATTTCATTTTTTTGAGAAGTGAACGCATTCCGGGCGATTCAATGTAAAAACATCCAATCGAATCTCCTTCGCGAATGATTCGTTTAGTTGCTTCATCATTGAAAAGCATTTTGTAATCGTAAATATCAAATCCAACTTTTTCCACTCCATTTTGAACTGAATGGAAAAGGTTGAAAATTTTAGGTTGTTGTGCTGGCATGAATTAAATAAAACACATTAATTAGAAAAATCCTTTTTCAACTCAAAAATCTGCACATTATCTTTTGCAATTTTTAATTTTTTCAATTTTTCCATCTTTGAATTATTAATTTTTTCCATTGTATCTTTTACAACTCCAAGAGAACGCTGACTTAATAAATCTATTTTTACTAATCCTAAATCTTCAATAGGATACATATCGGGTTGAGTGATTATCAAACCGAGTCCTTTGTTCTCGGCGTATTCGAGTGCAGTAAAGTTTGTGATTGGTTCGGGTGAAATTACAATTCCGCCCGGATGAATGCTGAGATGACGCGGAAATCCCGCTATCTTTTGTGCGATGTTTACGATTGTTTTCCACGGCTCATCGTTGAACTTCAAATGACGAGCTTCGGGAAATTTTTCTGCAAGATGCGGAAGATTCTCGGCACTTGTCCATGGAATGAAATGGCTGAATTCCGAAATCTCGGTTTCACTAATTCCAAAAACTTTTGCAACTTCTCGAAAAGCCGATCGCGCACGGAATGTTACAGTTGTAGAAATCATTGCAACATGGTCAGTTCCATATTTATCAAAAACGTATTTCACAATTGTATCGCGCTCTTTCCAAGAAAAATCCAAATCAACATCGGGCGGCGATGAACGGCCTAAATTCAAAAATCTTTCGAAGTATAAATTATGTTCAAGCGGATCGACTTGTGTTAATCCCAAACAATATGCGACAATGCTATTTGCTGCCGAGCCGCGACCAATCATCATCATACCAAGTTTTTTTGCTTGCTGTGCTATATCCCAAACAATTAAAAAATAATCTGAAAATCCAAGTTGGTCAATCACGCTAAGTTCTTCTTGTAAACGGTTAACTGCTTTCTCTGTAATTGGTTGATATTTTTGCGATAATCCTTGAAAGGCAATTTTCCATAAATATGAAAACGAATTTTCGTTTTTGTGGAGCAAGAATTTCGGATGTTTATATTTACCAAGCTCTAAATCTACATTACACGCACTTGCAATTTTTTCAGTATTCTCAATTGCTTCTGGCAAAACTTTCCAAAGTTTATTCATCTCATCGGGCGGTTTGAAATATTGTTCTTCTTCGACTAAATTGTCATCTGTTAAACTTGAAAGAGTCGTATTTTTTTTGATTGCAGTTAAAACTTTGTGAAGTAAGAAATCTTCTTTATTGATAAAATGAATTACGTTAGTTGCTGCAATCGGCATGTTATTATTTTGAGTGAAGTTATAAAGTTCTCGACAAATTTTTTTTCGTTTTTGTGTTAAGAACATTTCAACGTAGATAGTGCGGAGTGCGGAGTTCGAAATATGAAGTTTCAGTTGGTTAAGCAATTTAATTGACGATGTGATAATGATTACATCGCTATTGCGGATGTTTTTTTCATTCGACATTTCTTTACAAAATATTTTACTCAGTACTTCGGGCAATGAAAACTTCTCCTCCAATTGTCGTTGTGTGATTAGCTCACAAATTTTTGAATAACCAATTCTATTTTTTGCAAGAAGAACAGCGTTGATTTCCGAATCGTTCGGATCATTTAGATAAACCCCAAGTATTGGCTTAATGTTTGCTTCAATTGCGAGTTGAGCAAACTGAATAAGTCCATACATCCCGTTTGTATCGGTAAGTGCAAGTGAATGCATGGAAAAATTTTTCGCAGTTTCAACTAGTTTTTCGATTGATGCTGCACCACTAAGCAATGAATAATTTGAGTGAGTGTGAAGGTGAATGAACATTTTATCTGGAGATGATAACTAAGATTGAAATGTAGAGCGAAGATTTACTTCGCTCTATAAAATTATGCTTATGTTTTATCTTTCTGATATTTACTACCGCATGTAGATTCATCTACCGAAGGTAAACAAACTTCTTTGTCGAACTAAACGAATTTACAGTTAGTCGATACAAATAAATGCCTGAACTCAATCCATACTTACCGGCATCAAACTCTACTTCATACTCTCCAGCTTGCCTTGGCTCATTAACAAGTACGGCAACTTCACGACCGAGGATGTCAAAAATCTTGAGCGCAACAGGTCCTGATTCTTTAATTGAATAACGAATCTTTGTAGTTGGGTTAAAAGGATTGGGGTAGTTTTGAGAAAGATCATAACTCATAGGAGCTGTTTGTAAATTTTGAATTATAATCTTATCGGAACTGAATTTTTTACTGAAAAGATTATCAACTTTCTGATTAAGACTTTCTATAGTACTATAATGTTCTTGTGAAGACTTACCCAATCCAGCTAGTGGATGATAGTTAAGTAACCGAACCATTAATATTTCTAAAGATGCATAGAATTCTTCATCTGTCTCTGGATTTGAAAGAATTATGTGTTCTAATTGACTCAATGCATCTATATACTCTTCGGCCGAAACCTGATAACTAATTTTTATTCCTTCAATAAAATCTTGCATTAAAGTGTCTGAAATCGCTATAAGATTATCTTCAAATTGCTGAATGTAATATGCATATTCTGATGAAGTTGCACCTAGCAATTTTAGAATTGCTAACATTCTAAAATATGCGCTGATACTTTCGGCTTCATCGCCATAATTTTCAATAATATAACTATACAATTCTTTTGCATCATTGTATAATCTTTCATCGAACATTTGATTTGCCTGAGCGAGTAACTCTTCAAGTATACTAATATTTATCAGTCCTACATCCCTTGCATAAATCGTATCAAGGATATTATTGTTTAAATCAATTAATAGTCTATATTCTGGCCTGCCGACAGGCGGAATAGGTTCAGATGTGAGATAAGGAATATAGGCAACATTTATATTTAAAAATCTACCGGTAGGATCAAATGGAGGTGGAAAATCTGGATTATTACCCCAATATGTATATTTTGCATTTAAAGTACTAGATGCACCAAACAGTCTCGTTCCAGATATTAGATAAAGAGTGCTAAATGGTAAACCAACCCTGTCATCTTTTACAGAATTATAACCTCTCTCATTACCATTAAATATTAATGCTGAATTATCAATATAGATCTCCGAATTGTCACCAAAACTATAATCCATTTGGCCATTGTTAAAAATTTTATTAAAGCCAGCCGCGTCGTAGATTAAGCTTGAACTACCTTCAAGATTGGGTACATCTGGAGCCAAATTTGCTGTACTTTGTTCAGCAAGATATAATCCGTGCTGGAAATTCTCTGAAATAATATTTTGCCCAAACTTGAACGAAGACTTAACCAACTGTGCTCCTCTGAAAAATGACTGAATTTTGTTTTTAAAACATAAACCTTCACTTGATAATGCAAATATTCCGATGCTTTCATTATGATTTCCAGTAATAATGTTTTTAACAATATTACTATTTTGGGTATTATATAACCAAACTCCCCACCTTGCATTTATTTGATTGCCATGTATGGTTATAGCTGGCAGATTCACAGCAAGGATGCCGTACCTCTGTGAATTTATCTTATTGTTAACTAAATAAACTTTATTTATAATAGGATCGATTATTGCAATCCCTGCCCCAATAGTAGAGTTAATTTCACAATTTTCTATTCTGACTTCATTTGTTCCAATACTACCATAGACGCCAAATGTAGAGTAGAGTATTTTACTATTTTTTAATTTTAATATACCACCATTATTGATAAAAATACCAAAGCTAACTCTTGTTGGCTCGTACTCAAATGTTACGTTTTCGGCATCAAGAGTACCACCATTAGTTACGTCAATGCGAGAACCATTTCTTAGATAAATCTTTGAAGGACCTGTTATCTTTAATATTGCTCCATTTGTAATTGTTATTGAACGATCAATGTAAAGATTATCTGCTTTTATGGTAGAATTTTTATCAACAATGTAAACATCGTTACCTTTAACAAGATCAACCTTAGCGGCTCCATTTTCTAAACGGAAATTTTTAAGAGCAAAACCACTCATTAAATTCCTGCCAAAATTTTCATATTGATTTACCAAATTTGAGCTCGGGTTTGTATAAAATGAAAAATCTTGTGGGGCATAAGGAGAGAAGAAACAATTATCACTGCCAATTCTAAAATCATTCCATGAGCCTTTCCAAATTCCACTTTCTTTCCAGGTATAACTACCTCTAACCATTAAGCTATCTAATCCGTGAACAATATTTGGTATTGGTTCACCGCTAACAATATTTCTAAATTTACGGGTCCACATATTTGTATCATCAATCCACTCCCATTTGCCGTGCGCACTTTCTAATGAAATAGATGCAGTTAGTCTATTATCAAAACTATAAGAATTTGAACCATCATCTATCCATCGCCAGATTAATATTCCTTTACCTTCACTGATGTTTCCAGTATTAGGCAAAGGCCAATTTACATTCCAATAGATAGGCGAGGACCTATCGTAGTAAGTCAGTAAAAATTTAGTTTTTCTATATTCATTCGGATTTGTTTCATCATTCCAAATAGCGTAGATAGGATGATTTGGATCAGATTCAAAGTCCTTGAATTCGATTGTTTGTGGGTCGGTTATTCTTGTTAAGTTTGCCCAACCAAGTTTTAATCTGAAAAGCGGATTAAATAAACTTGGAACATTATGAAAACCCTGGCTTAGGTCGAAATATCCCATACCATACCATCTGGAATCGCCCATCGCATGTTCGATATCTGGAAAATTGAAAAAGCTGTGTGTTAGTTCGTGAAGTTCAATAAAGAGCATTTTATATAAACTACCTTGTACAGCCGCGGTATTATGTGGTGTTAAAAGTCCGCCAAGAGCAATTTTAACATATTCTGTTGTACTACCGGGACGAAGATCATTAGTTGCGAATTCGTATCCTTCTATTAGAGGCCAACCATTTAAGTTATCATTTGCTTGTTTTGCAACACAAAAAGCTAAATGATCAACATAGCCATCGCTATTTCTATCCCCTTCATTAAAATCGAATAATAAATCGGCTTACTGTATTACTTCCCGTATTTTATCTGCCGGGTAAGGCCATTGGTAAACTCCATTGATTTTAAATAGTTCAACATTATCACCAGTAATGTTCTTCACAATTAATTTTACATCTACATTAAATTTATTGAAAGAACAATCTTTAAAATAGTTTTCTAAATAGTCTTTAAATTTTAAATGGTAATATGGATAGCTAACAATTGGGTCTTGCCCATCAGCGACAGCAAGAATTACACAAAGAGTTCGTCTTTCCCCTATTGGAGGAATAGTTGGTGGACCAATTCCCAAGTTTGGATTATTGTCAGCATTAAATTCGCAATTAAATTCTGAAGGTTTTAAGTCAATCGAATCGGGAAAGGATTGACTATATGAAATAGTTATAAACGATAGAAATAAGGCGATAATTAAAATTAAATTTTTCATTGTTTACTCTCCTTTTTAATCGTTATTTAATTAAAATTAATTTGGTGGACATAAATCCGTATTTTGTTTTTAACATAGCCAAGTAAACCCCGCTTGGTAATCCTTCTGCATTGAATTCAGTTTTATATTCTCCTATATCTTTTTCTTCTTCTATTAATCTCTTCACTTCCTTCCCTAAAATGTTATAGATTTTTAGCTCCACCTTAGTAGGTGAATTAATTGTATATTTTAGAGTTGTCTGTGAGTTGAATGGATTTGGGTATGCTGGTAAAAGATTAATATCTTTGGGCTGTCGTAATCCTAAATCATCTTGTATGTTTGTAAGAACCGAATCGCCATTTTCGTCTATTATCATTCTGCTCTTATAAATAGTTAGATAATTTCCACCGCTATCGTAGTTTGCTGTAAAGTACATTGTTTTACCATCAGGTGTTAAAAAAGGATACTCTTCTCGCCGTCCTTTATATTTACCTATTAAATATAAACTATCAGCTATAAAGCATATGTTTAATTTATAAGGGTATCTATAATTCAAACCAGAACTATCCATATAAGCAACATATAAGTCATTGTTTTCAAGACCTGACCAATATTCCCCCTGATATTCTTTTTTCGTATCAGGAGAAATCCACTGTCCAAACTGCGAAAATGTTTGGCCTCGTTCAGAAGGAAAATATTCTGGTCTGCTAAAAGTTTTAGTTTCTTTGTTATAATAAGTAATTCTCCCTTGACTGTCCTTTGATATTATAACAGTAGTATCATTTAAAAAACTGCTAACACCCCAGTATCCTCCGGTTCCTATGCCATTGTCACGCAAAGGATAAGAACTATCCCAATCTTTTAAGGAATCATTCCAGAAGCTTATACCAATTTGTCCAGTAAGCCCCGCTGTAAATAACAACATCTTATTATTGGGTGACATAATTAATTTTCCGGTTGCCCATGATATCGGTGGGTGTATCTGGCCAGGCATTCTTTTCGGAAATGACCAGCCAGTATCTGTTAAAGTTGTGGAATAAAAATCTCCCCATGAACAGGCTGCCATATAATAAATAGTTTTTCCATCCCAGCTTACACTTGGTTTCTCATTTCCGTCAATGCTAAATGCTTGTATAGAAGCAATTTTTTCCGGCTTGCTCCACTTTTCAGGAGCCTCTTGGAAAATGGGCTGAGCAAGTATTCTAGAACAAAGTAAAAAGAAAATGATTATTGGTTTCATTTTAAACTCCAGTATAATTTTTTAGCTATGAATTTTTTTACTGCTTTATTCATTTACGTAAATCCTGTCGTAAACTCGCCTACTGGCAAGCAACAGGCAACCACCTCCGCGTTTAATTTAAAAACTACCTGAACATTTTGAATGAGCTGAACACAAATAAAAAATCTTGCACTGCGTATATATATTAGAAAGAAAGAAAGAAAGAAAGGAAGAAAATATTTCCCTTAGAAAATATTTTAAAATCGTAGATAAAACTTTCCCCTAAAGTCGCCGTGCCGGCTTTAAAAGGATATTTACTATTCCGAAGACTCCTTTGGATCGATTTAGTGTCCATTGATAATCTCTGCTTAGGCAAATATTAAGAAGGGAAAATTCAAAAGCAATAAGGTGTTTAAAAAATTACATTTTAGTAAATCTAATATTTGGTCGACCCGTCTGCCCTGCAACGTAGTGTGCGACTTTTATTACATCTTCTTGATAAATCATCACACCATAAGTTTCACCGAGAACGTGTTCAAGTTCGGGAACAAGATATTTTCTTCTCTTTGGATCGTGATGGCGTGCAACGAACTCAGCCATCATCCCGCTTTCTGCAACTCCCGGACGAATTACCGAACTTATTGCCGTGAGCATTTCAAATGTATCCGATTTCATTTTTTTGAGCAGTGATCTCATTCCCGGCGATTCGATGTAAAAGCATCCGATTGAATCTCCTTCGCGAATGATTTGTTTGGTTGCTTCATCGTTAAAGAGCATTCGATAGTTGTAAATATCGAATCCAACTTTATCCTTGCCTGTCTGTAGTGATGGAAATATGTTGAAGATTTTAGGAGTCACTTTGATTGATGATTGTTGTAATCTGTCTCTTGTAATAATAGATAGTGGGCAGGCCCTTCAAAAATTGGACATCACATTGAGTTATTGTCAATCAGCCAAATAGACTTTGAAATAGTTTAACAATTGACATTCGAAGATTTCAATTATATCTTTGAGCAAAGATTGGAGAACTAAAATGGACACTATTTATCGGTTAAATGCGAGTGAAATAGATGAAAAATTGATCGCATCAATAAAATCTTTATTTGGGGATCGAAAAGTTGTCATTTCTGTTACCGATGTCAGCGACGAGACCGACTATCTATTGGCATCTGAAACAAACCGCGAGCGTCTGTTTGATGCGCTCGAAAACATGCGTGATAACAAGAACTTACTGGAATTTAACTCTGTCGAGGAACTTGAGAGATCAATTCTTAAATGAGAAAAATAATTTTAACAAATCAAGCCTTGGAAGACTTAAACTATTTCGCACAGAACGATGTTAAATTACTCACAAAAATTTTTACTCTCATCAAAGAAACACTTCGTACTCCATTCGAAGGGATTGGAAAACCTGAACCTCTCAAACATAAGTTAAGCGGGTGTTGGTCGCGAAGAATCAATGACGAACATCGCTTAGTATATCAAGTTAGCGAATCGGCATTGACAATTCTTTCATGCAGGTACCACTATTAGCTATTATACCATTTTACAAAAGCCCAGTTTCTCAATTCGTTAGTTGATATGACAATTTAGAACAGCCGGCAAATCAATATCCAACGGCTTTATATTTCTTTTCTTATATTATAAAAGAATTTAGAAAGACAAAGTATCATGGGAGCCGAGACATATTTCAAAATGGGTTATGCTTACTCCAAGCAGCAAAATTATGAAGAAGCGATTAAAGCCTTCAAGAAGGCGAATGCAATCGATCCGGGCGATGCAAAAACTATTTTCTATCTCGGGCACGCATATTCGGAAATAGGGAATTATCATCTTGCAGTAAAGCATTATAAACGCGCGATTGAAATTAAACCGGATTACGCCGAAGTCTATTACAATATGAGCATAGCGTATGCTAAGCTTACCAGCTATGATGAAGCGTTCAAATGTTTTGAGGTCGGCGTGGAGTTAAATCCATCGCTCAAAGATATTTTTGAGATTATGCTTTATAAGATGTACGATGAAGCTGTCGATACATACACAAAACTGATAAAAGTAAACCCACTCGACGCGTCTTCTTATTTTTTTCTCGGTAAAGTTTATTTATATAAGAAAGAATATGAACAGGCGATTGAATCATTCAAAAAAGTGGTTCAGTTGGACCCAGAGTCTGCAGATGCATTTTTCATGCTCGGTGTTGCGTATTACAATTTGAAGCTTGTCGACGAAGCAAAACGGAATCTCGTTCAAGCCGATGAAATGGGGCATGCAAGTGCTTCGCTCTTTTTGAAAGAAAAAGGAATTGACGAATAACTGTACTTCTGCATTTTACAATTTTCGCTGCACCGAAGTCGTTATTTTAAACCCATCCCCGCTTCTTATACATGGCGTAACCTTTTTTGAGTGCGAAATCGATTTGTTTTTCGAGTTTGTCATCAAGACTTTTGATGTGAAAGCAGGATTTCCCCTTCAGTAATTTCAGCAGCTCGGGTTTGAAAACTTCTTTCAGTGAAGTATCGACATACACGGGCATGTAGTAAAATCCAACATATTTGCTTTGAATGATAAGTCCCGCGAAGAAAACCTCATTTCTTTTTCGGCCGGCAAATTCGACATCTTTAATCGACCAGAGATCGTACTTGCTGTCCAAATCCATTTTTGATATTAATGGCTTTTCGTATTTCTTAAGGATTTTCTTGAGCCGTTTGTAAATTTTAATTAAATCTTTTTCCATTGCTGTTATTTCGCTTGTTTGTGAATTTTAATTTGTCAACACTAATATAGGTCTATTAGTTCAATGTTGTTTCCTTTGGGGAGCGTGAAGAATATTTATTGGATTTAGCTCAAACATCTTTACTCAACTTTTTTATTCTGTAATTTGACAAGAAAGGGATTGGAACCAGCAAAGCCCTAATTCTATATTTTTACCTTTTATAAGGTTTAGAAAGGCTAATATTCGGAATACAAGAATAGTGTTTCTGATTAAATGTGCATAAAGGTAAGTTTAGTTCAACTGCCATCTGACCAATTAGAACATCTATTATGCCAATGTTATATTGTAGGTGAAAATCTGCAAATACTTTCATCGCATTATTGCATGTTTCCGAGGAAGGCCATTCAATTCTATAGAAACTAAGGGTTTTGATTATTTTTCTTTGTTCCGTTTTATTTTTGCAGCCCTGAATCAATTCCATAACAACGAATCCAGGCAAAAGAATTTCTTCATCTCGAATAGAACGAAGCCACTTCACTGCATGCGGATATTCTCTTAAAATATCTACCATAACGTCAGTATCGATTAATATCATTTCTTGATTTGACGGTTTTGAGATTCTTTACGTAATTGACTAGCGTACGTTGAGCTATTTTTAATCTCTTTTCGATATTTCCAAATACCTACAACATCAGATTTGAGAAGTTTACTGGCTGTTAGATTGTTTTTAATTGTTTTTTGAGTCGGTATTAATATTAACTCAACGTGTGTTCCTTTTTTTAGCGGCAGCCCTTTGATGGAAACTTCTCCGTCCTTGCTTATTCTTTTTTGAAGTCTTATTGCTTCCATGGTTTACTATTTTTGTTTTAAACTTAGTGATATATTGTTAGAAAGACAATTCCAGGCAACAGATTCACCAATTTTATTCTCATATTCTTACTTATAATAACAGCACGATCAATTGTCTATCCCTTCTTTAGTTCAAACACTTTCGCCTCATCCCGAGTTGAGTCGAGTGATTCACTCTCATTACTCAGTCTTAGCCTCTGCATTAGCCTAACCTTCTCCATCGTATCTTTCACAACTGCAAGTGAACGCTGACTGAGCAAATCAATTTTAACGAGACCCAAGTCTTCTATCGGATACATATCAGGCTGAGTGATTATCAAACCGAGTCCTTTGTTCTCGGCGTATTCGAGTGCAGTGAAGTTTGTGATTGGCTCTGGTGAAATTACAACTCCACCCGGATGAATACTGAGATGACGCGGAAATCCCGCTATCTTTTGTGCGATGTTTACGATTGTTTTCCACGGTTCATCATTAAACTTCAAGTGACGAGCTTCGGGAAATTTTTCTGCAAGATGCGGAAGATTCTCTGCACTCGTCCACGGAATGTATTGACTATACTCAGAGATTTCTGCTTCGCTTATTCCGAAAACTTTTGCCACTTCACGGAAAGCAGAACGCGCACGAAAAGTTACTGTGGTTGATATCATTGCTACGCGGTCGGAACCGTATTTATCGAAAACATATTTCACGATTGAGTCGCGCTCTTTCCACGAAAAATCCAAATCAATATCGGGCGGGGAAGAGCGTCCTAAATTTAAAAATCTTTCGAAGAATAGATTATGTTCAAGCGGATCGACTTGAGTAAGTCCCAAGCAATACGCAACGAGGCTGTTTGCCGCGGAACCTCTTCCGAGCATTATCATGTTCATTTTGCGGGCTTGCTTTGCTATATCCCACACGATTAAAAAGTAATCGGCAAATCCAAGCTGTTCAATTACGCGAAGTTCTTCCTGCAGTCGATTAATTGCTTTTTCTGTTATCGGCTGATACTTTTCCGATAAACCTTGAAATGCAATATTCCAC
>Ga0194119_10004154_pt1 | contig 22638 bp, 20 predicted proteins | sample TA2MahC100mmetaG_FD_148620 | JGI IMG/M metagenome (GOLD analysis project Ga0194119, IMG submission 148620) | Freshwater microbial communities from Lake Tanganyika, Tanzania - TA2015018 Mahale Deep Cast 100m | ecosystem: Environmental > Aquatic > Freshwater > Lake | place: Tanzania: Lake...
CGCTGAGAAGCTGGATGCCAATACGGTGCGCATCAAGATGAAGCGCCCGAACCCCGCCGCGCTGGATTATCTGGCGATGGTCACGCCGATCTGGCCCAAGGCTTACCGCGAACGCGTGGGGCCTGATGGCTTTTCGCGCATGCCGATCAGCACCGGTCCGTATCGTTTCACCAAGGTGGATGTTTCGAACGGGGTCGAATACGAACGCTTCGATGGCTATTACCAGGGGGGCCCCAAGGGGCGCCCCACCATCCAGAGGATCACCGCGCGCTATCTTTCCGATGCCGCGACTGAATTGACCGAGCTTCTGGCACAGCGTGTGGATTGGATCTGGAACATGAATCCAGACAATATCGCCAATGTGAACCGCTTGCCCTTCCTGCAGGCTGTGCAGCAGGAATCCATGCGCGTTGGCTATCTTGGCATGGATGCGGCCGGACGGACCGGCGCTGGTAACCCCATGACGCACCTTAAGGTAAGACAGGCTATTTTCCACGCCATTGACCGCCAATCCCTGGCCGACAAGCTGGTAACCGGCGGTTCGCGCGTACCACTTGCGCCTTGCTACCCATCGCAATTCGGCTGCAATGGCGATGTCGCTACGCAGTATGAATACAACCCCGCCAAGGCGCGGCAATTGCTGGCCGAAGCAGGCTTCGCGAGCGGGTTTGACGTGGAGCTCACTTCCTATGTCCAGCCGCGGCAATGGTCGGAAGCGGTGCAGAATTACCTGCAAGCCGTTGGCATTCGTGCGCGGCTTAATCTCATGCAGGTGGCGGCGCAGATCCAACGCTCACAGCGCGGCGAATTGACACTCGCCATGGGGAGCTGGGGCAGCTTTTCGATCAATGACGTCTCGGCGTTCCTGCCGCAATGGTTCGCTGGCGGGAATGAGGATTACGCGCGCGACCAGCAGGTGATTGACCTGGTGAATGCGGGCGGCAGTTCCGCTGATGAGGCAGTACGCAAGCGCGCCTATGATGCGGCGATCAAACGCATCACGGAAATGGCCTATTTCGTGCCGCTGCACACTTACGTGAATACTTATGCCTTTCAGCGGCAATTGGAATTCAAGACCTATGCCGATGAATTGCCGCGTTTCTATTTGGCAAAGTGGAAGTAAGGGGAAGCGCTTTCCCGCAAAGCCCCGCTCGGTCATACAGGGCGGGGTTTTTTATATCGCGTTCAACCCGCCAAATGGCATTCCACCAGCCCATCTTCCAGGCTGGTGATGCGCGGCGTGGTTGCAGCGCATGGCGCGAAACAGGCCGGGCAGCGCGGATGAAAGCGGCAGCCGGACGGGATATTCGCGGGGTCCGGCATGATATCGCCAAGCCCGACATCCGGCACGCCAAGCCCAGGTTCGGGCGTCAACACACTATCCAATAGCGCCCGCGTATAGGGGTGGCGCGGGTCGCGGAACAGCGCCTCACTCTCACGCTTTTCCACGATGCGGCCCAGATACATGACAGCGACTTCGCTTGCGACATGCTCCACCACTGCAAGATTATGGCTGATGAACAAATAGGTCAGCCCCAGATCGCGCCGCAATTCCGCCAGCAGATTGAGGATTTGCGCCTGCACCGAAACATCCAAGGCGCTGGTCGGTTCATCGCAAACCACGATGCGCGGGCGCAGCACCAGGGCGCGGGCTATGGCCACACGTTGGCGCTGACCGCCCGATAGCTGCGATGGAAAACGCGTGCCCTGTTCGGTGGAAAGCCCGACGCGCTCCAGGCTTTCCGCCACGCGGCGATCAATTTCGGACGTTGTCACATTGCCTTGTGCGACCAGCGGCATGGCGATGATATCGCGCACCCTCCGGCGCGGATTGAGCGATGAAAACGGATCCTGGAATACGGGTTGGATCAGCCTGGCGCGCGCGCGGCGATCCATGCCTTCCAGCCGCTTGCCATCCACCAAAACTTCACCGCCGCTTGGCTCCAAAAGGCCAAGGATCATGCGGGCCAGCGTTGTCTTGCCGCAGCCGCTTTCGCCGACCACGCCAAGCACGCTGCCGGCGGGGACGGAAAAGCTGACATCATCAACGGCAACAACACGGCGCGGCGGCGCGAAAAGCCCCTGGCTTGCACGAAATTCGCGCCTGAGGCCGCGCACTTCAATCGCGGGCGTGCTCATGCGCCGGCCCCTTCCGGCAGGATGCAGAGCATCTCATGCGCGGGGCCAACATTGCGGCGCGGCAGCGGGCCAGCGCAGGCGGCTTCGGCAAAACTGCAACGATCCCTGAAGGCGCAGCCGATGAAGCCTGGGGGGATGCGCGGCACCACACCGGGGATGGAGCCCAGCGGTTCATCGCGCTTCACCTTGCCCGGCACCGGCACGCAGGAAAGCAGGCCGCGCGTATAGGGGTGGCGGGGGGCACGAAACAACTCAGCCGTTGGAGCGCTTTCCACCACTTCGCCGGCATACATGACGGAAACGCGATCCGCGACGCGGGCCACAATGCCAAGATCATGCGTGATCAGCAGAATGCCAAGGCCAAGGTCCTTTTGCAGCTCCGCCAGCAAGCGCAGGATTTGCGCCTGCACCGTCACATCAAGCGCAGTGGTCGGTTCATCGGCAATCAGCAATTCCGGATCGCACATCAAAGCCATGGCGATCATGACACGCTGCCTAAGCCCACCTGAAAGCTGATGCGGAAATTGCCCAAGCCTGAGGCCGGGTGCGGTGATGCCAACCCGCGTCAGCAATTCCACCGCGCGGTCCACAGCCTGCGCGCGCGGCGTGCCGCGATGGCGGCGCAACACCTCGGTCATTTGCGAACCCACCGTATAGGCTGGGTTCAGGCTGGTCATGGGTTCCTGGAAAATCATCGCCATGCGATCACCACGCAGGCGCGAGATCTGTTTTTCGTCGTAATAGCGAATGTCATCACCGGCAAAGGAAAGCCGTGCCGCTTCGCGCTTGCCGCCCTTGGCGAGTAGGCCCATCACCGCAAGTGACGTGACGGACTTCCCGCAGCCGCTTTCGCCCACCAGGCAATGCGTTTCGCCTTTTTCCACGGTCAGCGAAATACCACGCACCGCAGCCGTGCCGCCAAAGGTCACGCGCAGATCGTCAACTTCCAAAAGCGCGCTCATCGTGACAGATCCGTGCCCAGCATGTCGCGCAGGGCGTCGCCCAGAAGATTGACGCCGAGCACCAGGATGAATAGTGCAATGCCGGGGATCATGATGATCCAGGGGCTGAAGAACATGTATTCCTTGGCTTCCGAAATCATCAGCCCCCAGGAAGGCAAGGGCGGCGGCACGCCAAGGCCCAGGAAGGAAAGTGCGGCTTCCAGCAGAATCGCGAGCGCCATTTCAAGCGTTGCCACCACGGCCAAATGTGTTGCGATATTGGGCAGCACTTCCTTGAGCAGCACGATCATCGGCGAACAACCGGCACAGCGCGCTGCGGCCACATAATCCAGATTGCGGATTTGCATGGTGGTGGACCGCGCCACCACGGCAAAGCGATCCCACAACAATAGGCCGAGCACCAAGATCACCAAGGTAAAGCTGGTGCCCAAAAGCCCCGCCACTGCCAGGGCCACCAGCACCACCGGGATCGAAAGCCGCGCGGTAATGGCAAAGACCACCGCATCATCAACGCGCCCGCCATAGAAACCACCCATCACGCCAAGCACCGTGCCGATAATGCCGGAGGTGATGATGGTCGCGACCCCGATGATCATGGAAACCCGCGCGCCATAAATCAGGCGCGACAGGTAATCCCGCCCCAATTGATCCGTACCGAGGATATTGGTGGGCGTACCGCCTTCCATCCACATGGGCGGGATCACGCGCCGCCCAAGATCAATGGTGAATGGGTCATAGGGCGCCAGCCAAGGCGCGAAAATCGCGACAAGGGTAACAAAGCCCACAATGCCCGCACCCAAAACCGCACCCGCATTGCGCCAGATACGGCGGCGATTGCTGGCGCCGGCAGGTTGCAACACCGTACTCATGCCGACCTCAAGCGCGGATCGAGCACGGCATTCAGCAAATCGGATAACAGCGTTAGGCCGATATAGATCAGCGCCAGCACAAGCACGACCGCCTGCACCACGGGGAAGTCGTTCTTGCTGATGCTCTCCCACGCCAGATAGCCAACACCATGCAGCGCAAAGACAGTTTCGATCACAATGGACCCGCCCAGCATGAAACCAAGCTGCACGGCGGCAATGGCGACCACCGGAATGGCGGCGTTGCGGAAGCCGTGCTTCACCAGAATGGAAAGCCGCGACAGCCCCTTCGCCCGCGCGGTGCGGATGTAATCGGAGGCAAGTGCTTCGATCATGCCGCTCCGCGTCAGGCGCATCAGCGATGGGATGGCGGAAAAGGACAGCACGACGGAGGGCATGACATAATGCTGCCAAGACCCGGTTCCCGAGATCGGCAGCCATCCCAGATTGAGGCCCAGCACGATCATCAGCGTCAGGCCGAGCCAGAAGGAAGGCATGGCCTGACCAATCAGCGCCACCATCAAGACGCTGCGATCCACCCAGGTATTTTCGCGGACCGCCGCCAGAATGCCCAAGGGCAGCGCCACACATAGCGCGATGAACAGGCCGCATAGACCCAGCGTCATGGTGATTGGCATGCGTTCCATGATCAGCCGCGCCACGCGCGTCTTGAAGAAATAGCTATCGCCGAAATCGCCCTGCAGCGCGCGCCAGAGCCAATCGAAATACTGCACCCAAAGCGGCCGGTCGAGCCCATAGGCGCGGCGGATGAGTTCAACATCCTCCTGCGTCGCGTTCGGGCCGGCAATGGAAATGGCAAGATCACCCGATAGCCGCGTGAGCAGAAAGCTCAACGTCAGCACCGTCAGCGCGACCAGAATCGCAACCGTCAAGCGGCGTCCTAGAAAATGAAGCATCCCATCAACACCTTAGGCTTTATGGGTTAGAGGCGACAAGGGGGCCATCACCACGCCCCCGCCCAGCCATCCCGGCGCGGATCGGATGCCGCCATGCGCACGCCATTATCCAACACGCGAATGGCCTCCACACTGCACGGGCCTTCCAGATCGGGCACCAGCTTCACCAGGTGGCCGCGCGCTTCCATGGCGCTGATCACCTCGGCGCCCATGCCGCGTTCGATGGTCAGCAAATCCTCCCCGCCATGGGGGTAATTGCTTTCCTGACCGGGTTGGGAAGATGTCCAACGCGGCGCCTCCAGCGCCTGTTGCGGGTCCATGCCGAAATCGGCGCAGGCGACCAGCACCTGGGTATTTACCTGCACCTGATTATCTGCGCCAGGCGTACCGAAGATCAGCCAGGGCTTGCCCGCCTTCATCAGCATGGGCGCATTCATGGTGTGGCGCACGCGCTTGCCGGGGGCCAAGGCATTGGCGTGGCCCTCATCCAAATGCCAATAACTCATGCGGTTGTTGAACAGGATGCCGGTCCGCCCGCCCGTCACACCGGAACCGAAGGCGGAATTGATGGATTGAATGGCGGAAACGGCGTTGCCGTCGTGATCCACCACGCAAAAATAGGTGGTGTCAGTTTCCTGCGCGCCACGCACCGGCAAATGTGCTGCGCGATCCGTGATGGCGGCCGCGTGTTCCGCGGCGCGTTCGGCGGATAGCAGCCTATCAAGCGGCGGATTCACCGCGCCCGCATGGGCTTCGCGGTCCAGAAAGGCGCGCTTTTTCGCTTCCACCATCAGGTGAATGAGCGCCTCACTACCCCAGCCAAGCGCCGCAAGATCAAAGCGATCCAGGATGCGCGCCATTTGCGCCATGGCGAAGCCCATGGAATTGGGCGGCGTCTGACGGAGCTCAAACCCGCGATAGGGCACAGCGATGGGCGGCGCGGTTACCGCTGCAACAGCGGCCAAATCCGCCGCGCGCACCGGGGCGCCCGCCGCTTCAAGATCAGCCGCCAGCATTGCGGCCAAGCTGCCCTCATAGAAATCAGAAGGCCCGGCTGAGGCCAAACGCTGCAAGGTCGCCGCCAAGGCTGGCTGTACCAGCAAATTTCCTAAAGCCGGCGGTTTGCCCTCCGGTAGAAACAGCGCGGCACTCAGCGCATCAGGCACCAGCCGCGCGCGGTTCTCGCCCGCGAAGTGGCGGAGCGCATGGGTGGCCGCAAAACCATCCCGCGCCGCTTCAATGGCAGGGCCGAATAGCGCGCCCCAGGGTTTGCTGCCCTCGGCGCCATGCAGCGCGGCAATGCCGGCCACCATGCCGGGCGTTTGGATGGAAACCGCGCCATGCACCGGGATACCGCCCGCCGCGCGATAATGCGCAATGGTCGCCATGGCCGGCGCCGCGGCCGTGCCGTTATAGGTGGTGCTGACGCCGGTTTTGGCATTCCAGGCATGGTAGAAACCATCTCCACCCAGCCCCGACATGTGTGGTTCCACCACACCAAGTGTGAGGGCAATCGCCACAGCCGCATCAGCGGCATTGCCGCCGGCGCGGAGAATCTCCATCCCCGCCGCAGTCGCCACCGGATGGTTGCTTGCCACCGCGCCGCGCCGGCCCATGATCAAGGGGCGATGCGCGCGAATGCCCTCATAAGCCATGGCTCAGCCCCCGAGATTCATGCGTGAGACAATCGGCGCCCAGCGTGTCACTTCCGCCTGCACATGCGCTGCTGCGGCGGCGGGCGAAGGATCAGGCCAGGTTTCCACGCCCGCTGCTGCCAGACGCTGCTTCACGGCAGGGTCCGCCACCGCGCGCAGCGTTGCCTCGCGAATGTGGGCGAGCGCTTCTTCCGGCGTGCCCGGCTTGCCAAACAGCACCTGCCAGGCCGTGACTTCATAGCCAGGCACACCAACCTGCGCGAGTGCGGGCAGGCCGGGCACCAGATCGGAAGGTATTGCGGAACTCACAGCCAAGCCCCGCACACGGCCATCGCGCATCAGCGGTGCCAGCATGGTGGGGCTATCAATCGTCAGGTTCATCCGCCCCGCGAGCAAATCCTGCACCGCATTGGCGGCAGTACGATAGGGCACGATGGTGAAGCTTGCGCCGGAAAGCTGGCGGAACAATTCGCCCGCCAGATGATTGGTGGCACCTGGATTGGTGGCGCCGTAATTCGCTTCTTCCTTTTTCTGCGTGAGCCATGCGAGCAAGGAGGCGACATCTCGCGCCGGCACATCTGGGTGTACGGCAAGCACAAAGGGCTGTCGGCCAACCAATGCGAGGGGGATGAAATCCGTCACCGGGTCATGCGGAAAATTCGGATAAATCGCGCGCATCACGGGATGGTTATTGGTGCCGATGAAAATCGTATTGCCATCAGCGGGAAGGCGATGAAACGCTGCCGCCCCCACGGTGCTGCCAGCGCCGGCGATATTCTCCGGCACCACGGGCCGGCCAAGTTGGGTTTGCAAGGCATCGGCCAGGATGCGGCCCACCACATCCGTGACACCACCCACACCGACCGGGATGATCATGCGCAAGGGCCGCGCCTGGGCAAGCGCCGGGGCAGCCAGGCCAAGCGCAGCAGCGGAAAGCAGGGAACGACGCAGCATGGGAAGGGGACCTTTCGCTTTTGCCAAACCGCAACCCTAGCCTGCCTTGGGCATTCTGCCAGCCCTGCCAGGCTTGGCTTTCCAAGCCTGGGGTTTCGCGCTTAGCTGATCCACAAAAGCGGGGGGCACGGTATGGCGAGCATTGTTCTGATCCACGGGGCCTATCAGGGTGGTTGGATTTGGCGCCTTGTTGCCGAAAGGCTGCGCGCTGCCGGCCATGATGTGCATGCGCCAACGCTTGATGGCTGCGCCGAACGCCGCCACCAGATGCGCGCTGGCATTGATACCGAAAGCCATGGTCAGGAAATCGCCGAATACCTCCATTTCCATGATTTGCGCGATGCGGTGCTGGTCGGCACCTCGGCCGGCGGCATGGTGATGGCAGCGGCTGCAGAGCGCGCGCGCGACCGTATCGACCGTCTGGTATTCGCCGATGCCCTGGCCTTGATGGATGGCGAGAAGATTCGCGACATCGTCACACGCCCCGCCGCCATCAACACCGATATCGCGCTCGGCCCAAGCCGAGAGGATGCCTTGGGCAGGCTTTTCCTCGGCATGGAAAAGAGCCTCGCCGCATGGGCTGCGGATCGCATGACGCTTCACCCAATCAAAACCTTCACCCAGCCTGTGAAGCTGCCAAGCTTCTGGCAGCAATCCTGGAACGCTTCCGTGATCTATTGCCCGCAGGCCGCCAATCCCGGTGAGGCGCATCAGCGCCGCTGCGCCGAAAAACTCAATGCGCGCTGGCATGTGATTGACACGGGCCATTACCCCATGCTGACCACGCCGGATGAGCTTGCGCGCATCATCATCTCCGGCTGAGCCTTACGACCTTGCCGTCATTGGTGGCGGCATCAATGGCGCGGGCATTGCGCGCGATGCGGCAGGCCGCGGGCTTTCCGTTGTGCTGTTTGAAAAAGGCGATCTCGGCGGCGGCACTTCAGCCAATTCCACCAAGCTGATCCATGGTGGCTTGCGCTATCTGGAACATTACGAATTTCGCCTGGTGCGGGAAGCGCTGATTGAACGCGAAATCCTGCTCGGCATCGCGCCACATATCATCTGGCCCTTGCGCTTCGTGCTGCCGCATCACCAGGGCCTCAGGCCCGCCTCGCTGCTGCGGCTTGGATTGTTTTTGTATGATCATTTGGGCGGGCGGAAGCTGCTGCCGGCAACCAAGCGGATTGACCTGACACGCTCTCCGCTCGGCGCGCCGCTCAGCCCCGGGCATGCCATCGGCTTTGAATATTCCGATTGCTGGGTCGAGGATTCGCGCCTGGTGCTGCTGAACGCCAAGGATGCAGCGGAACGTGGTGCCGCCATCCATCCGCGCATGGCGGTGACTGCCGCGCGGCGGGAAGGCGCGCTCTGGCATATCACCGCTGAGGGTCGTGACGGGATAGCCGAATGTCACGCCCGCGCCTTGGTCAATGCCGCCGGCCCTTGGGTTGGCGCGGTGCAAGGGCTGGTCATGGGCAGCAATCAGCCGGCGCGGCTTCGGCTGGTGAAGGGCAGCCATATTGTGCTGCCGCGGCTTTATGATCACGACCGCGCCTATATTTTCCAGAATGCCGATGGCCGCATCATTTTCGCCATTCCCTATGAACGTGACTTCACCCTGATCGGCACGACCGATGAGGATCACCCGAACCCGGACGAGCCACCGCAAATTTCGGAAGACGAAATCACCTATCTCTGCGCCGCCGCATCGGGCTATTTTCGCAAACCCGTCAGGCGCGAAGGTATTGTCTGGACCTATTCGGGGCTGCGCCCGCTTTATGATGACGGCGCAAGCAAGGCGCAGGAAGCGACGCGCGATTACGTACTGAACCTGGATGCGCCGGCGGGTCAGGCGCCGCTGCTGACGGTCTTCGGCGGCAAGATCACCACCTATCGCAAACTGGCCGAGGCAGCGCTGGCAGAACTTCGACTGAAGCCTGAGAAGGCCGGCTGGACCGCCCGCGCAGCCTTGCCGGGCGGGGATTTCGCGCCAGATGGCTTTCCCGCGCTGCTGGCTGCCTTTCAGCGCGACTTCCCCCTGCTGCCGGCGGCGCTTTGCACCCGCTTGCTACGCGCCTATGGCACCCGCGCCTGGAGGATTTTTGCCCCTGACCAGGGCCCCGGCCCGGCAATCGTCGCCGATCTACACGCCGCTGAATTGGCGTATTTGCGGCGGGAGGAATGGGCCGAATCGGCAGAAGATGTGCTCTGGCGCCGGAGCAAGCTTGGGCTCCGCTTCGATGCCGGGGCGCGGGATAGGCTGGCGCGGCTCATGGGGGGGTGAATGTTCCGCAACACAAGCTTCGCGAAACCGTCTTTTACCTGTAATAGAGGCTCAGTATCGGGCAACGATCGCCAACATTGAGGGAGCGAGAAGATGAATCGTCGTGACATTCTGCTGGGAACATCGGGTCTGCTTGCGGCCCCCTTCATCGCGCCATCCGTGCGCGCTCAGGGCCGCACTGAAATCCAGTTCTGGTATGGGCTGGGCGGTGCGCTTGGCGAACGCGTGGCCGAACAGGTGACCCGCTTCAATGAAAGCCAATCGCGCTTTCGCGTGAATGCCACCTTCCGCGGTTCCTATGTGGAAGTCATGACCGGCGCCATCGCCGCCTGGCGCGCCGGCACGCCGCCGCATATCGCGCAGGTGTTTGAAGTCGGCACCGCCACCATGATGGCCGCCGGCCCCGCCATCCGCCCGACACATGAATTGCTCGGTGAAGCGGGCATCACGCTTGATCCCAAGCGCTATCTGGCCGGTGTGCGCGGCTATTATTCTGACACGCAAGGCCGCATGGTTTCCATGCCGCATAATTCATCCTCGGCGGTCATGTGGGTCAATCTGGATGCCTTCGAAAAGGCCGGGCTTTCCACGACCGATCTGCCGAAGACCTGGGCCGAGATTCGCGCTGCCGCGCAAAAGATCAAGGCGACCAATGCCGCCGAAATGCCGATCAGCACCGCCTGGCCGACCTGGGTGATGTTTGAACAAATGTCATCCCTGCATGATGTCGGGCTTGCCACCAAGGCCAATGGCTTTGAAGGCCTGGATGCGGAAATGAACCTTGGCGCGCCGATCTTCACCAAGCAGACCAATATGCTGCTTGAGATGCAGCGTGAGGGGCTGTTTGTGTATGGTGGGCGCGACGGCGATGGCTTCGCAAGCTTCCCCGCCGGCAAGGCCGCCATGTCCTTCAATTCATCGGCCGGTCGCGCCCAGGTGCAGCGCGAAGCGAAGTTCCGCTGGGCGTCTGTGGTGCTGCCGTATCATGGTGATGTCACGCAATCACCCCGCAATGGCGTGATCGGTGGCGCCAGCCTTTGGACACTGACGGCGCGCAACCGCACGGCGGAAGAATATCGCGGTGTGGCGGAATTCTATCGCTTCATCTCAGAAGTTGAGCAGGATAAGTGGTGGCACCATGTCACGGGTTACGTGCCGCTGACGCTGGCGGCTTATGAGGCTTCACGCGCTGAGGGCTTCTATGCTCAGAACCCTGGCGCCGATGCCGCCATCATTCAGCTTTCCCGCGCGGAACCGACGCCGAATAGCCAGGGCTTCCGCCTTGGTGGTTTTGTGGAAATCCGCAACATCATCCAGGAAGAACTCGAACGCGGCTTCCAGGGCCAGCAGAATACCGAAACCCTGCTGGGCAACGCCAATCGCCGCGCCAATGTGGTGCTGCGCAATTTTGAGCGTGCCAATCGTCGTTAATCGCGTATCGGGGCCGCCTTTGCGGCGGGCCCCTCTTTTTGGTTGAGGCTCCATGCAGCGCAAGGCGATTTTCAACAATAAGCTGCTGCCCTATCTGCTGCTGGCGCCGCAGCTTGCCATTACCTTTGCCTTTTTCTTCTGGCCGGCGGGGGAAGCGGTTTGGTATTCCTTCATCCGCCAGGACGCCTTCGGCATTTCAACGCAATTTGTCTGGTTTGAGAATTTCACGGATCTTTTTGCTGATCCGCTTTATCATCAGGTCATCCTCAATACGGTGATTTTCTCGGTGGCCGTTACCGTGCTTGCGATGGGTTTCGCGCTTGGCCTGGCGGTGCTGGCGGATCGGCATATTCGTGGCAAGGATGGCTATCGCACGCTGCTGATCTGGCCTTATGCAGTGGCGCCCGCCGTTGCCGCCATTCTTTATATTTTTCTGTTCCATCCGGATATCGGGCTGATTGGCCGCGCGCTGAAGGCTGCCGGGGTTGCCTGGAATTATACGCTGAATGGCAATCAGGCCATGCTGGTGGTGGTGCTTGCTGCTGCCTGGAAACAGGTTTCCTATAATTTCCTGTTCTTCCTGGCCGGGCTGCAATCCATCCCACGTAGCGTGCTTGAAGCCGCTGCCATTGATGGCGCTTCGCCGCTGCATCGCTTCCGCACGGTGATTTTCCCGCTGCTATCGCCCACCACCTTCTTCCTGCTGGTAATCAACATCACCTACGCCTTCTTCGACACCTTCGGCATTATTGATGCGCTGACCAAGGGCGGGCCGGGCAATGCCACGCAAACCCTGATCTACCGCGCCTATATTGATGGGCGGGTCAATCTGGATATCGGCTCATCCTCCGCGCAATCGGTGGTGTTGATGATTGCGGTGATGGCGCTGACACTCGTGCAATTCCGCTTTATTGAACGCAAGGTGCATTACTGATGTCGGAAGCGCGCAACAGCATCGCCGCCCCCATGGGCATGGCCGGCAGCAACCCGCGCGCGGATATGCTGACCCATATCATCCTGGTACTCGGCGTGCTACTTTTCGCTCTGCCCATCTGGATTGTGCTGATGGGTTCCACGCATGATGCCGGCACTATCGGGCGCGGTGATGTGCCCTTGCTGCCGGGCGCTGAGGCCGCTGCCAATTACAGCGCCGTCTGGAGCCAAGGGAACAAGCGGCGCGCCGGCGTGCCGGTTTCGATAATGATGTTCAATAGCGCCATCATGGCGCTGCTGATTACCTTCGGCAAAATCGCGATTTCCATCATCTCGGCCTATGCGGTTGCCTTCTTTTCCTTCCCCGGACGCATGCTGTTCTTCTGGGCGATTTTCATCACGCTGATGCTACCGGTTGAGGTGCGCATCTTTCCGACCTTCCAGGTGGTCTCCGACCTTGGTCTGGTGAATACCTATGCCGGCCTGATCGTGCCGCTGATCGCCTCCGCCACCGCGACCCTGCTGTTTCGGCAATTCTTCCTGACCATCCCGGATGAACTGGTGGAAGCCGCCAAGATGGATGGCGCGGGGCCGATCCGCTTTTTCAAGGATGTGGTGCTGCCGCTATCGGCCACGAATATCGCTGCCCTTTTCGTTATTCTGTTTGTTTATGGCTGGAACCAATATCTTTGGCCGCTGCTGGTGACGACCTCCACCGATGTTGAGACCATCATGATCGGCATTGTGAAAATGCTCGGCTCCCAGGGGGATACGGAATGGCATCTGGTCATGACGACCACGGTGCTGGCTCTTCTGCCCCCCGTTGCCATCGTGATCCTGATGCAGCGCTGGTTCGTCAAGGGATTGGTCGAGACCGAGAAATGAGAAACCCCCATGGCTGAGCTCAAGCTTTCCGGCATTGTAAAAAATTTCGGCGCGGTGCGCGTGCTGCATGGCATTGACCTTGCCGTACAAAATGGCGAGATGATTGTGATCGTCGGCGCTTCCGGCTGCGGCAAATCAACCCTGCTCCGTATCGTGGCCGGGCTGGAACGCGCCACAGGCGGGACAGTGCTGATTGATGATCGGGATGTGACGGCGCTTGAACCAGCGGCGCGCGATATTGCGATGGTATTTCAGAATTACGCGCTCTATCCACATATGCGCGTCTTCGACAATATGGCCTATGGGCTGCGCATTCGCGGCCTCGCCAAGGATGATATCAAGCGCCGCGTGCAGGAAGCGGCCGACTTGCTCGGCCTTTCCGCGCTGCTGGATCGGCGCCCGCGGGAACTCTCTGGCGGTCAGCGCCAGCGTGTCGCCATGGGGCGCGCCATTGTGCGCGAACCGAAGCTATTCCTGTTTGATGAGCCGCTTTCCAATCTGGATGCGAAGCTTCGCGTTGCCATGCGCGCTGAAATCAAGCGCCTGCAACGCCGGCTTGGTGTCACCAGCCTTTTCGTCACGCATGACCAGGTAGAGGCAATGACCTTGGGCGATAGGCTTGTGGTAATGCATGAAGGCCGCGCTGCGCAAATTGCCTCCCCCATGGAGATTTTTGAGCGCCCTGCGGACACCTATGTCGCGGGCTTCATTGGCAGCCCGGCGATGAATTTCCTGCCTGCCACCATCACGGAAGATGGCAAGGGGGCGCGGCTTTCGGATGGTAATATCATCGCCCTGCCACCTGGCCAATTTGCCGCGCAGCCGGGGCAGAAAGTGACACTTGGCATTCGCCCGGAACATATCAGCCTGCCGGGGCCGCTCCGCCTCACGACCGATTTGATCGAACCGCTCGGCTCCGAAAGCGTGGTGCATGGCAGGCTGGCTTCGGGTGAAACCATGGCCTTGCGGCTGCCCGGCGCGCCGCCTTCAGCCACCGTGCTGGAAATCGCGCCGCGCGCCGAACATTTGCACGTGTTCGATGCCGAGACCGGCAAGCGCCTGCCGCCGCCTGCCTGATCTCTGCTACGCCTGCCCGCGTTCCACCAGCAGGCGCTTCACCTCATTCTTGGGGACCTTGCCGTAACCTGAGCGCGGCAGCGCATCCCACACCACAATTTTGGCGGGCCATTTATAGCGGCCAAGCCGGCCATCCAGATTCGCCATCACCGCTGTCGGATCAATCACCGCCCCCGCTTCCGCCACCAGCACCGCCAGGCCGCTTTCGCCCCATTTCGCATCAGGCACGCCCACCACGCAGGCTTCGGCAACGGATGGATGCGTCAGTAGCGCTTCCTCCACCTCACGCGGATACACATTGGACCCGCCAGAGATATACATGTCCGAAGCGCGGCCCGTGATGTAGAGAAAACCTCGCGTATCCAGATGACCAAGATCGCCGGTATGGAACCAGCCGCCGGCGAAGGCCTTTTCATTCGCGGCATCATTTTCGAAATAGCCAGCGAAAACCGCAGGCCCGCGCACGCAAATCTCCCCGGTTTCACCCGCCGGCAATGGCTGGTTTGCGGTATCGAGAATGGCAACCTCGATCCCCGTGCGCGGATAGCCGCAGGACCCGATCGGCATGGCGGGATCATCTTCCAGACTATGCCAGGCAGGCGGCAGGACGGTGATATTGCCGGTCACTTCGCCCAAGCCGAAATACTGCACCAGACAGGGGCCGAGCTTGCTCAACGCGTATTTCTGATCCTCCCGATACATCGGCGCGCCGGCATAGATCACATGGCGCAAGGAAGAATGATCATGCGTATCCACCGCCGGATCACGACAGAGCGTATTCAGAATCGTCGGCACGGTGAACATGTTGGAAACACGATGTGTTTCAATCAACCGCCAGGCTTCCGGCACATCAAAACGCTCACCAGGCAGCAGGATGGAGGCCGCACCACGCGCCACTTGGGATAGCGCATGAACGCCAGCGCCATGGGAAAGCGGTGCCACAACCAGGGAGGCATCATGCTCGTTCAGCCCCGGCATCAAATCAGCGATATGGTTGTTGATGACAAAGGCCATTTGCCCATGAGTCAGAATACCGCCCTTGGGCCGGCCGGTGGTGCCGGAGGTATAGAAAAACCAGGCCGGATGATCACGATCCACATCGGCAGGCAGGGTCACGGGCGCGGCGGCACCTTCCGCAATCAAATCCTCCCAGGAAAATCCGGCGCCATCGCCAATCGCGATATCCAGCACGCAGGCTGGGTTTTCCACGCGGCAGGCTGCCCGATGTTCCGGGAAGGCCACGTCGAAGATTTGCGCGTTGCAGCGCGAAGACCCGGCCAGATAGGCGGCTTCCGGCGGGCTAAGGCGGAAATTCGTTGGCACCCAAACTGCGCCAATCAGCCAGCAGGCCCAAACGCCTTCGAATATCGAATTATTGTTCCGCGAATGGATCAGCACGCGATCCCCGGCGCCAATGCCGCGCGCGCGCAAACCGGCAGCGGCGGCACAGGCCCGTGCTGCGATTTCCGCCCAATTCCAGACCCTGTCGCGCCAGATCAGCCCGGGGCGGTCCGGCAAGCGGCGGGCGGTTTGCAGCAGCATGGCGCCCAGGTTGGAAGTCGGAATCATGCGGCGTCTCCTGTCTATCAAAGCCGGCTTAGCAGCGGCCCATGCGATGTTTTGCTTGCCTCCGGCGCTGGCCTTGGGCAAGTGGGGATCATAGTCTCGACTTTACAAAGGGAGAAGAACGCCATGACCACCCCATTCCAGGGCGCGACGCGCCGTAACCTGCTGCTGGGCGCGGGCGCGCTTGGCTTGGCCGCCCCCAGCATTGCGCGTGCGCAGGGGCAGTATCGCGCCGAATACAAGGTCTCGGTTGTCGGCAATCGCCCGCTGCCGATCTCAGACGGGGCCTTCACCTGGGCGGAGCTGGTGACGCAGCGTTCCGGCGGACGGATCAACATGAAGGTCTATCCTGGCAGCCAATTGGTGGGTGGCGATCAGACACGCGAGTTGGTCGCCATGCGCCAGGGCGTGATTGATATGGCGGTGTTTTCCACCATCAATATCTCTCCGCAAATCCGCGAAATGAACATTTTCTCGCTGCCCTTCCTGATGCCAAATCACCGCGCCTTTGACGCGATCATCAATGGCGAAGTGGGGCGTGATTTGTTCGGCACGCTGACCAGCCGCGATGTGACACCGATTGCTTGGGGCGAGAATGGTTTCCGCGAAATCTCCAACAGCAAGCGCGAAATCCGCAAGCCCGAGGATCTGCGTGGCCTGAAAATCCGCTTCGCGGCGGGGGCGATTTTCAGCGAAATCTATCAGGGGCTTGGCGCCAATCCGGTGCAGATGTCCTTCGCTGATCTGCAGCCCGCGCTTTCCACCGGCGCGGTGGATGGGCAGGAAAACCCGGTCAATCTGTTCCTGGGCTTCCGCATGGACACACTTGCACAGAAGCATCTTTCCATCTGGAATTACTGCGCCGATGCGGCAATTTTTGTCGCGTCCAAGGCGGTGATGGATAGCTTCGCGCCAGCGGATCGTGACCTCGTGATTGCTTGTGCGCGCGAAGCCGCACAAAAGCAGATCGCCGCCGCCCGCAAGGGTCTTGGCATTGATGGGGATCGTTCTTCCATCGAAGAATGCGTCCGCCGTGGTGTGGCAGTGGCGGAACTGACTCCTGCCGAAAAGCAAGCCTTCGCCCGCGTCACGCGGCCCGTCTTTGACAAATGGGCGCAAACCGTGGGCAGCGCGCTGGTGCAAAAGGCCGAAGCCGCGATAGCTCGCGCCATTGCCTGACGCACCATGAGTGTCGAGTTGGATCCGGAGGCAGCGCTGCCGGATCCGAAAACCCGCATACCGCTCAGTTTTGAACGCGTACTTCTCGCCCTGGCCATGGCAGCCATGGCGCTGATTACGGTGGCCAATGTGCTGGCGCGCTACCTGACCAATGTGTCACTCGCCATTACGGAAGAATATTCGGTAGTGCTGATGGTGGTGATTGCGCTGATCGGCGCGGCTCTTGCCATCGCAACCGGGCGCCATATTCGGGTTGGCTATTTCACCGATATGCTTGGTAAGGCCGGGCAGCGCCAGGCGGAAATACTGGCGTTGATCCTTGCCATTATCTGCTTTGGCCTGCTGGCGGTTCTCGGTGCCAAGCTTGCTTATGACGAATACCGCTTTGGAGTTCTGTCCAACGGGCTTGGCAATCCGCAATGGCTCTATACCGGGTGGCTGCCCTTGGTCTCGCTTTTGGTCATTGCGCGCGCGGGCGGTCGGCTGATCCGGCTTGCGCGCGGTGAGGATGGCTGATCCATGATCGCCACCATCCTTTTCCTTGCCTTCGCTATCCTGCTTGCGGGCGGTGTGCCGGTCGCGATTTGTCTTGGCCTTGCTGGCGCCTTCGCGATTTGGCTTGCGGATCAATCCATCATGGCGATGCCAACCAATGTCTATGCCGGCATTGCCAAATATCCCTTGATCGCCATTCCAATGTTCGTGCTGGTGGGCAGTGTTTTTGACCGCACCGGCGTTGCGCTGCGGCTGGTGCGTTTCGCGACATCCCTGGTCGGTGCTGGGCGCGGCGCGCTTGCATCTGTCTCCGTGCTGGTCGCCATGGTGATTGGCGGCATCTCAGGCTCCGGCCCCGCCACCAGCGCGGCGGTCGGCCAGGTGGTGACAAAAAGCATGGCGGAAGATGGCTATCCGCGGCCCTTCATTGCCAGCACCGTGGGCGCCGCGGCGGCCACCGATATCCTGATCCCGCCCTCCATTGCCTTCATTGTCTATGCCGTGCTGGTGCCCGGTGTTTCCGTGCCTGCCATTTTCGCCGCAGGCATGATCCCCGGAATTTTGGCGGGGCTTTGCATCATCGGCGCTGTGGTGGCCATTTCCATTATCAAGGATTTCGGCGGTAAGGCACGCCAGAAGGAAGCCATTGCCGTCTGGCAAAGTTTCAAGGAAGCCTTTTGGGGCCTGATGGCGCCGGTAGTGATCCTGGGCGGCATGCGGCTTGGGTTTTTCACGCCAACGGAAGCCGCCGTGGTCGCGGTATTCTACGGCCTGTTTATCGGTTTTTTCGTCTATCGCAGCCTGACCCTGCGCGATGTCTATGAAATGCTGGTGGAAGCCGGGGAAATCTCCGCTGTCATTCTGATTGTCATTGCTCTGGCCACAGTCTTTGCCTGGTCCACCAGCACGCTTGGGATTGTGCGCCCGATTGTGGAATGGGTAGTGGGCCTTGGGCTTGGCTCTGCCGGCACGCTCGCGTTGCTCACGATTTGCCTGATTATTGTAGGGATGTTTCTGGATGGCATTTCGATTTTCCTGATCTTGCTGCCGCTGCTGCTGCCGATTGCGGCTGCCTTTCATTGGGACCTGACTTGGTTTGGGGTGGTGCTGACCATGATGATCGCGATCGGCCAATTCACGCCACCCATGGCGGTGAATTTGATGGTGTCCTGCCGTATCGCCGGCGTTTCCATGGAAAGTACCGTGCCCTGGGTGATCTGGCTGGTGCTGGCCATGACGCTTTCCGCCGTGGCGGTCATGGCCGTGCCGGATTTGGCGCTTTGGTTGCCGCGCGTGATGGGGCTTGGCTGAAGGCTTTTAGTTGCGCGGCGCCCCAATGGCGACCATCAGGCGGCGCTCCGCCTCATTTTCCGCCGCGACATGGGCGCGATAGGCGGTGGTGTCCAAATAGCGCAGCGGCATGTCAAACCGCGCAATCACACCAAGATGGGCTGGATCATGCAGCGCATCCCGAAACGCATCATGCAGAATGGCAACCACTGAAGGGTCCATCCAGCGTGGCCCGGCGATGCCATAGCTGCTCTCCCCATCTATCGGAAAGCCGAGTTCCATCAGCGTCGGCACATTGGGAAAGCGCGCCGCGCGTTCGCGCATCCAAAGTGCCAGCGGCCGCACTCGGCCATCAAGCGCCATCTCTGCCCAGGCACTTGTCTCCACCGAGAAATGAATATCGCCCGCCAGCAGCGCTTGCAGATTGGGTGCCGCCCCCCGGAACGGCACCGCCACCCAATCAATGCCGGCCATGCGGGCAAGTTGAGACATTTGCACATCGGATGTCAGAACACCCGGCGTGCCGTAGTTGAACTTGCCGGGATTGGCGCGCGCATCGGCCAGCAGGGCAGCAAGGTCGGGCCAAGGCGCATCGGCGCGCACCACAATTCCGCCCATATAGCCAATAAGGCGCAGGATATAGGTGAAGTCCCGCATCGGGTCCCAAAGCGGGCGATCCGTCAGCGCAGGCAGCCGAAACACGCCATTGGGCATTTGGCCGAGCGTATAGCCATCGGGCCGCGCTTCCCGCGCCATATGCAAAGCGCCGAGCGTTCCCGCAGCGCCAGGACGATTTTCAACCAGCACCGGCTGGCCAAGGCGCCGGCCCGCCGCTTCGCACAGCGCCCGCATTTGCGCATCCGTGGGGCCACCCGGCGCCCAAGGCACAATCATCCTTATCGGGCGTTCAGGAAATCGTTGTTGTCCCAAGCCAGGCGAGGCAAGCCCCAGGCTGGCCCCAAGGCTCAAAAGCCCACGCCTTCCAAAACACGCACGAGATTGTGAGATTCTTTGCACCACGCGCCCGACCTACACCAAAGCCGAAGCGGGGGAAATCGCTGCCGGCATGGTCCAGACCATGCCGGCAATAAGGCTTCAGGCGGTCTGCTGAATGGCAGAGAGCAACCAGCGCTCCTCAGGCCCGCTGCGGACAAAGGTCCAAAGCTCGGTCGAGCTTTGGCGTTCCGTAGTGCTGCCTTCCACGACCTTGCCGGATGCCTGTTCGAAGGTGGCGTCCAGCAGGCTGAAGCGCATGGCAACGGTGGCGTAGTCCTGCCCATCCTCATGCCAGGCTTCGGAAAGATCACCGCCTTCCAGCTTCACATCGCGGGTTTCATTGCGCCAGCCGCGGGCATCCAGATCGCGGTAGTCATTCGCGAAATAGCCAACCATTTCAGGGGTTGCGAATTCCCGCAGGCCCTTCAGGTCGCGGCGCGACCAGGCGGCATTCACTTCGATCAGGCTTTGTTCAAACGCCTGGTAATCCTGCGGCGTCACTTGGATGTCGCGCGCCGGGGCAGTATAGGCGCCGCCCGCGGTCGCGGCACCGCCCATGGGGGCGGGTTCCATCTGGCGCGCATAGCCGGAAGCACCGGCCATGGCAGACGCAGGCTGGCGGCGACGGAACAGCCGGAAAGCGAACCAGATCAGGCCACCAATCAGGGCCACTTGCAGCAGCATGCCAAGCATCGCAGCGAACCCGCCGGCGCCGCCCAACAGGCCACCGCCCAGGAACATGCCGATCAGGCCGCCCATCAGCAAACCACCAGCCAATGCGCCCATGAAGGAACGCTGCGGCTGCGCTTGCGGCGGCATGCCTGGGCGCGCGGCGCCGCCGGCCTGCTGCGGGCCAGAAGGCTGGGTTGCCGTGCGCTCCATCGGGCGCGCCGAATTCGGCGCCGTCTGGGTCGGCGCTGGCGCGGAATAGGTCCGGCTGCCACGGCTGCCGGAAGATGAACCTCCGCCCGGCTTGGCATCAGCCAGCACCGGCACCAAAACCATGACAAGGGCCGCAAAAGCGGTAACAAGAAGACCGGGGCGACGCATTGGAATCGGGACCTCCCAAGATGGACAGACCGTAATATAGAGTTTTTTCCGGCCAAGCGAAGGGCCAAAGGCACTTTACGTCTAAATCGCAACCCGGACGCGGCTTCATATACCAACCGATAGCGAATTTCTGCTATTCGACGTGATGATAATGTCAACAGAGCAATTTTCCGGCGAAGCCACCCGCTCCAGCCAAGCCTCCATCGAGGAAGCCCTCAGGAGTGCGATGCGCCCAGCGCCAGGGCGCGCAGCCTTGCGGGTAACGCCAGGTGAGAACCCAGGGTAGCGCCGCATCATCTTTTCACTGCTCCGCGAAGTTGCGCAGGTTAAGGGTGGCTCAATCCTGGAACTTTCCCCGGATGAATGGCTATTGACCGAAGCGCCGATGCCGGACGCCGAAGCGCTCGTGGCCCTGATCGGCAGGCAGCTTTCAAAGGACCATGTAAGGCTTCTGGTCTTGCCCGGGTCCAAAAAAATTCTTGCTGATCTTTTGGTCAGTAATCCGGCGCCAAAAATTCTCGAATTGCCGGCAGCAGGTGCGGTTTCCCCGGTCGGCTTGGAATTCAAACTAGCCCAGATCAATCCGGATGCCGTTTTCTCCCGCCGAAGCTATGTTGCCTTCAACCGGGCGGACGGCCCGGTGTTGCGCTTGCAGCGCCTTGCCTTGAATGAAGCATCCTTGCGCCAACAGCTGGGCAGCTATGCGCAGGAGCCTTCGCTGCTCAGACACGCCAAATCTGAGCTGCAGAAAGGATTGATTGAAGCCTTGGGCGGTGAACGCGGCAGGGCCACGCTTTTGGGCGGTTCCCCAGCCGCACCTTTGCTGGTGGATATGCCGCCTGCACTTCTTCCTATATCACCTGAGCATGAGCATGAGAAAGAGCAAGAAGCGCACGAAGCGGCCAGCACAATCGCGCTTTATGCAACCCTGGCGCTTGATGCGGCGATCGGCATCGACAACCTTGCCACCCGGCGGGAGGGTTTGAAGCGTGATGCCTGGGGCATCGCCATTTCAGGAATGTCGGCAGAAGCACTTTCCCTCGTTAATATTCAGGCGCTTCCCGCCTATTGGGTCATTTTGGAATGGAGTGCGGCGCTTGAGCAAAAGACCTCTCTCAAGCTTTTGGGGCAGCTTGATCCTTCCCGCGTCATTCTGGATGGTTGTGATCAGAAGGCAGCGCTTCTGTTTGGCTTGAGCCTTGGCATTTCCTGTTATGGAGGGCCTTGGATCGAGGATCTTGTGGCCGCCGCCCGCATGAAATCTTGTCCAGAGGCTGCGCGGTGTACCCGCGCCGAATGTCGCGCGCGCGGACTTGCGACAACGCCCTCCGGCAGAATTGGCTGCCAAGCGCCGCATCTGCTTGCGGCGGTCTTGCAGGAAGCAGCCCCATGATCAGCGCAGCCGATCGGGTGGGCAACAAACCAACGGAAATGAATAGCGCGGTGGCGCTTTCGGTTGCTGTGCGCGATGCCGTTGCCTTGGGTGAGGAAAGAATTGTCCTGACCCTGCGCTTTTCCGCCCTGCCAAGGGCGCGGCGCCTTGGAACCCAAGCCGATCTATTGCGTGCTTCCTGGGAACCCCTCAACAGCACTGCCAGGGTAAGAAGCTTCAAACTGCCCGGTGGCGATCTGGTGGCGCTTGGCCTGCCCCATGCAGCGGCTGATTTGGAATATCATCACCAGGTTCTCTTCTCCATGCTTGAGGAGGAGGAAGCTTCACGCGCCGTGCAAATTCTGCGTCTGCCGGCGCAAGCCGCTGCCGTGCTTGATATCGTGCATGATAGTCTTGGCTTCACCACAGCCCTTGGGGCGATGGGGCTGCAAGCAAGTGAAGGCGGGCAGCCCGATGGCGCTGCGATCGCCGCCGCTGAACGGGCCATGGCGGGTGTTGATATCAGCACTTTTGTGCGCCGGCAGCGTGTCATGTGGCTTAAACCGGGTGGGGCAAATACGCGCCTG
>Ga0194119_10004155_pt1 | contig 22632 bp, 21 predicted proteins | sample TA2MahC100mmetaG_FD_148620 | JGI IMG/M metagenome (GOLD analysis project Ga0194119, IMG submission 148620) | Freshwater microbial communities from Lake Tanganyika, Tanzania - TA2015018 Mahale Deep Cast 100m | ecosystem: Environmental > Aquatic > Freshwater > Lake | place: Tanzania: Lake...
TCCATACCTGGTACCCAGGCCAGCCTAGAATCTTCGTGAACTCGTGTTCTCGCAATCCCGCGAGTTTAGCTCACCCGTTCACATTCCTGCGCAGAGCCAAAAAATGATAGCGTAGATGCCGATGCGCCTATTTATCTCACTTCTGCTCTCGCTCTCATTTCTCGCCGCTCAGGATTTCCGCGCAACGTTGCAGGGCGTAGTCAGCGACCCAAGCCAAGCCGCCGTCGCTAAGGCCTCCGTGACGCTCCGCAACACCGGCACGAACGTGGAACGCTCCATGGAAACCGGCGACGACGGCTTCTACGCGTTTCAGTTTCTGCCCCCCGGCACCTATGCGCTCACTGTGAAGGCCGCCGGTTTCAAGACCGTCCTCCACGAGGGCATTTTGCTGAATCTCTCGCAGGTGCTCCGCGAAGATATCGGGCTGACGCTCGGCGAGAACACGCAGATTCTCGAGGTGCGGGCCGCCGTGTCCACAGTGGAAGCCGACTCTACCGCGCTCGGCACCGCCATCCGGCAGGAGGTTCGCGACAACCTGCCGCTGAAGGGCCGCAGCTCCCTCTTCATGTTCACGTTGACGCCCGGCGTCGTGAACAACCGCTACGGTGAAGACACCCGCCCGAACGACACAATCACCAATGTGCTTTTCTCCGCCAACGGGGGGCCGGTGGCCGCCACCGACGTTTTCGTCGACGGTGTGGCGAACACGATTAACGTAAACCGCGGCGTGAACATCTCGCAGTGGGTCCCGGCCGTCGATTCCATCGGTGAATTCAAGCTGGAGGTTGGCACCGTACCCGCCGAGTATGGCCGTTCCGGCGGTTCGGTCACGAATATTGTTATCAAGTCCGGCACCAACAACTTTCATGGCAGCGCATACGAATTCTTCCGCAATGCCGCGCTCGACGCCAATCAGTTCTTCAGCCGCGGCCAGGGCCGGCCGCTTGCCAAGTATGGATCCAACACCTTCGGCGCCGCCGCCGGCGGTCCCGTGTGGTTCCCGAAACTCTACAACGGCAAGAACCGGACGTTCTGGTTCGCCAACTACGAGGGCTCCAAGGAAGGCAACGCGATCGACCGCACCGACTCCGTTCCAACCGCCCGCATGCGCAGCGGCGATTTCGGCGAACTCCCGCAGGTGATCTACGATCCGTTCTCCGTCGCGAACATCGACGGCGCGCCCACGCGCATGCCTTTCGCCAACAAGATCATACCCGCCAACCGGCAGGACCCCGTCGGACGGTCGCTCATGGCTTTCTATCCGGCGGCCAACCGGGCGCCCAACGCCGCGCAGCCTTGGGTGCAGAACTTCCAGTTTTCCGGCAAATGGCCGCGCGACTACAATATGTTCGCCGCCAAAGTCGACCACCAGTTCTCTCAGCGCTACACCACCTTCTTTCGCTTGAACTATGGCACCGCACTGCTTGTCTTCCCGCATCAGTTCGACGGCATTGCCACTGACGGCCGCAATATCGTCAACCGCCCGCATTTCGGCCTCTCTTGGGGAAATACATTCCTTTTGAGTCCGCGAACGACCTTCGACGTCCGCACCGGTTTCGCCCGCGCCAAGGAACGCAACCGCCCGTGGTCCGATGGCTTCGACCTCACCTCCATCGGCTTCTCCCAGCAGTACAACAACCTGGTGCAGGCGCGCTCATTCCCGATCATTCGCGCGCAGGGCTTCCAGAATCTCGCCGGCTCCGGCTTCGTCGAGGACCCGGGGAACACCTATACGCTGCAGTCGAATCTGACGCAGCAGCGCGGCAAGCATCTAATCAAGACCGGCGCCGACTTGCGCCTCCTCTACGGCAACTTTTTCCGCAACCTCAACGGGCCCGGCACCTTCAGCTTCACCAACGCCTGGTCCAACGGCCCGCGAGCCGATACGCCCGTCGCGACCTCCGGCTTCCCCATCGCATCGCTGCTGTTGGGGATGCCCTCCGCCGGCTCCATCGATCTCAACACCGGCGTTTCGATTCTCAACAAATACTACGGTTTCTTCGTGCAGGACGACTTTCGCGTAACCTCGCGCCTGACGCTGAATCTTGGCCTCCGCTACGAATACGAAACGCCTCGCACGGAACGCTACAATCGCGCCACGCGCGGCTTCGACCGTACGGCCCAAAGCCCCCTGCGCGTGGGCGGCCTCGACCTCCGCGGCGGCCTGCTCTATGCCGGCACCGGCGGCCTGCCCCGCGGCATCTATGAGCCGGACCGCAATAACTTCGCGCCTCGCATCGGCTTCGCATTTACCATCACGCCACGCACCGTTTTCCGCGGCGGCTATGCGCTGCACTATGTGCCCATCGTCGGCTCGGTGGATCCCGTCGGCTTCTCCGTCAACACACCGATGGTGGTGAGCGAGAACGGAATCGATCCCAAGGACCGCCTTTCGAACCCCTTCCCTGGCGGCTTTCTGCGGCCCGTTGGCAATGCGCAAGGCCTTGGCACGCTGGTAGGCCAGAACATCTCGTTCATCGAACCCGGCGACCGTACGCCCCGGTACCACACCTGGAACGTCAACCTGCAGCGCGAAGTCTTTTCCCGGGCCATTCTGCAAGCCGGCTACATCGGCGGCCGGGGCATCGGGCTGACCAGCGAAGTCTCCATCGGCAACAACATCACCGAGAACTTGAATCAGGTCGATCCACGCTTCCTGAGCGAAGGACGCAACCTCCTCGCGGTCGTCAACAATCCGTTCTTCGGCGCCATCGCCTCCGGCCCGCTGGCCGGCCGCACCGTGCAGCGGCAGCAGTTGCTGCGGCCCTATCCGCAGTTCTCCAATATCACCCGGAATCTGCCGGCCTTCGGCTCCACCACTTACCACTCTCTGCAAATGAAGTTCGAAACGCGGAGCTGGAAAGGCCTCACGTCGATCATCTCCTACACGTTCTCGAAGAACCTGGGCGACATCAGCCCGTTCCAGAACAACTACAACCGGCGCATTGAGCGAGCGCCCGCCGCCTTCGATGTGCCGCAGCGCCTCACCACAACGGTCAGTTGGGATGTCCCCATCGGCCGCGGCCGCGCCCTTGGCAAGGAGATGCACCGGGCGTTGGATCTTGCCGTGGGCGGATGGAACATTGCCATGTTCAATACCTTCCAGTCCGGCTTCCCGCTCAGCTTTGGCGTGAACCAGAACACGCTGTTCCTGGCGGGAACGGGCGGCCAGCGGCCGAACGTTACTGGCGATCCGCTGGCCGGCGTCAGCGGTTCCATCGTCAGCCGGCTGGATCGCTTTTTCAACACCGCCGCCTTCGCCCAACCCGCCGATTTCACCTTCGGCAACGCGCCGGCCCGCGCGTCCTGGCTGCGCAATCCGGGAATGAATAACTGGAACCTCACGTTGACCAAGACCTTCACGCTCACCGAAGGCTTCCGTCTCAACCTCCGTGCTTCATCGTTCAATCTGATGAATCAGCCGGTCTTCGCCGGACCGAACACCACGCTCGGCGTCGCCCAGTTCGGCCGCATCTTCAACCAGGCCAACATCAGCCGGCAGAGCGAGGTCGTGCTGAAGCTCCAGTTCTGATACAAAAGAGTCATCGCCATGCCGAAAAACACCTCCTCCCGCCGCTCCTTCTTTTTCTATGGCCCGTTGTTGGCCGGGGCGGTGCCCGCCGCGGGGTACGGCTCGGCCGCGTCGCTAAAGATGCTCGGCTATAAGTCGCCGAACGAAAAGCTGAACATCGCTGCGATCGGCTCCGGCGGCAAGGGAGCCAGCGACATCGCGGGCTGCGCGACCGAGAACATCGTCGCACTCTGCGACGTGGATTCCAAGCGCGCCGAGCGGACCTTTAAGCAGTACGAGAAAGCGCCGAAATACACGGACTTCCGCAAGATGCTCGACAAGGAAGACCGCAATATCGACGCCGTCATCGTCGCCACGCCGGATCACATGCACGGGATCGCTTCCATGGCCGCGATGGAGCGCGGCAAGGGCGTCTACTGTCAAAAACCCTTAACGCGGACGATCTGGGAGGCCCGGGCGCTCGTCAATGCCGCAGCCAAGTATCGCGTGGCCACCCAGATGGGCAACCAGGGGTACTCCAACGAAGGCACCCGCCAATGCGCGGAGATGATCTGGTCCGGCGAGATCGGCGCAGTCAAGGAAGTGCACGCTTGGACGAATCGGCCATTGTGGCCGCAGGGTGTCTCCGAACCGCCGAAGGAAGAGAAAGTTCCCGATACGCTGGATTGGGATCTGTGGCTCGGTGTCGCCGCCTCGCGGCCGTACGCCCCGGCCTACCTGCCGTTCAACTGGCGCGGCTGGTACGATTTCGGCTGCGGCGCTTTGGGCGATATGGCTTGCCATATTCTCGGCGCCCCGAACATGGCGCTGCAACTGGGCGCTCCAACGTCGGTCGAGTGCATTAAGAAGGAAGGTACCAGCAACCTCACCTTCCCAAAACGCTCCGTTACCAGATTCGAATTTCCCGCGCGCGGCACCATGCCCGCCGTCACGGTCATCTGGTACGACGGCTGCCAGGAGGCGCCCTTCCGGCCCGAGGGCCTGGACGCCGAAGAAATCCTCGGCGACCTGCCGCGCCAACCGCAGCGCAACGCCGCGGCGCCGCCGAAACCGTCTGCCACCGATGCCAACGGCCGCCTGGACGCCAATGTCAGCCGCATGGCCGGCAGAGGTTCGAACGGCAGCCTGTTTATCGGCGAGAAGGGCCTCATCACCACCGGTACCTACGGCGAAGGAACCCGCCTTTTGCCCGCCGCGAAGATGAAGGACCACGAGATGCCGCCGCAGTTTCTGACACGCTCGCCCGGCCACTATCGCGATTGGATTCGCGCCTGCAAGGGCGGCGAGCGCGCCTGTTCGGACTTCTCCATCGCCGGTCCGTTCACCGAGTGGATTCTCCTGGGCGCCATCGCCATGCGGTTCGAAGGCAAGCTCGAATGGGACAGCGCGAAGATGCGCGTCACCAACAACGCCGCCGCCAACGAATTCATCAAACCCAAACTGCGCAAGGGCTGGACGATCGGCTAATCGACCCGCAGCGAAGCCTGCGGATCGATCGTGCAGGCCCGCCGGGCTGGAAGGAACACTGCGGCCGTCGCGGCGGCAAGACCTGCCAGCGCCGTGATGGCATAGGCGGCAAGATCCAGCAGATCGACCGAAATGTCGATCTCTGAACGCAGATATTGCAACAGTCCGGCCGCTAAAATTACGCCGAACACAGCACCTATCAAGCCCAGGCGGGCGGCCCAGCCGCACAGGAATCGAATCACGTCGGTCGAGGCCGCTCCAAGCGCGATGCGAATTCCTATCTCCTTCCGCCGCAGGCTGACGAAGTACGCCATGACACTGTAGATCCCCGTCATCGTTAACAAAATCGAGATCGCGCCGAGAAGCGTGGCAAGCCACGCGACGGCCTGCTGCGGATAGGTCTCCCAATCGGTGACTTCGCTCAACCCGACAATCCAGGCGCCATGCTGCCCCGCCGCGGTCCGCGGCAACACGGCATTCAACAGACGGCGCGTCTCGGCGCCGCTCCCGCGTCCGCGGACGGCGACGCCGGTGCCGGGCCGCAGCGTATCCGCCAGGAACACCGCGGGCCGCGGGCCGCCATCCTTGAGCTTGACGACGAAGTCCTGCACCACGCCCACCACCTGCACATGCGAGTTCGTGGCGGAATTCAACTCGACCGTCTTCCCCAACGGATCCTGGCCCGGCCACAACGCCCTCGCCATCCCCTCGGTAATCACGGCAACAGGCAGGCGCCGGGCGCTTTCCGCCAGGCTGAAGGTGCGGCCCTTCACCAGGCGGAGTCCGAGCAAGTCGAAGATGTTGCCGTCGCCGTACAGAGCGTAAGCGAAGGACCCATTGGCAAGCACGGACTGCGACTCGGAGACCGGACGGCCGGTGACGGCGGCAGTCTCCACCCAGGGTTCGCGCCCGAGCACATCGAATAGCGCCCTGGCATCGTCGAGACTCTCGGTCCGGATTCGAAAGGCGCGCGTGACGTCGTAGCCGCGCTCGACGTTCGTCAGGCGTTTGATTCCTCGCAGCAGCAACCCCGAGGAGGCCACCATGGAAACGCACAGCGCCACCTGGGCCACAATCAGGCCGTTGCGGACCATTCCCCCTTGCAGGCCGCCCAGCTCGTTGCGAAGCGCCGCTCGCGTCGCCAGCGCCGCGGGCGCCAGCGCGAACAGGCCCGTCGTCAAGCAGGCGATCAGGAGCATGTACACGGCGATGTGCGAATCCGGCGACAGATCCGGAACGCGCATTCGATTCAGCAGCGTGGGCGGTGCGGTGCTGAACACAAGATCGGTAAAGATGCCGAGCGCAAACCGCGAGACCGCATACCCGAACGCCGCCGCCAGAACGGAGAGCATCAGCCCTTCGGTAAGCAGTTGGCGGACCACTCGTCCGCGGCTGGCGCCCAGGGCGAAGCGGGTGCCGAACTCCCGCATGCGCGCGGCCGCGCGCGCGAGCAGAATATTCGCCGCGTTCGCGCATGGCGCCAGCATGGTCAGGCCGAAGGCCACCAGCAGCGGTATCGAAAACGACAGCGCCGTCCAGGTGACCGAAACTTCGAGCGGCACGATGTTCACGAAATCGGTTTTCCGATACTCCGGACGGCTCGCCGTCATTCGCCGCGACTGCGCGTAGACCGCCTGCGCCGCCTGCTTTTCGCTGAACCCAGGCCGCAAACGGCCAACGATTCCGAGCACCTCAAAGCTCTCCGCGCCAGCCAGCCGGCTCCAGGTGCGTGCCGAGACATAGACGTCCGGTTCCCCGATTCCATACCGCGCGTACTGCGGCGGAATCATCATCACGGTCCCAACCGCCACGCCGCCAAACGACTCCTGCGCGACGCCGGCGACCTCGAAGGTCTTTCCGTTCAACTCCAGCGTCCGCCCGGCGATCTTCGGATCGCCGCCAAAACGCGTCTGCCACGTGCGGTAGTTCAATACAAGCACCTGGCCCTCGTCCTCCGGTGTCAGCACCCGGCCAAGCGCCGGAGCGACTCCCAGCATCGAGAAGAAGTTAGGACTGACAAGTGCGACCCGGGCCGACTGGCCGGAAAGCCCGGAAGCGGCCAACGTGCTCGCCGCCACCTCGGAGAAGGGCGCGGCCGTCGCCGCGAACGCCTCGAACTCCTGCCAGTTGAATGAAACGAAGTCCTTGCGGCGGTTCAGCAACTCCACCGAAACCAGGGTGGACGGGTCCCTCACTATCAGCGGTTTCAGCAGGTAGGCGTTGAAGAGGGTGAAGAACGCGCTGTTCAACCCGAGCCCGAGACCCAACGTCAAAACGATCGTCGCGACGAAGCCGGGACTTTTCCAGAGCATCCGAATCGCTTGGCGCACATCCTGCGGAAATGCCGCGAGCCAGGAGCGCAGCCGGTCCCAGTTCGTCTCGCCGGGCATGCGGTCGCTGACCATGGGCTCGTGCGGGCCGCTGCGCAGAAGGTCGTTCCACTCCCGTTGAAAGTTCTCGCGAGCCACGGTCGTACCTTCGGCGGAGATTTCATAGCGATCCACCGCGCCCTCCTCGGCGATGGTGAAATGCAACGGCACGAGTCCCCAGTTCTGCAAGCGGGCGTGGCGCAGCCGGTACCACACCAGAGCCTCGAACAACAGCAGCAGCAAGGTGCCCGCCGGGTTCGTGGCGGCTCCAAAGACAAACCACGCCACGATCAGCAGGACGGGCGTGGCGGCCACGTAAAGGGAAATCGTGAGCAGCAGAGGGCGCTTCGCCGCGCGATGTTCGCACGTGAACGAAAGGATCCGCCAGTCTCGAAACAACCGTTCGAATGCGATCGCCCCGAGGCCGGTGGCCGCCGCCGCCCAAGCGGCGCCTGTCATCGGACCTCCCAGTTTGGTGACCAGCAGACCGCCAATCAACGCCACGGGCCCGATGCCGAACGCGAAGACGAACTTCTCGACCGCGCGCATCCACGCCGTCCGGCCTTCGCGTTCCGTCAGCCCGAAAATCCAGTTCGCCCGCAACTCCGCGGGAAGGACAAACAGGTAGCGCATGCCGCCCACTGTAATCAGCATCAGCGCCAGCGGGTAGACCGAGTACATCAGCCGGTCGACCTCGTGTGCGGACGCGCCGGCCGGCATCGTTGCGATCGACTTCGCCAGCCAGGCCAGCGACAGGCCGAGAAAAACGAGAATCGTCAAGCGATGCTGCCGGCTCCGGCGCAGCGTTGCCAGGAAGAAGGAGAGCACCGCCTGCTCACGCGGGTCGCGCGCAAGAAACGCCCCAAAATCGTACGAACGGCGGCCAGGAGGCAGCGGCGATTCGATCACCAGCCGGCGATAGCGATGGAAGCTGACCAGGAAGAGCAGAACGGAGGCCGCCGGCGCGGCCAACGCCAGCCAAAGCGGCGGCTGCTGCGGGAACCACAGATGTCCGCGCGACATCGCCACCGGGAAGCCGGCCAGGGAAGCCGCCGCAATAATCGCCTGGGACCAGACCATCGCTCGCTCAAACCATCGCGCCGGCAGCGAATTGAGCAGCAGACCCTGAAAGCCGGTCAGCCCGAAGAAGGCGATGGCGCTCGCTTTGCAAATGAGTCCCAGCGGAAACGTCCCGGTGAAGGCGAAGAGAACGGCGGCGGCCGGGAGGGGCAGCGCGAGCAGGTAGATTGCGAATACGAGAAACAGCGAAACAGCCTTCGCCTGAAAGAGGTCGGCGCCGGAAACGGGCATGCCGGCCAGCGCCAGGTAGTCCCGCAAGGATGGATAAATCGACTGCCACAGCACCGCGATCAGGACGCCGCAAAGACACGCGCCCATCGCCGCCAGGGAGTTGCCGTCGTTGATCGCCTCCAACGGGATGCGTGCCTGCAAGCCCAACTCTTCCAGCTTTTTGTACTTGAACCCGAACAGCGCGAAGAGCAGCATCCAGCTCGACAATGCCGCGCCGATTATGGGGGCGGCGGCCGCCGCGTTGCCGCCCAGCGAGGGCAGAAAATGCCGGACCAGCTCAATGCGCCGGTCTTGGGTCTCGCCGCACCAGATCGAGAATTTTTCCAGCGATCGCATCTCCGTCCTCCGTCTGAGTCAGTGCGGCAAAAACGCCCTCCAACGATCCCTGGGCCATCAACGAGCGCAAATTCTCCACCGAATCGTGCGCCGCCACCTGCCCTTTGTTGAGGATCAGAACCGATGTCGCCACCTTCTCCACAACCTCCAGCACATGCGAGCTATACAAAACCATCTTTCCGCGCTGTGCCAGCCCCTTCAAAAGCGATCGCAGCACCAGGGCGGCATTCACATCCAGGCCGGAAAACGGCTCATCGAGAATCAACAGCTCCGGATCGTGCAGCAGCGACGAGGACAGTAGAATCTTCTGCCGCATGCCTTTGGAATAAGACGCCAGGAATGCGTACCGGTCCTCCCAGAGTCCGAACAGCCGCAGCAGTTCCTCGATCCGGTACTCCAACTCCGCGCGCTTCAGCCCGCGCAAACGGCCGGCAAGTTGAAGGTACTCAAAACCGGACAAATGCGGATAGAGATGAGCCTCCTCGGCCACGTAGCCCAGCCGGGACTGAAAGCCGCGCATATCGTCGGCGGTGTTCGCGCCGTGGAACCGGATCTCGCCGGCCGACGGTTCGATCAGGCCCGTCAACATCTTCACCGTTGTGCTCTTGCCGGCGCCGTTCGCACCGATATAACCCAGGACTTCGCCGGGACGGATCGAAAAGCTGACGTTAGTTACCGCGGCCACCCCCCGGTAGCGTTTGGAGAGGCCACGCACTTCGAGCATGGACCATTGGACACCGGGCGGGAGTGCGAAGTTCCCCCCTCGTTAAGGGATTCTAGTGCGCCCGGTTCCCCGCAATCCACGTCTGCTCCACCGAACGCGTATTCTGAATCCCCTCCAACGGGTTCTTCCCCAGTACGACGAAGTCCGCCCACTTGCCTTTCTCCACCGTGCCCAGGTTCTTCGACTCGCCCAGGAACTCGGCGGAGTGCTTCGTCGCCGCCACCAGAATCTGCATGGGCGTCAACCCGGCGTCGGCTAGAAACTCCATCTCCAGGTGTTCGAAGTAGCCGGGAAACCGCGCGGGCGGGCCCGTATCGGTTCCAAAACCGAACTTCACCCCGGAATCCACCAACTTCTTGATGTTCTTCTTCGCGATTTCGATGAACTCATTCTGATACCGGGGCCAGGCCGGATCCGCCGCGGCGCTGCGCTTCTGGTACGCGTCGCTCTGAATCGTCTTGCGGTCCTCGGGATCGACCGAGCGGACAAACCAAGGATCGTTGGACCACGACGCACCCTTTGCGTAGGTGAACACCGAATACTCGCGCGTCAGCGTCGTGGCCGCCATCCAGGCGTTATTCTTCTTCATCAGCCGCACCAACTCATCGTCCACCGGTGCGTCGCGCACCGAATGCGCCACGCCATACAGCCCGGCGGCCACCAGTTTCTTCGCATCGTCCAGGTAGAACAGGTGCGCCGAGCTGCGCAGCCCGTGCTTCTTCCCTTCGCGAATGATCGCCGCCGTCAATTCGTGCGGAATCTTCTTTTCCTTGCCCAGATGGTCGTCCACCCACATCTTCAACATGTCAACCTTGCGGCCCGCCTCTGTCTTCACGGCGTCGATCACCTGCTGCTCGGTCTCCACCTCGTACGGCACGCCCTTCATGCCGGGCGCCGCCGTCGGATAGCCGTTCTTGCCGGTGAAGCCGCGGCCCGCCGTGTAGATCCGCGTCAACGACGGCCGTCCCGCCCTCTGTTCGGCGCGCATATCAAAGATCAGCGGCTGATCGCTGCCCATGCTCAATACACCGGTCACGCCGTTCGACGCATAAGTCTTGAGCTGCTCGTTTACGTTGTCCCGGGTAAAATTCTTCGGGTCTTGCACCATCCGCCTGGTGTTGCCCAGGTGGCAATGCAGATTCAGAATTCCGGGGATGACGTATTTCCCGCTCAACGTCGAAACCTCGGCGCCCGCCGGCTTCTTCATCTTCGAGGCCGGGCCAACCCACGCGATCCGCCCATCGGTGACGATCATCGCGCTGTCCGGCGTGGCGCCTTTTCCGGTTCCGTCGATCAGCGTGAACCCTGTGAACACGCGCGTTTCGGCGAATAGCGCCGGTAGCAGTAGGAGGAGTGCGGCTCGTATCATCGCTTGGAAATTTTATCAGAGCGCCTATGGAACGAGAATGTGGTCTGCAGGATATGCCGGTTGGCGGGGTTTCGCAGGAAGATCCTGTCGAAGGCGTACTGCAAATCCACATCCACTCTCGGCGACCCCGCGAAACGAACGCCCGCCCGGTAGCGGCTGCGCTGGTGGCCCGCCGGCTCGACGAACTCTTCGATTCCGGCGTAGGGCCGCACCCGCGCCCGGTACTCCGTCTGGAACCCAAACCGGTAGCGAGTGTACGCTGGCGCCGGCGTTCCGAAGATGTGGTCCACCTGGAACCGGGGAGTATGTAGCAGCCGGGGCGTCGAAAAGGGACGGCTGATCGAGTAAAAAAACCGCTGCTGCGGGGTCCACTCGCCGTCGCCCTTCAGCCGCTGGCTGAAGAATCCCCCCGCTGCGATCCAATCCTTTCGAAGCGTATAGCTCCCATAGATCGAACCACGCAGCAGTTGAGGCTCCGTAAATCTCTCGGCCAGCCGGAAATGGACCAGCGCGTTCAACTCCCGGCGGCCGTCGTCGTGCAACGAAACGTCCACCACGTGCCAGGACGTAAAACGCAACGATTGGCACGGCGTCGAGAGACCGCCCAGCATAGCCAAGACCAGAAGTCTCATTCCCCGTCGCGGAGCGGGTCCTTCTTATGTTTTGGCTTCTTCAAACGAGGATCGGTGACCAGCACGCGCGCCGGCTTCACTTGGCCAACGACCTTGCGAGCCACACGCCGGGCTGTCTTTCCCGCATCGGGCGCGGAGGGCTTTTTCTTTCCAGGCACAGCTCCTTGTATAATACTCTTATTCCGTAAGGAGGCCATATGAGATCACTTGGGCCAATGGAGCTCGTTCTAATTCTGGGCATCGCCTTGCTGCTGTTCGGCGGCAAGAAACTTCCCGACCTGGCGAAGGGCTTAGGCGAAGGCATCAAGAACTTCAAGAACGCGCTCAAGGAAGAAAAGCAGCAGGCCGAGGAAAAGAAGCAGGCATAGGCTTCCGCTGGACGCCCGCAATTTGGGCGGAAAGAATCGGTTCCATTTCAACAAACGGCAAACCCCGCTGATGCGAATCGGCGGGGTTTGCGTTTTTGGATCGAAACGAAAAGGGAAGAGCTACTTCTTCTTCGACGGCGGGACGATCGCGTCCTTCACGGCCTTGGCCACTCGGAACTTTACGACCTTCTTGGCCGGGATCTTGATCGCGGCGCCGGTCGCCGGATTGCGGCCCATGCGAGCCTTGCGCTCCTGGCGGACCAGACGGCCGAGGCCAGGCAGAACGAACACCCCGTTCTTCTTGGTTTCTTTGATTGCGATGTCGCCATAAGCGGCGATAAGAGCTTTCGCCTGCTTGTTCGATACTCCCTCGACCGCGTCGGCCAGGGCTTTTACGAGTTGAGTCTGCGTCATTCGTGCGGCAGCCATGTTGTACTCCTTGTTAAACTGATTCTCCCGTGGGTTTTGCGCATTCCGGGCCAAACCATTTTGTGCTCAAAATGTTTCAACGCGCAATCGCAGTATCGATGATAAGGTAGCGGAAGCGCCGCTGTAAAGAGGAAAGATGCGAAATACGGCCATTTTTCGATGTTTTTTTGCGCCGCAGGCCTCCAAAGGGCCATTTGACAGGGGTTTCACCGGGGTCCTGGTGCGGCTTGAGACCGGTTTGGGGCCGTTGACACTCGAGATTGACACCCGCTCCGCGCCCGTTACCGCGGCAAATTTCCTCAACTACGTCGATGCCGGCTCCTACGAGGGAGGCCAGTTTCATCGCACCGTCCGCCCGGATAACCAGCCCTCGGACGCCATCCGCATCGGCGTAATCCAAGGCTCCAAGCGTGCCGGCGCTCCGTCATTCGGTCCGATTCCCCTGGAACGCACCTCGCAAACCGGCCTCCGCCACCTGGACGGCGTTCTCTCGATGGCCCGGACCACGCCGGACACTGCCACCGATCAGTTCTTCATTTGCGCCGGCGACCAGCCGGAGCTCGACTTCGCTGGCCGCCGCAATCCCGATGGGCAGGGCTTCGCCGCCTTCGGCCGGCTGGTCGAAGGATGGCTCGTTCTGAAACGTATTCAAATGGCCGAAGCCGCCGGTCAGTCGCTCAACCCGCCGGTGGCCATCGTCCGTGCCCGCCGCCTGTAGGCAAGCCACCCCACGAGAACGAAACAAACCAGCAGCGGGACCAGCAGTGTGACGATACCCGCGTTCAGCGCCCGCGCCCGCCCGGCGTTCTGCGCCTCGGCGTTCCGGAAACACATCACACACTGGGCCAGAAGCGGAGTCACTGCAGGAATCCGATCACCGTCAACGCGACGCACAGGGCGAGAAACAGCAACGCCCACACCAGTGGCCTGGGCCGGAATTCGCGCAGGTGCATGAACCACCACGCGATCATCCCCGCCTTGACCAGCGACAATCCCACCAGCAGCGCCAGCATCACCGCCGGCCCCGCGTTCACGCGCAACAGCGCCACTTCCACCAGCGTCAGCGCAATCAGCGCCAGCCAGACCTTCATCCCCGCACCGCCATCAGGTACACCAGCGGAAACACGAACATCCAGACCAGGTCCACGAAATGCCAATAAATGCCGCCCGTCTCTACATCCTCGGCCGCAAACTTGCCGCGCGCCACGCCTGTCGCCAGCGCCGAAAGGTACAGCGTGCCCGCCGCGACGTGCGCCATGTGCAAGCCGGTGATGCCGAAAAACACGGAGCCGAATAGCGTCGACGGCGAGACGCCATCGTGCAGCAGATGCCGCCATTCGGTCAGATGCAGCGCGATAAACGCCACGCCGCCCAGGATCGTCGCCGCCAGCCAGCGCGCGGCCGCGCGGCGATCCGTCTTTCGCATCGCCTCCACCGCCCAGACCATCGTCAGGCTCGACGTGAGCAGCACCAGCGTCATCGCCGTCGAAAAAACGATCGCCGGATGCAGCGTAAACGGCCGGGGCCACTCCGGATTCGCCATGCGCAGCGCCGTGTAGACTGCCAGCAACGCTGCGAACGTCATCACGTCGCTAACCACGAACAGCCACATGCCCAAGACCTTCATGTCCACACCCCAAGCAGCGCCAGCACGTAGATCCACAGCCCGCCCGCAAAGTGCCAGAACAGCCGCGCGCTTCTTCCATGGAGCAGCAGCGCGCAAGCGCCCGCCGCCGCATGCGCCGCGTGCGCCCCCACAAACACCGAACGGAACGCCTGGTCCACTTGGGCGATGTGCAACGAGCCAAGGTAGAAAAGCTGCGATGCGGTCAGCGCGGCCCCGGCCGCCGCGGCGCTTCGCGTGAATCCGCGTTCCACCGCCCAACTGGCCGCCAAAGCCAGCGGTGCGGACGCCCACAACCATACCGGCAGCGGCGTATCGCCGAAGTCTCCGCCCGCCCGCCGGGCCACCAGCGCGCTTGTGAACGCCGCGAACAACATCGTGCTCGCGACGATCAGCAGCGTCTGTCCGGTGCGGGCTGCATTAGTCATCGCGCCACTCCCGCGTCCCGGCGCCCCACACATCGCCCCGCGCCTCGGCGCCGTTCCGCTTGGACCGGAAATAGTTGTAAAGGAACAGCAGTTGCACCGCCGCCAGGAAATACGCCGCGTGCGTCATGCCTTTGTGCAGGGGCAGCAGCGACTGCAGAAACTCGTACTCTTTAAAGTCCGGGTAGCGCCGGGGATTGCCTGCAATGCCCGCGAAGTGCATCGGCACGAACAGCGCGTACACGCCTGCGAACGTCAGGTAGAAATGGACTTTCCCCAACGTCTCGTTCATCGTCCGTCCGTACATCCTCGGGAACCAGTAATGCAGTGCCGCGAAGATCGCGAAGATCGCCGCCACGCCCATGATCAGGTGAAAATGCGCCACGACGAAATAGGTGTCGTGGAAGTACAAATCCAGACCCGGCTGCCCCAGCACCAGTCCCGTAATGCCGCCCGTGATGAATAACGAAACGAACCCGAGCGCATAGTGCATCGCCGCCGTGAATCGCAGCCGCCCGCCCCAAATCGTCGCGATCCAGTTGAACGTTTTGATAGCGCTCGGAACTCCGATCGCCAGGGTCAGCACGCTGAACGCGATCGTCGAGTATGGGTTGATACCGCTGATAAACATGTGGTGGCCCCACACCAGAAAGCCAAGCCCGCCGATCGCCAGCAGCGCGTACGCCATGGCCCTGTAGCCAAACACCTTCTTGCCGCTGAATGTCGACAGGACCGTACTCACCACCCCCATACCCGGCAGAATCGCGATGTAGACCTCCGGGTGACCGAAGAACCAGAACAGATGTTGAAACAGAATGGGTGATCCGCCGGAGCGCGGCTCCACACGGTCGTTCACAATCAATCCTCCCGGCACGAAAAACGCCGTGTTCAGATTGCGGTCCAGCAGCAGCAGGATGCCTCCGGCCAGCAGCACGCCGAAAGCGAAGAGGCTGATCAGCGCCGTCACGAACCACGCCCACGCCGTAAGCGGCATGTCGAAGTAGCCCATGTCCGGCGCGCGCAGTTCAATCACCGTAGTGATGAAATTGATCGCGGCCATCAGGCTCGCCGCGCAGAACAGGGCGATCGAGACGAGCCACAAGTCCTGCCCCAGCCCCTGTCCCGGTCCGGTGATTTTCCCTAATCCCGACAGCGGTGGATACGCCGTCCAGCCCGATAGCGGCGCGCCGCCTTCCACCACGAACGCCATTAGCAGCACGGCGAACGAAAGGGCCGTTGTCCAGAACGACAGCATGTTCAACACCGGAAACGCCATGTCGTGGGCACCGATCTGCGGCGGCAGGAAACAGTTGCCGAAACCGCTCTGCGGCGCCGTCGTGAGTACGAAGAACACCATGATCGTTCCGTGCATCGTCATCAGGCTTAGGTACAGCTCCGGCGTCATCACGCCACCCGGCGCGCCCTCCGGCCAGAGCGCCTGAAACAGCGGAACCTTTGTGTCCGGGTACACCAGATGGAATCGCATCAGCAGGGACAGCACCATCCCCATCAGCACCGCGAACAGCGATAACCCGATGTACTGTTTGCCGATCACTTTGTGATCCGTCGAGAACCACTTCATCGGCTCTGTTGCTCCCGCAGCCACGCCTCAAACTCCCCGGCTCCCATCACCACCAGCGCGCTCCGCATCTGATGATGCCCCAGGCCGCACAGTTCACTGCAGGGAATCTCGTACCGGCCCGTTTTTTCCGCCTGAAATCGCAGCGGGATCGTCATTCCTGGCACCACGTCCTGCTTGATTCGCAGCTCTCGCACGAAGAAGTTGTGAATCACGTCGCGGCTCTTTAACCGCAATTCCACCGCCCGCCCCGCCGGTACATGCAGCAGCGCCGTTACGATATCGTCCGACTTCGCGTCCACCACGCCGAACGGGTTTCCGCCGGCATCGTCGATGCTTTTTACCTCCACGGCGGAAAACACGCCGTCGGGTCCGGCATACCGGTACGACCAGGCGAATTGTTTGGCCAGCACCTCCACGCGCAGCGGGTTCGGCGCCCCTTGCAGGTGAACCGCCGCCCAGATGCCTTGCCCAGCGATTGCCAACCCGAGAAACGCCACCGCCGTCACCGACGTCCAGACCAGTTCCAACCGGTGGTTGCCCGCCGTCGCGCTCGGTGTCTGCCCGCGATCGCGAAACCGGAATACTGCGAACGCCAGCAATCCCTGGGCTGCGGCGAAAAGCACGCCAATCACCCAGAGCGTCACATGCAGTTGCGCGTCGTAGGCGCGCGCATGCGCGGAGATCGCCTCCGGCAGCCACCAGCGCGGCTGCACGAACAGCAGAACGCAGGCGGTGGCCAACGACGCGATCGCAATCGCCAGGTGCATTCGCTTACGCTACCCCTGCCCTTGGCAGCCGGATCGTGAAGATCGCCCCGTGCGTTTCGCCGTTTTCGGCCATCACATCGCCGCCGTTCCCGGTCACGATCGCGTGCACGATATGCAAACCCAGCCCCCTCCGCCCCCGGGAGCGCTTCGTCGTGATGTCGGCTTCAAACACATTCGGCAGTATCGACGCCGCGATCCCCGGGCCGTTGTCCGCCACCGTCAGTGTCGTCGCCGTCTCCGTCTGCGAGGCGCGGATTACAACTTCCACGCCATCCGGCGCCGCCTGCGCCGCGTTCAGGAACAGATTCACAAACACGCGTTCCCACGCCGCCGCCGATCCCGGCAGTTGGATCCCGCCCTCAATCTCGCGCCGCGGCGTAATCGAATTGCCCCGCGTGAACGTCAACACGTCGCCCGCGTGCTGCACGGCGTTGTCCAAAATCTCACCCAGATCGCCGGATTCCGCCAGCGTACCTTCCAGGCTGTCCACAATGCGCTCGCCGCGCCGGACGTTCCGCCGGATGGTGCCCGCCAGCTTCGTCCACTTGGCGTCGGCCGACAAAACATCGGCCGCCTCCAGCAGCGTCGCGAAGACGTTGTTTAAATCGTGCGCCAGCCCGGCGACTGTGAGTTCCGATTCGCCCTTCATTGCCGAATGGCATCTAGCGTAGCGAAAAATTCGGGGAATGACACGCTGGCCGCCTCGGCCTCGTTCACCACCGTCTCGCCGCCTTCGGCCACCAGCCCCGCCACAGCGAACGCCATCCCGATCCGGTGATCGCCGAAGCTGTCCACTGCTGCCGCTCGGAATCGCTGCTTCCCTGGAATGTGGAAGCCGTCTGCCGCCGTATCGATTTCAATGCCCATTCGCCGCATATTCTCGGCCACCGTGGCGATCCGGTCCGTCTCCTTCACGCGCAACTCGGCGGCGTCCCTCACCGTCAATCCGTTCTCGCTCGTCGCGCCCAGCACCGCCAGCACGGGAATTTCGTCGATCAGCGCCGCCGTCATTCCGCCCTCGATCACGCCGCCCGCGAACCGGGACGTCGTCACCTGCAAATCGCCCACCAGCTCGCCGCCGGTTGACCGGACATCCAGAATCTTCACCTGCCCGCCGCCTCCCACCAGAAAATCGATCAGCGCCGTCCGGGAGGGATTGAAACCGACATCGAACAGGCTCACGTTCGCCTCGCCGCTCATTAGCGCCGCCACCAGGAAAAACGCCGCACCCGAAAGATCGCCCGGCACGTACAACTCGCAAGGTTCCAGATCGCGGCCGCCGCGAATCGTCGCCGTCAATCCATCCACGCGAATATCGGCGCCGAACTCCCGCAGCGCCACCTCGCTGTGGTCTCGCGTCTTGTGCGGCTCCGTCACGCTCGTCTCGCCGTCGATCGACAGGCCCGCAAACAGCACGCAGCTCTTCACCTGCGCCGACGCCACAGGCAACTCATAGTGGATCGCCTGCAAATCCCGCGTGCCGTGAATCGTGATCGGCGGATACGTCCCATCCACCGCTTCGATCCGGGCGCCCATCCTCTCAAGCGGCGTCATGATCCGCTTCATCGGCCGCTTCGTGAGCGACTCGTCGCCGAACACGGTCGACGAGAACGGCTGCGCCGCCAGTACGCCGCTCAGCATCCGGATCGTAGAACCGGAATTGCCCGCGTCCAACGCACCCGCGGGCGCGCGAAGTCCCCGCAATCCCTTGCCATGGACCAGGATCTCGCCTTCCTTCTTTTCCACCTCCAGGCCCATCGCGGCCACGCAGCCGAGCGTCGAATGCGGGTCGGCTCCGGAGGAAAAGTTCTTTAGCCTGGTCGTGCCGTTAGCCAGCGCCGCCAAGATCGCGTACCGGTGGGAAATCGATTTGTCGCCGGGAAGGCGAATGGCTCCGTTCAGAGCCGGGGAGGGTGCAATACGAACCTGCATGACCGATCTACCATTGTAGCGGCCCCATCCCGGAACGCCCGCCCCTACGCCGTGGCGGCCAACGTGGGCATCGAGAACGACACGAGCGGCCTGGGCGCGCGATACCGTTCAAACCGGTAGCCCACGCCGAATACGGTTTGAATATAAACGTCGCCGAACGAGCCGAGCTTCCTTCGCAGCCTCCGCACGTGGACGTCTAGCGTCCGCGTCCGAGTACCTTCGCAGTAACCCCACACCATCGAGAGCAGAATCTCCCGGGGCACAATCTCCCCGGCATTCCGCGCCAGCATGGCCAGCAGCTCAAACTCTTTCCGAGTCAGCGTCAAGTGACGGCTGTCCAACTCCACATCCCCTGTTGCATCGATTAGCAAGTGTTCGTCGCAATACATCGTTGCTCCTTCCATTCCCAAAGACTACGGGAGTTAAACTTGGAGGTGGTTTACGATTTGTAAATAATTTGTAAAAGCCGCCTGAGGAACTCATATCCGCGCAGCCGGACATCTGGCGGAAAATCGTGCTCTACATCCGGATGCTCCACCACCAGCCGGCCCTCCGGAAACTCGCCGCGCACCTTCTCCACCACATCGCGAACGCCGGACACCTCGAAGTTCGCGTCGCGCAAAGGCGCGTTCACGAATACTGCGCGCGGCGCGATCGCCCGCAGCACATCGTCGAAGTCAAACGGCGTCTCGCGCGGGCTGTTGTGATACTCGGTGGCAATCCGCGGCATGTACCGCGTCGAGGTCCACCCCTTCAGATTGCCGCCGTAGTACTTGGCGAACGAGTTGAAGCCGCAACTGGTGGCCACCGCTTTCAACCGGGGATCGAACGCCGCGACAAACAGCGCGTTGTGTCCGCCTAGCGAATGGCCGATCACCGCCAGCCGCCCGGCCTCCACGTCGGGCAACCCCGCCAGCACATCCACCGCCCGTGTGTGATTCACAATCCCGTACATCGTGCCGCTCTGGTAACCCCGCCCATACACGTCGCGTTCGAAGTCGATCGCATATTCGCCAAACGACGGATAGTCCGGCGCCAACGCCACCCAGCCCCGCTCCGCCAGCTCGTGCGCGTAGTGCAGGTTGACCTTTGGCCCTCGGCCGATCGGCTCGTCCTTGCCGATCTTCGTGGTCTGATGCAGGCACAGAACACCGGGCTTCCGGCCCCGTTTCCTGGGCGTCAACAGCCACGCCGGTACAACGCGCCCGGGCTCGGGCTCAAACGTCACATGCCGGCGGACGTACAACTTTTCCTCTTCTTTTGCGCCGAACACAACGCGCAGCGGCGCCCGCCGGTCCAACGCGGGAAACGGCCCCATCGCAAGCTCCATCTTTCGCAGCGCCGCCGCGCGGTCCGCCGCGGCCAGCGCCATCGAAACGCCGGCCATTCCAAACGCTCGTCGAGTCACCATACAGACAATAGGATAGTCGGCGGGCGTACCATGGGAAGCGATTCGATGCGCGCCTTCCTGGTCTCACTCTGCGTGTTTGCGCTGGCTGCGGCGGACTGGCCCCAATTCCGCGGTCCGGCCGGCTCCGGCCTTTGCCCATCGTGCGGTGAGGTCCCCACCCGCTTCGGTCCCGGCGAAAACGTGGTGTGGCGGACGGCCCTGCCGCCGGGCAAATCGTCCCCGATCCTCTCCGGGGACAATATCTTCCTCACCGCTTCGAGCGGCGACCAACTGCTGACGATCTGTCTGAATCGGACCACCGGAAGGAGCGCTGGCGCCGCGCCGTCCGCGCCGCCCGCCTCGAGGCACGGCACACCCTGAATCACCGCGCCGCGCCCACGCCCGTCGCCGGCGACGCCGGTGTCTATGCCTTCTTCGCCGACTTTGGCCTTGTCGCCTACAGCTTCGATGGCGTCGAGCTATGGCGTCTCCCGCTCGGGCCCTTTAACAGCCAGCACGGCGTCGTCGCCTCCCCTGTGTATGCCGATGGCAAAGTGGTCCTCGTCTCCGACCAGGACACCGGCGCGTTCATCCTCGCCGTCGACGCGGCCAGCGGGCGCATCGCCTGGCAGACACCCCGCGAGGTCATTAACGGCTACGCCACGCCCATCGTGTATCGCCCGCCCTCCGGCACGGCCCAGGTTCTGGTGCCCGGTTCGTATCAGTTCACCGCCTATTCCATCGCCAGCGGCCAGCCGGTCTGGTTCGTCGGCGGCCTCACCTGCCAGCCCAAGTCCATACCCACCATTGCCGGTGACACCGTCTACTTCAATGGTTGGACCACCGGCAACGATGAGGGGGAACAGGTGGACCTTCCGTCGTTTTCCCACGTCACAGCGGCTGCCGATTCCAATCGGGACGGTGTTCTGAGCCAGGCGGAGCTGCCCCCGCCCTGGCAGCCCACCGGCACCTGGCGCGCCATCGATCTTGACCGCGACGGGTTCCTAAACGAGCGGGAATGGAACTTCTTCCGGACCCGCCGCGCTTCCCGCAACGGACTGCTCGCCATCCGGCTTGGCGGCATCGGCGATGTCACGAAGACGCATGTTTTGTGGCGCTACGAAAAGTCGCTGCCGGACGTCTCCGCGCCGATCGTGCACGACGGCGTCGTGTATCTGTTCCGGAACGGCGGAATCGCCACCGCCCTCGACGCCCGCACCGGCGCCGTCCGAAAACAGGCCCGCCTCTCCGGCGCGTTGGAGGACTATTATTCCTCCCCGGTCGCCGTCAGCGGCAAAATCTTTATCGCCACGGAGCATGGCAAAGTCGTCGTCCTCAAAGCGCGGGGCGAATGGGAGATTCTGGCCATAAACGACTTTGATTCAGCCATTTACGCCACGCCTGCCATCGGGGAGCGGCGGCTCTATATCCGCACGGAAGACGCTCTGTACGCTATCGGCGCATCCTGAAAAGCGCCAGTAGCCCGCATCCCAAAGCCAGAGCCGCGCCCGGCGACATCTCCGGGACATCGGAAGCCGAAGCACTGGCGGACAAAGCAAACGCGGGCGGTCCCAGCACGATCACCGGGCTGATTTCGGGCACCGGATCCGGCGCCAGGAGGCCAAAGGCCAGCATGTTCGCCCGCAAGTAGGCGATCCAGGCTTTCTCCGGGTCGGTCGGGTCGGTGATCGTCGTAAAGCCGGTTGTCTGGGTCTCCGGCAGGGCGTACCCGCCATAGATGGGCCCCATACCTTCCAGCAGGCCTTCCACAGGGTCATCGATGTCCAGATTGTCCAATTGCCAGGCGATATTCGGACCCACCGGGTCGTAGTCTTCAATCCGGGCCGCCGGCAGCTCCGGCGCATCCCGCCAGGACGAGGCCTCTTCCACGGACTCCGGTGTAATCACGGCGCCCGTCGCCGTAAGGCACAGCACCAACGGAACACACAAGCGGCAAATCCTGAGAAACGGCATCGATCAGACTCCTGCGGAAAGCGTTTTGCCTTCGGCTACACCTAGTCCATCGACCCTTTGTATTCGGTTTGATATACGACAAAGGCCTTAGGCGGCCCGCTCCCCGCCCCTGCCGAAACGCAGCTATGCGCCCGTGCCTAGCCTAACGTAAGAGGCCCCCCGGCTGTGCCGGGGTGGCAGTAGCAGTTTGACATTTCCGGGAGTCCATCAGAGAAACTCCAAACGTGAGCCGCCAAGCACACGAAAGGAGAATCCTGATGGACGAAAACCAAAGTCTAAACCATAGTAAGTGGGACTGCAAATATCACGTGGTGTTCATTCCGAAGTGCCGTCGAAAGACCCTATACTCGGGCCTTCGGGCACATTTGGGTCCGGTCTTCCGCGCCTTGGCTCTGCAGAAA
>Ga0194119_10004165_pt1 | contig 22597 bp, 23 predicted proteins | sample TA2MahC100mmetaG_FD_148620 | JGI IMG/M metagenome (GOLD analysis project Ga0194119, IMG submission 148620) | Freshwater microbial communities from Lake Tanganyika, Tanzania - TA2015018 Mahale Deep Cast 100m | ecosystem: Environmental > Aquatic > Freshwater > Lake | place: Tanzania: Lake...
CAAGGCATTGGCTGACATGGAGAAAAAATTGATCTTTCCGAGTAAAAGCCATGCCCCAAAACATCCCTTGGATAAGCCAGAGGAAGGATGCTATCATCTTGTGAGATTCATCCGAAGCGACTGCCGACTAAATATCTTCGGTGAAATGTTTCCCGCTCCACCGGAAACCCAGTACGAATACGTTGTGGCTATTATCGATGTCAAAGAACAAAAGCTAAAACTTTTTCTGGATACGATCCAGGTCGAAGAATACAAGTACCCAATGCGGTAACGATATGATACAGGTCACGGCATCACATTAACCAAATAGTTTCAGAGTGCCTACTGAACGATGTCGTGACCATTATTTCTGTGAACGATGTCCTGAACGTTGTCACTTAACATTTAATGAATTTATTCATTCACTGAGTTTATGTGCTACCGGATTTGTTATTCCCTCCGGTTCAATTTGACCGCAAGACATAAATTCATATTGTTGCCTGATAGCTTTATTACCTGAAAAAAGCGTGAAAAGTTACGTTTCAGATTAAAAAACCTTTAAAACACTGGAGATTCTGAGCACTCATGTCTGGAAAAATTTACAAATTGGTGAAAATTTACAATGGTTTCATCTCTCTGATCTTCTGGACGATATGATCCAGGGTCTGTTTGGAGATATACTCGCTGGGTAATTTGAGAACGTTTCGGTGTTGCGATTTGACCAATCTTGCAGGGAGGACTAAAAATTCTGTCCGAATGGTCTCCAAGGTTGCATTCTGAAATCTTGGAGGCAGGCAGAGTCTCTTGAACCAATTGACGAGATTGTAGGCGAACAGCAAGAGATGGAAATAGAACTGATTGGCCTGGAAACTGTTGGTCGGAATCTTGGCCAAAGCATAACTTTCTTTGAGCTCCCTGATAGTGACTTCGATGGCTGCCCTGGGTCGATAAAAATACCAAATCTCTTCGGCTCTGAGAGGGAGATTGGTGACAAAGACCTGATAGCTGTAACGCTTCAAATTGAAAAGCGTCAGTTGTTCGGAGTCTTTCTCGGGGAGGGGGCGGCGGATGACTACAAAACGATGGGGTTCCTTCCACCGGAAAGGTTTGTAGAAAAACTCGGCTGCTCCCCAGTTTTTCTTGAACCGGTGATAACGAAGATTCCCTATTTTGTTTTTGATCGGGTTTGTCATCTTGGCTACGATGGCATAGCCAATGCCATCTTGGTCCAGGGGCTCGATAAATTTGTGATCGAAAAAACCGGAATCGGCTCGTACTCGAATCCGATAGATACCAGGAGGAACCTTTCGGAGACATTCTTTGAAGAATTCTGGTGCACCCGAGGAGGTATAAACGTTTCCAGGTCTTAACAGATCATGCCAAAAGTCTCTGGAATGATATTCGAAACACAGCAGCGGATGGTAAGAACGAGCCCCTCTTTTGTGAGGATTGTAGCCGACTTCGGCACCCTCGATGAGTTTGCCGAAAAGAGTGAGAACGGAGGAATCCAAATCGAACAGAAGGCTGGTACGGGGCTTGGGTAGATAGAACATCTTCAGCCTTAACTGGTCGTGAACTTTGCTGATATCTTGAACGACATGGGGATTGACTCGTTTGAGAAATCGCCTTAAACTGCTGGCATAGGGAAACTTTTTTAGCCCAATAATTTGTTGAAACGCACCATTGCCCTGAAGGATTTTCGTTTTGTTTAGACGGTGGATTCCAGCAATCAAAGCATAAAGGATGGCCAGGACCAGCTCGACGGGATGATAATAACTGGACCGCTGAGGGAAAGGAACCTGTTTTTGCAAATACCATTTTAATCTCAGTTTTTTGCAAAACTGATGAATAAGGAAGATGCCCCCAAAGTGAGTCAGATTGCGCTCTCCAAGGGAGATATGTAAAATTCTCAGACCTTTTGGCATCGGGCACAATGTTCCCTTTTAGGGAAGGTTCTGCCGGAGAAGTTTTATCAAGATTATATAGTGTTTTCATTAGCATTTAAAGGCTAATTTGTGTCTTTGGCTATAAAGAAAATACCGTTTTCACGCTTTTTTCAGGTATTAGTATCATTAGGGACGGTTGTCAAATTTTAGTTAACAAATACTTCTGGACTGCTATGTTAATTTTTCTTTCCACCTCTCAGGTTGATTCGGAAAGGGAACTGGTATGAATTTGAATGAGGCCGAAATCAATAATTACCTGGCCCCTTTTTTGGGACGGTACGAAGATAGTTTTCAAGAGGCCTGGGTAAAGATCCTTGAATCCAAGCCCCAGACACTAGAAGAGGTAACGCCCATTATTAAAAAGATTAGAAGCAAGGAGATAAACCAATACTTAAACAGAAAATACAGAGAGGAGAGCTTGTACAAACCTATTGGAAAGGGTAGGGACGAAAAATTCACCTTTGAATCAATACTGGAAAGCCCTGGAAAAGAGGACATTGAAGATGAAGACAATGGGCATGATGGTCTTTATAAAAAAATAGTAGATTTTCTGATAGGTGAGTACTTCAATAAAAAGAATGAAAATATTGAGCTAAGAAGAAGAGATATCGAACTCAAAGCAGAAAGACTCAGGTTGCGAGGAGAATGGCTTAGATTTAAGAAGGATCGGTTTGAATCCTGGAAAAAGCTCATGGAAGATAGAGGAAAGCAGAAAGAGAATCAGTTTAAGGTCGAAGTCCAACTCCGACGGGAGAAGCTCAAACTTAAAAAGGAACAGTTTTACCTTCAGGAGAAAAGACGGCTAGAGAGAGAAGAAAAGTACAAGAGATTTCTCCAGCGGAGAGAAAATAAATGCAAGATCAATTCACCAAGATCGAGCTCGCATTCGTAGGATCTGGGGTCAGGCAGCGGTAATTCGGTTATATAATTTTATGGCTCGAAAAGATGAGTCGGTACTGAATCTGCTTGTTGAATGTTCATGGTGGGTAAGTTTGGAGGAAAAGAAAACGGGCGAACTATTAAAAAGCTCAAAGAAAGACCTTAACGTTTGACTCAATTTTTGAGTCAAACACTGATATTCTAATCCAGACTATTCCTTTCTTTTTGACCCATTTGACTGAATTTTTCAGTCAACTTATTAGGCATTCCTTTTCCCCCAACTTCTCCTATAAATGCGATCGCATTTATAGGAGAAGTTTGAAAGCGCAGTGGCATACACAAATATCATAAAGAAAAAGGACATAGGTTCTAAAACAATTTGGGAATTGGGGGAGGGGTTACAAATCGATGGCAGGTCCAAAGAATGGGTTGAGAAATAACGGATAGTAAGGTATCCTCACAAAAAGGAAGTAAGGAATAATGCTTGCCAAGATGACACCCAAGAGCCAAATCACCTTGCCAAAGGAGATTGTGAAGGCCTTCCCGGATGCCGAGTATTTTGATGTCAGCGTAAGGGATAATACGATCCGTTTAATGCCGGTGAAGATAACCCCTGCTCAATCATCCCTTGATAGTGTAAGAGAAAAAATCAAGAAGGTCGGCCTGACTGAAAAAGAGGTGGATGAGGCAATCCAGTGGGCAAGAAGCCGAAAAAGATAGTATGAGTGGTGCGGGATACAAACATCTGATATCCGATTAGCTTCCTTTCTCTCCTAATCATTATTCTCTCAGAACCTTAAAAAACCTACCCTTGATGTTGCCGAGTGATAAAAGGTAAAATAGTTTTGGCGGACGTTGGAGGAAACTGCTGTCATGTTTTGGAGGAAGAAACGCATTGGCCTTGCCCTAGGAGGCGGGGGCGCACGAGGGCTTGCCCATATCGGCGTGTTAAAGGCACTTGAGAGGGAGAAGATTCCCGTCCATCTCATCGTGGGTACCAGCATCGGGGCACTGGTCGGCGGGGCCTATGCGAGTGGGACCAGTCCGGATGAATTACAAGAAAGGGTAGAGTCCTATCTGAAGAGTTCGGATTTTCGATCTTCGGCAATGAAGGCTTTTGGGACGGCTCATTCAAAGGGAGAGATAGGTTTGGCCCAGAAGATTCAGGCCCACTTGAGAAATTACTTCTATCTGATCCAGGCCATGTTCAAACCAGGGATTCTTTCAAATGAGGATTTCCAGACCACCATCGATTATTTTATTCCAGACATTCAGATCGAACAGACTCGGATTCCCTTTCGGGCCGTGGCCACCGACCTGGTGAGTGGCCAGCAGATCACTTTTTCTCGAGGATCTCTTCGGCAGGCCGTGTTGGCAAGTTGTGCTGTTCCAGGAGCCATTGCGCCGCTTAAGGAGGGAGAAAAGCTTCTATCCGATGGTGGCATCACCTGCCTCGTCCCCAGTTCTGTGGCGAGACAGGAAGGGGCAGATGTTGTCATTTCCGTGGCCGTAGACCGCTGTATGAGCTCAGAGGAATTGCGGAACGTTGTGGACGTCTATTATAGAGTTAGCGAGATTATGGGGGAGAGGCTGAAAGATTACGAATTGGCTCAGGCGGATGTGGTGATCCTTCCAGAGGTTGGTGATCTACATTGGTCTGACTTCTCTCAGGCCATTAATTTGATTAACGAAGGTGAGAGAGCGACAAGAGAGAAGCTCGAAGATATCCGTCGTGTCCTACCGGGCATCAGAAAGTGGTTTAGATTTTTACAGACTTCGAAAGGCAGGGAGATACACAAGGGACGGAATAAAATACAGGGATGAACCAAATTAATCGTAGAGATTTTTTGAGATATACCTGCGTAGCTGGAGGAGCATTATTTTTGGGGATTGATGGAGGGATGGCTATGTCCAACACAAAGAGCCGTGTGGCGTTGGTGAAGACGGATGATCGTAGGAAAGGGGTAAGGGAATCTTTGAAAACCCTTAATGTCAATCCTGTCAAAGGAAAGAATGTCCTGATCAAGCCCAATTTCAACACGGCAGATATCACGCCAGGCTCCACGCATAACGACACATTAGCTGCCTTAGTCGAAGAGATCTGGGAGATGGGGGCAAGGTCGATCAGCCTCGGAGAGAGAAGCTATCCACCTACCCGTGAGGTGATGGAGAAAAAAGGGATTTTGCCCATTCTTGATAAATTGAATGTAAAGGTCATTGATTTTGATAATCTTGAGGAGAAGGATTGGGTGTTATTCAAACCCAAGAAGAGCCACTGGCCGAATGGGTTTAGGATTGCACGGCCCATTGTCGATGCAGAGTGCCTCATCTCCACCTGCTGCCTGAAGACCCATCAGTTTGGAGGAATCTTCACCTTATCGTTAAAGCTCCATGTGGGTGTTGTTCCTACTTCCCGTCATGGATATGAGTATATGCGGGAGCTTCACAGTTCTCCCCATCAACGAAAGATGATTGCAGAGATCAACGAACCTTTTAAACCTGCCCTTGTCATCCTTGACGGAATCGATGCCTTTGTGGATGGGGGTCCCATGACTGGGAAGCGTGCGAAAGGGGAGGTCTTCCTTGCCTCAACCGATCGGGTGGCCATGGATGCCGTTGGAGTTGCCATTTTAAAATTTCTCGGAAGCAACGAGAGCATTATGAAACCGAAGATCTTTGATCAGGAGCAGATTGCAAGGGCAGTGGAGCTTGGCTTGGGGGCATCGTCTCCCTCAGAGATCGAGGTGATACCTGCCGATGAAAATAGCCAGGACTACCGGGATCGGGTTTTAGAGATATTGAAGAAGGGATGATAATATAGAGTCCTTCCTTATCCTAATGGAGACTTTTGAACATGGAATATTATGACGCTCATATTCATTTTTTTTATGACTGTTCATTAGACGAGCTCCGGCAAAAAATCGGTCTTTTGGAAAAGGCCGGCCTTGCAGGCATCAATATCCTGGTGATAAGCGAATTCCCCGCCGAAATAGATGCTTATCTGAAGATGATACCCGGAGCCTATCATTCCCATGTCACCCGGGAGGCTCTTAAAAATCAGAAAGACCCGTTTGCGGTTTTCAACTTATCTCCTCAGCTAAAGATGGTTCCCTTTTTAGACGCCCGCTTTTTGGAGAATCATATTGAAGAAAAAATTAAAATGTACAGGAAGAGGGGGTTCATAGGCCTTAAATTGCTTTACGTTCCGGAAGAAGATACTACCTTGCGCGTCGGCGGCATGGAGAAGACGTTTGGACGAACATGCAAGCAGTCGGAGAAGATTACATCCATCATCATCGAACAGGCATCCTCTCATGGGATGCCCATTTTGATGCATGTCGACTTGAGAAGATATGGAGATTTTGTTGACGAAATGCTCAGAAGTTACCCCGGGACAAACTTTAATATCCCCCATTTCGGATTTTCCAGAAGGGTCATGTCCTTGCTGTTAGATAAGTATTCAAATTGCTACACGGATATGTCCTCTTTAATATCCTTTATGGAAAAAGAGCCGGCCGCCTATAAGAGTTTTATCCATCAGTATCAGGATCGGGTCCTTTTTGGCAGCGACGCAGTGATCGGTGAGCCGGAAACTGTCCTCTCGGCGCTTGAATTTATGAATCGATTCCTGAAAGATATGGAAATATTCCATAAGCTGGTGAATAAAAATTATATGAATTACATGGCCCATGGATCATCGTCTTAACGTTCATTTGATCAGAAGCAGGAAGAGGAGAAAAACGCTCTCCCTCCGAATTAAAGAAGACGGGGGGGTCGTTCTCTCTGTTCCTTATCATACGCCGAAAGGGGAGATAGAGAAGTTTATTAAGGAAAAAAAGTCCTGGGTCATTAAAAAAGTTACAGAAAAAGATAGATCGATCAAAGAAACCCAAAAGGCGTTTATCCCCGGAGAGAAATTTTTATATCTGGGAGAATCGTATCCGCTGGAAATCCGGGAATCAGACCATCGGGAGCCCTCCCTGAAATTATCTTTTGGGAAATTCATCCTTGGTCAGGACCATATCGAAGAGGCAAGGGATCTTTTTGTCCGGTGGTATAAAGGGGAGGCTAAAGAGACGATTGCCAGAAGAGTGGACTATTACAGCCATAGAATGCATCTCTCCCCAAAGGGGATCAAGATAACAAGCGCCCAATCCCGGTGGGGTTCCTGTTCGCGAGACAATCGGTTATCTTTCAGCTGGAGAATGATCATGGCGCCCCTGAACGTCATCGATTATATACTGATTCATGAACTGGCGCATATCAAAGAAAAGAATCATTCAGGGAGATTCTGGAACTACTTGGAGTCCTTCCTTCCAGATTATAGAAAGCATCGATTATGGTTAAAAGAGAATGGACCTCGATTGAGGTTTTAACTTCGTAAGGTTGACTATTATTCATTGGAGGAGAGAGATGATGGATTCACAGGAGGTTAAAAGAATGGCGAGGGAGTTAGGGGCGGATCTGGTGGGGATCGCTTCTTTCCAGAGGTTTGAATCTGCGCCGGAGGGGTTCAGGTCGGCGGATGTCCTTCCAGGCGCAAAATCGGTGATCGCCTATGCCAAACGCTTCCCCCAAAGCGTATTCTCTACAGAGAGTTCTGTGCCCTACACATTTGCGAGTTCCGTCACCCTGCAGGAAGTCTTCAGGGTGGCCTATGGACTGGTCCTGCGTTTGGAAGATCATGGCGTGACTGCGGTTCCCATCCCGAGCGAACCCTATGAGCACTGGGATGAGGAGAAACGGGAGGGCAGGGGCCTAATGTCTCTCAAACACATCGGTTACTTTGCCGGCCTGGGGGTCCTGGGCAGGAATACCCTTCTGACGAATGATCAATATGGCAACCAGATCACTCTGGGTGCGGTGCTGGTTGATATTCCACTTAAAGAAGACCCCATAGCCGAATACTCATTTTGTGGAGATGATTGCAAGATATGCCTGAGCAACTGTTCTGCGGGCGCCCTTGATGGGATGACGGTCAACCAGAAGAAATGCAGGGAGGGGTCGCAATCGGTAACAAAGAAGGGATACTTCCTTTACACCTGTAACCTCTGCCGAAAGATCTGCCCGAGTAGAACCGGAATCAAATAAGAGAGCACCCCAAAACTACTTTGTGCTCTCCTGATCAGAGATTTCGATACTCTTTCATCAGAAATCTCAATAAAATAATTTGACTTTAAAAAGGAATTTATGTAAATTTGGGGTCGTTTGGGCGTTTCCGAAAAGGGCATCGATAGAAAGGAAATCATAAACGGGAGAGGGGGTGAATAAAGAAGTTTAGAGTTAAGAGTGAAACGTTGGGAATTAATTTTTAAAGTAATCATTTAGATTCTGAGAGGAGGAATGAAGATGATGAAGGAAATCAGAAGAAAGAGCATTTCAGGATTTGTCGTTTTACTTGCCCTAAGTTTTTTCTTTTACCTCACCGCTGGGCTGATCGAAAGCTCGTTTGCCCAGACCAAGCCGGCAGTTGCAAAACCTAAACCCAAGCCAGCCGTTCCCCAGAAATTGATTGTCGCATCGGGAACAGATGCTCTTACCATGGATACACACTTCGCCTTGGATGCCCCAACTTTTACCATTCTCGATCATATGGTGGAATCTCTCCTTGAACTCACCCCAAAAGGCGAGATTGTGCCGAGGTTGGCTGAGAAATGGGAGGTTTCATCCGATGCGACAGAATTTACACTGAAGTTGAGAAAGGGGATTCAATTTCACGATGGTACACCCTTTAATGCAGAGGCTGTGAAGGTCACTTTTGATCGCCTTCTCGATCCCAAGGTTGCCATCCGCTACAGGTTTTTAGTGGCGCCGATCTCCACAGTGACGGTTGTGGATGATTACACCGTGAAGATGAAGACAAAGGCGCCTTTTGCCGCACTGGTGAGCAACCTGACCCACCAGGCAACCGGAATACAGAGCCCCGCATCACTCAAGGCATCCTGGGATAAAGCCGTGGCAAAACCGGTTGGAACGGGTTCTTTTATGTTTAAAGAGTGGGTTCCGGGCAACAAGTTTGTCATGGCCCGGAATGATAAATACTGGGGAAAGAAGGCCATTCTCGAAGAGGTGACATGGCGTGTGATTCCGGATGAAGCCTCCAGAGTGGTCGCTCTGGAGACGGGTGAGGTTCAGGTAGCCGTCCGCATTCCACCCTTTGACATTCCCCGGTTAAAGGCCGATAAAAAACTTGCGGTCCTCGATGCCGCCAGTGTCAGGACCATTTATCTCGGATTTAACGCCTTGAAAGAACCTTTCAACGACAAGAGGGTGCGGCAGGCGATCAATTACGCAGTCAATAAAGAGGCGATTGTCAAACACGTTCTCGGTGGTGTTGGACGCGTTTCTGACGCCGCGATCAGCCCGGGCATCTTTGGATATGCGCCCATTAAGACCTATGAATACAATATCGAAAAGGCGAAAGCTCTTCTGGCCGAAGCAGGTTTTCCAAAGGGATTTGAGACTACGCTTCATCCCGCCGTCGGGCGATATTACATGGATGCCTCTGTTTGCACGGCAGTAGCCGCAGACCTTCTCAAAGTCGGAATCAAGGCAGATATCAAGATGATGGAATGGGGAACCTATCTTCCTTCCATCCTCCGCGAGAAAGATCAGGTGGAGCACAAGATCTATATGCTTGGCTGGGGATGCGTCACAGGCGATGCGGACTATGGCCTTTACACGCTTTTCCACTCCGGAGAGTGGCCAAAGAAAGGGATGAATGCCTCTTTCTATAAAAACGAAAAGCTTGATCAATTGCTGGATGGGGCACGAAGCACAGCCAATCCAGAAGAACGGAAGAAGCTTTACAAAGAAGCCTTGACCCTGATCAACGAGGAAGCCCCTTGGCTCTTCCTCCATAGCGAAGTTCAGATGGTGGGCACCAGAGCCAATGTGAAGGGCATCATTGTTCACCCAACCGAGAGGGTCATTGCTAAAGAGGCATGGATCGAATAACCAAGAAATGTTGTGATAGAAGGGGCTGATTTTTTCTTCAAAATCTGTTAAGAAGAAGGTCAGCCCCTTTTTTTGATAAAAGGTATTTAATCACAGATATGTCCGGTCAGTATATCATCCGAAGACTCCTTATCATGATCCCGGTTCTCCTCGGGATCTCCCTGATCATCTTCACCATCGTCCGGGTGATCCCCGGTGATCCGGCCGTTGTGTTAGCAGGCCCCCATGCCACAAAAGATGTGGTCGATCAGGTCAGGGTTCAATTAGGGCTGGATAAACATCCGGTGAAACAATACCTTCTCTTTATTGGAAATATTTTCAAAGGAGACCTCGGTACCTCTAACCGGACAGGGCTTCCCGTTACGAAAGAGATCATGGCGAGGCTTCCGAATACCCTTATACTTGCTTTTGCAAGCATTCTGGTCGCAACGATTTTGGGAGTGACGACCGGAATCATCGCAGGGGTGAAACAGAATTCCAAATTCGATTATCTGAGTATGCTCGTCGCCCTCTTCGGACTTTCGATGCCGGTCTTCTGGCTGGGCTTGATGCTCATGCTTCTTTTCTCGATCAAGCTCGGCTGGTTCCCATCAGTGGGAGCGGAGAGTTTCAAACATCTGGTCCTTCCGGCGATCACCCTTGGCGCCAATTCGACAGCGATCATTGCCCGGATGACCCGGTCAAGCATGCTCGAGGTGATCCGGCTCGACTATATTCGAACAGCAAGGGCAAAAGGGCTTTCAGAAAAAGTGGTGATCTCCCGCCATGCCCTGAAAAACGCCCTCATTCCGGTGGTGACGGTGATCGGACTTCAGACCGGCACGCTTCTTGGCGGCGCCGTGCTTACGGAAATAGTTTTTGCCTGGCCAGGAATCGGAAGGCTTCTGGTGGAGGCGATTCTTTCGCGCGACTATCCAATAGTTCAGGGTGTAGTCCTGGTTGTGGCGACGATGTTCATCTTCGTCAATTTGATTGTGGATATTCTCTATTCGTATCTGGATCCGAGGATCAGGTATCATTAGTGAGATGTAAATCCGAAGCACAGCTTCATGGTTATCAGGATATCAGGTTATGGGTATCAGGAGATAAGGACAACAGGGGATATCAATCTTTTTCTTTGATTCTTTCTGGTACCCTGATGTTCTGATGCTCTGCATCCTGATAACCCGGTTTCCTGATTTCCTTTCGGATTTCGATATTCGAATTTCGGATTTGAGATAACTTTCGTTAGTGTTAATCACATAGCTTGGGATAACAATGGGTGAGATGAACACAATATCAGAGAAACGTGAGAGGGGTCCGATGTGGGAGGTGTTTCGGCGTCTCTCCAAAAGGATAACAGCCATGATGGGACTGGTTATCGTGGTAGTCTTCCTTCTTTCGGCCCTCTTTGCCCCTTTTCTTGCACCTCATGATCCCTACGAACATAGCCTGGTCCATAAGCTTGCCTCCCCCTCCTGGGACTATCCCCTCGGAAGGGATGAGTTGGGCAGATGCATCCTCAGCCGGATCATCTACGGAGCACGCATCTCCCTGCTCATTGGACTCATCGTCATCTCCATCGGGATCTTCGTGGGTGTTCCGATCGGCGTTGTCTCCGCCTATTTTGGCGGTAAGGTCGATTTCATCGTCCAGCGGTTTGTCGATACGATGTTAGCCTTTCCTGGCATCCTGCTCGCCCTCTTGCTCATCGCCATGCTTGGCGTGGGGCTTCACAATGTGATGATTGCAGTCGGGATCTCCACAATTCCTATTTATGCACGGCTGGCGAGGAGTTCCGTACTGGCCATCAAGTCGAGACAGTTTGTTGAGGCGGCGCGCTCTATCGGTTCGAGCCATCTGAGGATCATCCTCCAGCATCTCATTCCCAACAGCCTCTCTCCCATCATTGTCCAGTCCACCCTCCACATGGCCACGGCCATTCTCTGGGCCGCAGGGCTTGGATTTTTAGGCCTGGGAGTGAGTCCCCCGACAGCGGAATGGGGAGCCATGCTCAACGGAGGAAGGCTCTATATTCGAGTGGCCTATCATGTCGCCACCTTTCCAGGGTTGATGATCTTTGTTACGGTGCTGGGGTTTAATCTTTTAGGGGATGGATTGAGGGATGCCCTGGACCCGAGGTTGAAGACGTGAAAAAAAATAGTTCGGAGTCCGCCTGCCTGCGCCGGGGCTTCGGCAGGCAGGGAGTTCGGAGTTCGGAGAAGAAACATTATTAAGACGAAATACCTAACCGATAAACGAAACGGGCCTCTTTACCATAGCCCTTACACTAATTAAACATGGGAATTCTGCTACAGGTCAGAGATTTAAAGACTTATTTCTACACGGATGCCGGTGTGGTCAGGGCTGTGGATGGGGTTTCCTATGACCTCCGTCAGGGAGAGACATTGGGGTTGGTGGGCGAGAGCGGCTGCGGCAAGAGCGTGAGCGCCCTATCTATCCTCCGTTTGATCGCCAATCCCCCGGGAAAGATCGTTGGCGGGGAGATATTCTTTGAGGGGAAGGACCTCCTGAAGATCTCCGAGGAGGAGATCCGTAGCATCCGCGGAAACCACATTGCCATGATCTTTCAGGAGCCGATGACCTCTCTCAATCCTGTCCTAACCGTGGGGCTCCAGATCGGAGAGGCGCTTGAGCTCCACAGAAACATGAATAAGAAGGAAACCAGGGAGGAAATTCTAAGGCTCTTGAGGATGGTGGGGATTCCGGATCCCGAAAGGCGGATTGGCGACTATCCTCACCAGTTCAGCGGAGGCATGCGTCAGAGGGTGATGATCGCCATGGCTTTGAGCTGCAATCCGAAGCTTCTTATTGCCGATGAACCCACGACTGCGGTGGATGTGACGATCCAGGCGCAGCTTCTCGAAGTGGTCAAGGAGCTTACCTCAAGGCTTGGAACCGCCGTCATGCTTATCACCCATAACTTGGGTGTGGTGGCACGGCATGTCAACCGGATGGCAGTCATGTATGCGGGGAGAATCGTTGAGCAAGGTCCAGCGGCTGAAGTCTACGCTCATCCGCGACATCCCTATACCATTGGGTTGCTTGCTTCTGTGCCGAGGCTCGATAAACCAAGGAAGGAGAGGCTGGTACCGATTGACGGTCAACCGCCGAATCTGATCCTCCTTCCTCCGGGATGTTCTTTTATACCGAGATGTTCGTATCGCATGGAGATATGTTCTAAGGAGAGGCCGGAGCTCAGGCCCGTGGGGGATGGCCACTTCACCGCCTGCTGGGCCAATATGGTCAAATAGTCTCATGGTCCGATAGTCTGATCGTTGTTTGACTAACTGACTATCCGACGAATGACTATAGGACGTTTATTAAAGATGGCAAACGATATCCTGATTGAAATTAAAAACCTCTCGATGTATTTTCCCATGACTAAGGGAATCATTCGCCAGCATAAGATTTCTGAAGTCAAGGCTGTGGATGGGGTGAATTTTTTTATCCGGAAGGGTGAAACCCTCGGCCTCGTGGGGGAAAGCGGTTGCGGTAAGACCACCCTGGGAAGATGCCTCCTCCAGTTGATCCGCCCCACGTCAGGAGAGGTCTATTTCGAAGGTATGGACCTGTGCACCATGGCATCTGATGATCTCCGATCCATCCGACAAAAGATGCAGATCATCTTTCAGGATCCCTTCGACTCCCTGGACCCCAGGATGACAGCCGGAGAGATCGTGGCCGAACCCCTGCGGGTCCATACCCGGATCAGGGGCAGGGAGTTGAGGGAGAAGATTGCTGAACTGTTGAAGATCGTGGGACTGGATTCTTCCATGACAGAGCGCTATCCCCATCAATTCAGCGGAGGTCAGCGCCAGAGGCTCGGGATTGCCCGCGCCCTTGCCATCCGGCCCAGTTTTATCGTCTGCGATGAACCCATCTCTGCGCTCGATGTCTCCATCCAGGCACAGATCATCAACCTTCTCGAAGACCTTCAGGGAGAGTTTGATCTCACCTATCTCTTTATCGCCCATGACCTCTCCGTAGTCCGCCACATCAGCCACCGGGTTGCAGTCATGTATCTCGGAAAGATTGTTGAAGTTGCGAATCGGGATGCCCTTTACCGTGTGGCCAAACATCCCTATACCATAGCGCTTCTTTCAGCCGTGCCGATTCCGGATCCGGTCGTGGAAGCCACGCGAGAACGAATCATCCTCAAAGGCGAGATTCCAAGTCCGATTGCACTGCCGCCGGGGTGCAATTTCCATCCCCGATGTCCCATCGGTGTGGAGATCTGCAGGAAGGAAGTTCCCTCGCTTCGGGAGATTGAAGAAGGGCACTGGGTCGCGTGCCATCTTGCATAATCTATTACCGTGTAAGCCCACAGCAAAAATTTAGATGTAGGGCAACTCTTTAGGGTTGCATTTAATGGAAGCCTGCGTAAGACAGGCAAGGCTAAAGCCTTACCCTACGAAACTTCAATAACCTATATTCCCTTACCCTTCTCCCCCAAGCCTTCATATATGGAATGAAGAAGATTAAGCCCCAAAACCCCAAATCGTATAATATTTTTATTCTTGCATTGGAATTATGTATAAACCCTGTATTTACAAAAAATCTCTGTATGTTTAAGCAGTTATAAAACATTTTGGCGAAAATGATGGAGTAAATAGTATAACAAAAAAATTCATTTTGGTTAAAAAGGAGGATATATCAAAGAGAGAATAAGCTAAAATCTCAACAATAACGATGAGTTATAATTAAACATCTATTTTGGCACAGGAAATGCTTTATATAGGTTGAAAATCAAAGAGAGGAGGAAACAAAGATGGAAAAAATGGCAAAAGGATTAAAAATTGGGTTGATGGTAGGACTAATGACTCTGGCAGCTTCTCCTGCATTTGCAAGATCGATCAGCTTTAAGGACGCAGGACCGGCTCTCTGGGTTTTTGTTATCATCGGAGCCGTCATCATCCTTCTTCAGCTGATACCGGCAGCGATTCTGTTCTTCAGCTTCATCGGGACGGCCACGACCATGGCATTGAAGAAAGAGAAGAAGGTTGAGCAAGAAGCGGTGCTTCCTGGTATGGAGCCAGTAGCGGCCAAAAAGTAGCTGGAAGGAAATCACGAAAGAGGTGAAGACCGATGTCTAAGAGCATGAAGAAGATACTGACAATTCTGAGTCTGGCTCTGGTTCTGGCAATCGCATTAGGTTCTCTGGTAGTTGCTTATGCAGGTGGGATTAGGGGAATAGGACTTCTTGGAGTCTGGTTCTTCCTGACCTTTGGTATCATCGTCGTACTGGCACAGGTGATACCCGCAGGAATTCTTCTGACCTCATTAATTGGATCGGCATTCACCCCTTACCGAAGGGCTGAAGTACCCATCCATGTAACATAAGGGTATGAGGAGGGGTTACCATGCAAAACAAAAAGATTCTCATCGCATATCAAGATGATTTATGGGTCAGATCGCTTAACACTTATTTTCACGGGCAGGGATACCGGGTGGAGTCGGTCAAAGCTCTGAGCGAGATGATCAAGAAAGTCCGCAACGGCCAGCATCAGGTTCTGCTTCTGGATGATGAGATTGAAGGATTGAAGGCCTGTGATATCGTCTCTCTGTTAAAGAAAGTCAATTCCAGGATTCAGGTCATCATGATCTCCTCGGAGGAGTCCCTGGGACCGGTAAGACGGCTTCGGGGGGCAGGCATCTTCTATCAGGCGATGAAGCCGATTGATATGGAAGAGATCCGTTCTGCCGTTCAGTGTGCCTTTGAGAAGATTGAGCGGGAGAATGAGAAAGAAGGGTTCTTCTCCTTCTTGATTCCCAGACTGGCTCCGGCGTAAGAATTGAAAAAAAGAGGGTCCCAAAAACCTTCTGGGAAATAGATGATAAGGGGGGGTGGTAAAAATAGCCGCAGATGTTTTGCGGCTATTTTTTTATCATTTCCAGCATCACTTTTTATCACCTAAATTGAGCGATTCATCCTATCTCACAAGTGGGGCAGAGATGCCTCAAACCCTTTTAGAATGCGATACGTTATAAATTTAGGGAATGGGCCTCGAACTTTCACCCAACGGGTGATGATTGGACAGGCCTCATGTTTGATTCAACCCATCAAAGGTGATCGCTCTAAAAGGCTTTTCGGCCTCCCTGCCCCCCTTGTGAGGAATGAAAAGATCGCTCAATTTAGGTATCAATTATTTTTTTTTACAACTCCGGCGTTGTCTTATAACTAAAACCATCCAGTAACCATAATAAATCCAAGAAGAAAAAGAAGGGGAGTTAGATGCGATAGGGGTAACTTTGAAAGATGGATAGGTACATCGTCGCGATAGCCCCGGGCGGCGAGGGCGAAGGTGACCTCTTCGGCCTCTAAAATAGAACGGCGAAGGATCGGCAAGACAAGAAATTTTGCTTTACGAATAGGATTTTTCTTTCGATCTCCCAATCGAGCCTTGTTAGCCAGGCTCACCTCTTCAACCTGATCAAGAGTGCGTGAAAAGAAACGGAGAGTGAGAGAAACCATTAATCCGATACGGCGTTCTGGTAAGAAAGGAATAGGTTTTAAAAGCCAGATCAAGGCGTCACGAAGCTCACGAGGGCGGGTCACCGCTGTAAAGAGGACGGCATACCCGAGAATCAGTCCCAATCGCCAGCAGGTCAGTCCTCCCAGAAGGAGCCCTTCCTTACTGATAGGAAGCCATGGAAATGAGTGAAGGCGGAGTCCAGGTGTAAAAAGAGACTGAAATAGAAATAGGATGAAAAGGAAGATGGCCCAGAATCTGATTTCACGGAGAAGCTGTTTGATGGGAAATCGTGAAAGGAAGAAGAGACCGACAAGAAGGATCGAATCGAAAATGAACCAGGAGATTCTTGTTTGAATAAGGGTTGCCGTAATCATCAGGAGTCCAAAAAATTTGCATCGTCCATCCCAACGGTGGAGAAGAGAATTTCCAGGGAAGTAGTGAAGGACTATTCGAGCCATGAGATTTTCTCCCCTCCAAGAAGCACATAACAAGGCGGTCTCACCCCAAAGCGAGAAAGTTCCTGTACAAGGCTTTCTGGGAAGCCTGAGGCCTTGATTTCTCCATTTTGGAGGATAGCAATTCGATCCACATGACAGACCACTTTTTCGACATCGTGCGTGGTCACGATTAAGGTGTGCCCTTCCTGATATAACTGAATCATATATCTCAGGACTTCCTGAATTCCGGGATAATCGAGATGGGAAAAGGGTTCGTCGAAGAGGATTACGTCCGGCTTCATGGCCATCACGCCGGCAATGGCAAGCCGCCTCTTTTCTCCTCCGGAGAGCAAATAGCAGGGTTTTTCTGAAAGGCCCTGAAGGCCCATCTTCTCGATTGCCCAATTCACCCGCTCGTTGATCTCCTTTTGAGAGAGCCCAAGGTTTTCAGGTCCAAAAGCCATATCTTCTTTCACTGTTTCTCCAACAATCTGGCTGTCCGGGTCCTGAAAGACCATTCCCACGATTTGTCTCACCTTAAGAGATTCTTTTATGGAATCAAAGCCATTGATCAGAATGGATCCATCCGTGGGTTTCAGAAGACCACTCATGATTCGGAGGAGGGTGGTTTTGCCGCTTCCGTTGGACCCACAGATGAGAAGAAATTCACCTTTAGAGATATGAAGATCAATACCTCTTAATGCGTAAGTGCCATCCGGATATCGGTGATGGAGGTTCTGAATCTGGATCATAATGACTACTACACGAATAAAACGAATGGTAACGAATGGCTCGAATATTTCGTAAAATTCGTTATCATTCGAACTATTCGTTCATGTGTTGACGATTCAACATAGGTCTGACAGCACGGGCCAGAATGATAGCGACAGCGGCTTTCATTGCATCTCCAATGAGAAAAGGAATCATCCCAACCATCCATGCCTTATTCCAGGGCATGTTGGTCATCATTTTGAGCCAGGGGACTCCAAGACCATAGACGATGAGCGAACCGATGATGACGGCAAAGATCCCTCCGACCAGAGAGTGTCGGAACCGTTCGGAGGTAAAACCCGTGATCCATGCACAGAGAATGAATCCGAAGAGATAGCCGCCGGTTGGACCAAGAATATGGACCAATCCGCCTTTGCCGCCATAGAAGACAGGCATACCAATGGTTCCGACGAGAAGGTAGAGGCCTGCGCTGGCCACTCCCCAGCGACTTCCCAAAAGAAGTCCTGCGAGAAGGACGAAGAGGTTTGTCAGAACGATGGGAACAGGTCCAATCGGCACATGGATATAGGCTCCCACGGCCATCAGGCCTGCCATGAGAGATGATAGAACGACGAGCCTCAACTTTTCAACCGACACAAGCTTTCCCCTTTCCGTTTAATTGTCAACCAAAATTTTAAGTAAGGTTAACAAATAATCTTACCTCTGTCAATGGGCTCGAAAAATAGTCAAAAAAAGGGTTGACTGGATGGATGAAGAGGTTTATGGTTAAGCAGAAAGAGAAAGGCAGGAAGAATAGATGTTCATTATCGTTCGTCTGATCATCAACATGGTGGCCATTCTGATCATTGCTTACCTTTTCCCGAGCTTGATCTGGGTGGATAGCTTCTGGGCGGCTTTAGTGGCCGCTTTTCTTCTGGGAATTATCAATGCGACTCTACGGCCCTTACTGGTCTTTTTCACTTTCCCCGTCACGATCTTGACCCTTGGCCTCTTTCTGCTGGTCATCAATGGACTGATGCTCTGGCTGGTCTCAGCCCTGGTGAGGGGATTTCATGTGAACGGCTTTATGGGAGCAGTGCTGGGGGTCATCCTCATTAGCATTGTTAGCTGGATTCTGTCCAGATTTGTTCCCCGGTAACTTCTGGTTTCAGATACTGGCTCATGAAATCTGAGAATTTCCTTTTAACATTAAAAAAGAAAAGGGTGTCATGCCGAACTAGTTTCGGCATCTCGTTTTGATTCGAACCCCAGATCCTGAAACAAGTTCAGGATGACAAGCTTGAGAAATTTCAATATTTGTATCAATTTAGAACTTTGAAAAATGCCTGTAGTGTAGGCCCTCGTGGCCGTATATCTGGCTCGAAATCCCACCGTTCCTGTTTGTTAACGGGCATAAAGCCCTTCACTACAAGGCACATTTTTTTATTTTTCAAAGCGCTAAAGTGTTACCAATATTTTTATTTAGGTTTCCCAATCCTCAATCCGAAATCCGCAATCTAAAATGGAAGTCTACCCTCCATCAAGGGTATGATGTTCCATCTTTCGATACCACGAGGCAGGATCGATGAAATATTCCTCAGTGTCCTTGAGGGAAAGATAGTGTTCGTTTTCCATCCTGGCAAGGAGGTCGAAGAACTGTTTCTCTTTGAGATCGGATGAGGCGTCTCTTATTTCGGCATAGAACTTTGCCCCCTTTGCTTCGAAGTCGAGCGCCGTTCGGACAGCCGCTAAATCATCCGAGTCTCCTTTGGTTTCATCCACCTTCTTAAGAAATTCGACCAGAATATCCTTCACGATCGTGTCTTTAACTTTGAGGGGAACGGTCTCGGGCCATTTTTCCTGCTTTGCCCACTTTTGATGGAGCTGTTTCAGCCGTTCATAATGCTCCAGTTCATCATCCCCGATCTGCCGAAACATTTTTTTGCCGAGGAGGTTCTGCGTCCGGTCCGCATTTTTAAGATAGAATTCCCTCTCCCTCATCTCATTATTGAGCGCCACCTCCAGAGCATTTAAACGATCTTTTTCGTTCATGATCCTTCCTCCCTTTTAGAGATTTCTTCTACACTTGTTGATATTTGAGATATTTTTATAATACCCCAGTTTTTTCTATCTATCAAGAAGCGGATTTAACTTTATCATACAAGGCTGTCTTGCGAGCCTTTGATTGAAAATGATATACATAAGGCAGTCCGATGAAATCGAAGCGCGTCGTCATTACAGGTATGGGTATTTTCTGTTCGATCGGGAAGAGTGTGGATGAGTTTGCCCAATCCCTGAAAGAGGGCCGTTCAGGCATTGGTCCGGTCACCCTTTTTGATACCTCAAAATATCCCTCCAGGATCGGAGCCGAAGTCAGGGGTTATCAACCTGAGAAATATTTTAAAAAGAGAGAGCTGAAGAGGCTTTCGAGAACGGATCAATTGGGCCTCATTGCGGCTGAAGAGGCGGTGAAAGATTCCGGAATCGATTCCTATCCTCCTGAAGAAATAGGGGTATGCCTGGGGGCAGGCGCAGGAGGGATGTTGGAAGCAGAAGCCTACCACAGGGAAATTCTGCTAAGAGGGAAATCGAGCCCCTCTCTCATCTTTCCTTTCATACCGAGTTTTACAACCAGTCGAATCGCAGAAAGATTTCGATTTTCAGGACCCAAAGCCACAATCACCACAGCGTGCAGTTCATCGGCCACCTCCATTGGTTATGGAGCTGATCTCATCCGGAAGGGTGACTGTAAAGCAGTGGTCTGCGGAGGAAGCGATTCCCTGTGCGAACTTACCTTTGGCGGATTCAATTCCCTGAAGGCGATGGACCCTTCTCCCTGCAGGCCTTTTGATCGGAAGAGGGCTGGAATGTCTCTGGGCGAAGGAGCCGCCATCTTAATCCTGGAAGATTATGAAGAAGCAGTGAGAAGGGGAGCGAGGGTCTATTCAGAGTTCCTGGGATATGGAATAGGCGGAGAGGCCCATCATATTACCGCGCCCGAGCCCAACGGAGTGATTGAGGCCCGGGTGATGAAAGAGGCGATGGAAGAGGGCGGTGTATCTCCTGATCAGGTCGATCATATCAATGCCCATGGAACAGGGACACCTCTGAACGATAAGGTGGAATCCATTGCCATTAAGAAGGTATTTGGAAAGAGAGCGTATGCCATCCCCATCAGTTCGATTAAGTCGATGGTGGGACACTGCCTGGGATCGGCAGGCGCCATTGAAGCAGTAGCATCGGTTCTTTCCATCGTTTATCATTTCATTCCTCCCACCCTTCATCACCGGGAAGGCGATGAAGATTGCGATCTCGATTATGTCCCAGGAAAGGCCCGGGGGAGAGAAGTCAACGTTGTTCTCTCCAACTCGTTCGCTTTTGGAGGAAATTGCACCGCGTTGGTTTTTGGGAGGTATAAACATAGGAGCGAATAATGTCTACCTACATTGAGCAATTTAAATAAATTTAATCGTAGTAGGGCAACCCTTTAGGGTTGCTTATAATGCCTGCCTGTAGCAGGCATGCAAGGCTAAAGCCTTGCCCTACATAGCTTATAGCTGATAGGTAACGGAGGGAGACTAAACCTTTATGCCCGGAGAAAAAATTGATTACACAGATGGAAAACTGCATGTCCCTGATCACCCTATTATTCCCTTCATTGAAGGGGATGGGGTGGGGCCGGATATCTGGAGGGCTTCGGTTCGCGTCTTCGATGCGGCTGTGGAGAAGTGTTACGGAGGAAAGAGGAAGGTTCACTGGCTGGAGGTCTATGCCGGAGAGAAGGCTTTTCAATTGAAAGGGGAGTGGGCTCCTGAGGAAACAATTGAGGCCATCCGGGAATATAAGATCGGTATTAAAGGTCCACTGACCACGCCCGTGGGCGGAGAGTTCCGGAGCATCAATGTGATGCTCCGGCATAAACTCGACCTCTACTCCTGCATCCGGCCAGTAAAATATATCGCGGGAACACCCAGCCCGATGAAACATCCTGAGAAGGTTGATATGGTGGTCTTTCGTGAGAACATGGAAGACGTCTATGCAGGGATTGAGTGGAGAGAGGGATCGAAAGAAGCCTTGCGTTTAAGAGAGTTTCTTGAGAAGGAACTGGGAAAGGTGATCCGTGAAGATTCCGGGATTGGAATCAAACCCATCAGCCGATTCGGGACAAAACGCCATGTTCGGAGGGCCATTCGTTATGCCCTCTCTCACAATCGAAAAAGCGTGACCCTGGTTCATAAGGGCAATATCATGAAATTTACAGAAGCGGCTTTCAGGGATTGGGGATATGAGCTGGCCAAAGAGGAATTTGGAGACCGGATCATTTTGGAAAGCGAGTCAGGAGAAAAGGATGTTCCGGAAGGGAAGATCGTTCTTAAAGACCGGATTGCAGACGCCATGTTCCAACAGATCCTCTTGCGGCCTGACGAGTATGATGTCCTGGCCACGCCCAATCTCAATGGAGATTATATGTCCGATGCTCTTGCCGCACAGGTTGGAGGTTTGGGCATGGCGCCCGGAGCAAATATCGGGGATGAGGCTGCGGTCTTTGAAGCGACCCATGGAAGCGCGCCTAAATATGCGGGTCAGGATGTGATCAACCCTTCCTCGGTCATCCTCTCCGGCGTGATGATGTTCGATTATTTAGGGTGGAAGGAGGCAGGGGAGGCTATTACAAGAGCCCTGGAGAAGACCATCTCCCAGAAGATTGTCACCTATGATCTGGCCCGTCAGATGAAAAAAGCCAAAAAAGTGAGGTGTTCTGAGTTCGCGACAACCTTGATCGAAAATCTTTGACAACGTTGTCGGTTTCAGTTAATAGATAGACATGAAATCGCTTATTAGGACGGTGATCCATTACCAACCGGTTTGGAAGCCGAAGGAAAAACTTCCGCACGCTTCACTTCAGAGGAAATCATGGCAGAACCAAAGAAATTGAAGGAACCACCCAGAATCGATATCTTTAAAGCCTGGTGCAAGGCATGCGGAATCTGTATTGCCTTCTGTCCGACGGGGGTCCTGGCCAAAGATGAGACAGGCTACACCTATGTGAAGGATATTGAGAAATGCATTAACTGCGGATGGTGTGAGGTCCGGTGCCCTGATTTCGCCATTACCGTCGAAACAAAAGCCAAGGAGAAGAAGAGAACAGAGGTCAAAGGTGAAGAGACAGAACCAAAGGGAGAAGAAGAAATCTCACCGGAAAGAATTGTTG
>Ga0194119_10004172_pt1 | contig 22588 bp, 27 predicted proteins | sample TA2MahC100mmetaG_FD_148620 | JGI IMG/M metagenome (GOLD analysis project Ga0194119, IMG submission 148620) | Freshwater microbial communities from Lake Tanganyika, Tanzania - TA2015018 Mahale Deep Cast 100m | ecosystem: Environmental > Aquatic > Freshwater > Lake | place: Tanzania: Lake...
TTTAATGCTTTACGTTTGGGCATTTGCTATCCCCTCCAATTTGGTTGTATGGTTTTAGAAAGGATAACAAATAAACCTACTGTATGCAATATTATTTACAGAACGATATACTAGGTAACATTCACAGCTTTTTTGTGCATCTTCGTTATTGTTTTCTCTTCCATAAAAGAAAGGCTCATAAGGCATACGAGTGATACGAAGATAAAGCCTAACGAATAATTGTTGGTGTAATCCCTTAATGTGCCCAGAATAATCGGGAGGAAGAAACCGCCGAGTCCGCCTGCCGCCCCCACCATACCGCCAACAGTGCCGGTATCCTTTGGGAAATACTCCGCAACAAGTTTAAATATAACACCATTGCCTATACCCAGACAAACACCCATTATATAAAAGACCGTAAGTGATGTCATTAACGATACGTTCAAATTCAGGAATATCAATATGCTGAGTATCGCCAGTGAAATGACAACTAAAATGCGTCTTCCGGGAATACGGGCAAATGTGGTGGCAAATACGAATATGGCGGTGAAACTTCCCGCCTTTACCGGCGTGATCTTATAAAAATCTCTTAAGTATGAAGGCAACCATAACGAAAAGCTCACAAAGAATCCAAAGGTCATGAAATAGAATAGACAAAAGACCCAGATCAAATTGGAAGACTTATATACCTTCAGTTTATCGCTGAAGGTAGGAGGTTTTGCATTGGCCGGCTTTGGCGCATCTTCGGAGAAAAACCAGTAGACAAAGGCCATTATAAGCAAGGGAATTGAGTAAACCATAAATACCTTATGCCATCCTATAGACTCTACAAGGAGGGGCGCTCCGAATGTGGCAACGGCAGAACCGACATTACCCACACCATAAATCCCCAGTGCCAAACCCTGTTTTTCTTTTGGATACCATTGAGAAACCTGTGGAATTCCAATGGCGAAAGATGTGCCTACCAAACCGAAGAAAAATCCGCAGATCAGTAAAAAGCTGTAGCTCTGCGCAAAACCTGCGATGAACATAGGGAAAAAGCCAAATAAGAGCAGGATACTAAAAACCCGCCTGCCGCCAAATTTGTCCGTCAGAACGCCAATGGGTACCCTGGCAATAGAGCCGAGCAATACAGGCGTTGCGAGTAGCAATCCCACGGCAGTGGAAGATAACTTGAACTCTACTTTCAGGTATGCTGCTAAAGGAGAAAAAAGCGCCCAACCGGCAAAGCACGTGGCAAACGCCAGTGTCGCAAGCATCAGCACCCTTGTATTTCCATTGGGTGTTTGTACTGATTCATTCATAAAAACAATCTCCTAAAATCTAAAATTATGCTGTCTTCGATAACTATTTCTATCTTCATGTAGGGGTAATTCATGAATTACCCCTACCAGAAATTGTTCCGTTTAAGTCCCCCTTAATAAAGGGGGATTCAGGGGGTTGTGATTTTTTTGCTATCTAGCAACCCCTGAAATTATTTCGTATTTAGATATTCGTATTTCGAATTTAGTTGCGGCCAAAGGCCGCGCCAGTCCTTTGCGTCTCTGCGTGGACTAAATTCTATAATTCACCAAGACATGCCTCGATGTCATCCATACTAAAAGGTTTTGTAATCACCTTTTTTGCACCTTTTCTAACCGCCTCCCTTGCAATATCCCGGTCTGTATAGGCTGTAATAATCACTATGTGCGCATGAGAAGAAAATCGTGTCTCTTGTATCAGTTCTAACAATTCAATGCCATCCATTCCCGGCATCTTCACATCCAGTAATATAATTGAGTATCTTTGCCTTTTAATCTCCTCCAATGCCTCGAAACCATTTTTCACCGCCTTCGTTTCGTAACCGCTGTCTGTTAATGAATTCAGCAGTACCTTCCTATACCCTTCTTCATCATCAACGATCAATATTTTTTTTGTCATCATCTTCACAAATCCCCATGAAAATTTACTTTTGTGCCAATATTGTTTTGCAATGCCCGTACCTATAAAAATAAAAAACGCTTAGATTGCTCTAAGCGTTTTTCATTTTATGGAGTTAAAAAAAGTAAAAAATTTTTTGTGATTATTTTCGAGAATCTAGCTGCAAACAATTCGTTTCATGTTAAATTTCTAACAATAATCATAAGTATTTAAATTATAACTACATAAAAAATGACTACAAAAACCTAAGAAGTGGAAACAATTTGGTTGCAGTTTATCTAGAGGTTTAATTAAAAACTTTAATCTAAAAAACTAATCCTTTTCTCTGCAATTCTATTGGTAAGTCTTGACGTGTGTGAAAATTCTAGTGATGAGAAAATGTTAATATACTAGCCTTGATCTATTTCTGGCAATATTGCACACATCACTATAGTTAGGTGTCAATAAATAAAAACCTTGCTACAATTAGGTGTTATGAATTTAGAGATTAGATTAAAACTTGGCAAAAAGGTGAGAGAATATCGAAACAAGCGTGGGTATACTCAAGAGAAACTCGCTGGATTAGCCAATATAGATTATAAATATTTACAAAAAATAGAAGGCAAAAATCCACCAGCTATCAAAATTGACACAATAGATAAGCTTGCAAAAGCTCTTAAGATATCCCCCGCTGAATTGATAGAATAATAATCTAACTTTGAGTTAACGTGAACATTCAAGGTTTCAACCAACACAACACTACCGTCACTATTGCCGTGAATATTAGAGATTTTGAAAATTTGATACTATCTGAATTAGAAGGCCTTATTGAAAATATTATCAAGAAGAGATTGTTTCTAAATATTTCAGCAAGATCTAGGGCGGGGGCTGAAATAAGCGATTACTTAGAAGATGAGTTTGTTAAACATACCGCTAAGCATAGGTATTTCTTCGATTCTGAGGCTTCTCCCAAAGGCGCAACTAAAAATCCTTGGGATGTGAAAACAAAGTTCAAATTAAAATCCCATATCGAAGAAATTTGGATTGATTTTAAATCAATGAAAATATCAGGATTAGATAGCAATCCTGATATTGGTACTCCAGATAAAATTATGAATTTTATTAAAGCGGGTAATTTTTACTTAATATATATCTATGTTTATTATCAAGAAAAAGGGAAAGGTTTAGAATTTGTTAAACATGAAGGTAAATACACTAAGCCATATTTTTTAAAAGACATAAGTCCCACTTTTCGAAGAAATCCCAAGAACCAATTGCAGGTAAATTTTTCTGAGCCTCCTCAATATAGAACAAGGGAAGAGTTTGTAAAACTATTAATTCATAAAATCAAAGAGTCACATATAAGGCAGATAAAAATTTCAGAAAAGAAATTAAAAGAAATTGATAGCAAAGAGAGGGAATTACTTGAAATTAACAAAAAAACAGAATCTGATGTCGTCAAAAAGATATAATATTCTCTTCTATAATTTCAATCTCATTTTTGGTAATAGAATAGTAGTCGTATATTAAACAATCAATTTTGCGAAGATACTCCTTTGATAATTCTTTATTAACGTATATTTTCTCTACAAATTCGGATATTGCTCTTTGTATATTAATATCGCCAGGAATTCTAACCAAATATAAATCCGATATTTTTATTTGAGGATGCTTTCCTTTAGAATACCGAATTATATTTTTCTTATGTGCATAAAAAGTAATTAAAGTGGAATTTAATAAGCCACAAAAGAATTTTAAAAAAGTTTTCGACTCTATGGAATTATTTCGAAGAGAAAAAACATATAAGCTATTGTTTGCAGAGCCAGGACATTTGCTATATGTAGCTATAATTTCTTTTGCTGACTGTCGTATAAATACTTTTGGATTTTCATATACTTCTATTTCACCAAAACCAACTCTTTTCTTGTTTTTAATCCCTTTTTTCTCCAACTCCATCTTCAATTCATAATTTATTTTATCCTGCAACTTCTTATCATAATAAAAATATCTATCATATTTCAACTCGCCATATTTTTCTTTTAAACTTTTTGAGCCTTCATAGTACGGATAACTTCTTATATCACTTCGCAAATTATTTGCAGCAAAAATAAATTTATCTTCAAGGCTTAAAAGCATTGCACAAGTTCTTAAATTTTTTTTAGGGTATAATTCTTTTAGGGTTTTGTCATTCTTGTATTCGATCTTTTTTATAATGTTTTCTATTTCAGTAGTATGATTTATTCTAAATTTATATTCATCCGCAGGATTATACCAAGAAGATTGTCTTACATACGTAATGTTTCCGTTTTCTTGATTTCCTATTTTAACCAGATGATCTTTACAAGCATTGCCTTTTTTCAATTTCAAGATTAATTGGCCACTTGCAACATCAAAATCAGAAATATTAGTATCTAATGAGAGTACACTAGTTTTTTCCAAAAGATATTTTCTAGTGTATAGATAAGCTGTTTCAAAAAAAGAGATATCTATAACGAAACCTAATAAAGCATCTTGTTTCATAAATTCTAAGGAGTTTTCAAGAAATAGCATTACCAAGTTTATTTTTCCATTTCTAATAGAAGATGGAAATTGTTTGTAATTATCAAGGTAGTATAATCTTTGTTGTTCATTCTGTTTTTTGTCTCTTCTGCCATATAAGGTAACATAAGGTGGATTACCAACTACGTAATCAATTTTTCCCAATTGGTTTTTTAAAGGATGTGCGGGAGTTTTTTCTTGAAATAACAAATAAGATTGATCAATGATCTTTTTTGTAAAATCATATGTATAACCTTTAAAGGTATTTTCATAGTTTTCTTTAAACAAAAATTCATAAAATCTTTTTATATTTAATTCGGTTCTATTAACCATTTCCGAATTGATATCAATAAAGATAAGGCTATTTCTTATGAATTCATATATAAATTCTTGGTAAGGAAATTTGGTATAAATGTTAGCAAGGAGTTTTAAGATAAAAATACCTTGTCCGCATGATGGTTCAAGTATTTTTTTGTTAAGCAATGAGTCATCAATAGAAATAATGCTTAAAATATTATCTATTGTTTTAAATTTATTTGTAAAAAAGATTCCGGAAGATTGTCTTATCTCTTTTTTTAATTCATTCTCGAAAGTTATTTGAGATGCTATTAGATTGAATAAATATTGCTCTATTTCTAAATAGCTTTTTTTATTATTTAGTAGTTGTGTGCTCATATCCGATTCCAAAATATAGTCCAATTAACTATCTTTTTGCACTTTCAATTGATTTGCTATGAATAATAACTTATTATAGCACATCTTAATTTTGCTTTAATAAATAAAAATTTAGCCTCTATAGCGAATTCACAACTTATTTCTATAATAAAGGTGTTGAAAGTGAAACGTTTGTATACTTCTCTGTTTCTAAGGCTACAAAATATCCTTCGATTTAATGATATATCTTCTCAGCATGCGCTGGAGATATTAACGCTCTATTTCGCTTTCCCTGGCAACGTTTGTTACATTGATGTCAGTCCTTTTCTTACAAATCTCTTCAGCCTTCTTTTCCCGCCAGTCAATCAGGACACATTCCAACCGCCGTATGACTATAATGGGTAAAATAACGCACTGGTATCGGAGGCCTTAAATTTGCCGCGCAGCCGCTCTGCAGATTTCCAGATTTCATTGGCAAGGTTGTTTAGTTTGGTTTTGTTCAGTACCGTTGTTACAGAATAGTGTCTTTCAATTTGTGCACATTGTATGGACTAAATTCAATTAATACCTCTCTCCTTGTCAACCACGCTTCCCCATAATATCGGAAACATATTGAAAATTACAAGTGAGAAGTCCAAGTTATGGTAGAGGCGTTGAATTAATATTTACTGAACGGCATATAATGGATTTGCAGGAAATCTTAAAATCTCCGGGAAAGTATAAAAATGAGAATAAAAACTTTCATTGTATCAATCTTATTCATCATAATTGCAGGTTGTGCGTCCTTACCACCTGTTGATGATAATCAGACAGAACGACAGGTAATTGATATATACGATAATCAGGGAAACGTAAAAGAGCGGATGATTATCAAAGATGATTATATTACGATCTATGACAAGGACTGGAAGACAAAGGGGTATGGAAAGGCGCAAAAATAGCCTGACGTTAAGACCTTCAAAGTTAGCCATAGAAGTCACAGCGTGGCGAAGCCACAACTAAAAAAATACCACACAGATTACGCTGATTAAACAGGCTAAAAATCTTTAATTTATTGCAGACGCTTGTATATTTCTTTTCTATGCCCGATACGGAGAACAACGATATCGTTGCCTTCAATATCAAAAATTACCCGATAATCGCCTATTCTGAATCGGTACGTTCCAATTGACGGATCGCGGAGTTTGTCAGAATATAAAAGTGGGTTTGCTTGCAGTTTCAGGAGTGCTTTCCCTATGCGGTTTTTTGCGGCAGGATCCAGCTTCTTTATATCCCTTTCGGCTCTTGGGGTATAGGTGAGCTTATAATTCATTCGCCAAAAATCTCATTATGCGATTTTGTTTTGCCCGCTTTATACTCTTCTCTTGCCTCACATATGCTTTGCAGGTAATCAGGAGAGGTAATGGCAAGCAAATCCTCAATGAAAGCCTCTCTGTCCTTTTTTTTCATTCTCTTTACTGCTTCTATGATTTCATCTGCTGATATAGGCACTTTTAACTCCGGCATATAAAGACCTCCTATTTAGTCTAATTGTTTTTTAAATTATTATGCGCATTTTATCACAGCGTGGAATTTAAGTCAAAAGGCGTTCTCTGCTGTGAACTGTTACGAGTATGGGACGAGTCACTCTGGAAATAGGGTGTTGATTCCATTGCACTCCCGATCCATGTCTGAGAACAAGTAAGAATTGAAATGAAAGTTAGAACCACCAGCGTAGTTGGTGGTTCTGACTTTGACAAAAATTAAGGGTACTAATGTTACAATTATTTTAGAATAGCACATTTTCGAACATTTTGCTTTAATTGATCGCCCAGCCTGTCTTCTTCCATATCAAGGTCATAATCCATCTGTAATCCCAGCCAGAACTGTGCGGATATTCCAAAATAACAACCGAAACGCAAAGCGGTGTCTGCTGTAATTCTGCGTTTTCCATGCACAATCTCATTTATACGGCGTGGAGGTACACCAATATCAACAGCCAACTTATTCTGACTAATCCCCATTGGCTTTAGAAATTCCTCTAAGAGAATTTCACCCGGATGCACTGGTTTGATTTTTTGTTTGTTCATAATATGTTCCTTTGAACGATTTAATCATATTGCATGAATATGGTATAACGCCTGACGTTAAATGTCAAGAATAACCTTTCCTGTCAGCACATACGCAATATCGTATAGGTGTTAAAAAACATCTCTCGATTTAATATTGTATCTTTTCCGCATGCACTGGAGGTATTAACGCTCTATTTCGCTCTTCCTGTCAGCGTCTTGGGAACGAGTCAAAGGCTTTGTTGGTGCTTCAAACCAGTGGGGCTATCCAGTATTTGTCTCTGCGGTCTTTTTCCACCGCAATTCAAAAAAGCGGGAAGTATTACTCAAGTAAGAGAATTATTACAAGCCAATTTTTGGCTTTTTTCATCTTTATATACGTGGGAAATGTATTATAATAAAAATGTACAAAATGGAAATTCAATCAATTACCAATATGTCGTTGTCTGAATTAGAGGCGCTCTGTACCTCCGTAGGAGAACCTGCCTACAGGGCGAAACAAATACTTTCCTGGGTTTATAACAAAGGAGCAACAACATTTGACGAGATGTCTGATCTGCCCAGGAATTTTCGGAAGCGGTTCGAGGAAAAGCGCCGGGTCTTTCAGACCAAAGTCGATTCCATTGATCAAACTCCGGATGGTACTGAAAAATTTCTCATTCATCTGTCTGATGAGAACGTGATCGAGTGTGTCCTGTTGAGAGAAGGCAGGAAGATTACTGCATGCGTATCCACACAGGTAGGCTGTGCAATGGCCTGTCGGTTTTGTGCAAGTGGTCTACTGGGTCTGGAAAGAAACCTTACTGCAGGAGAAATTGTAGAACAAGCCCTTCACGTTAAAAATCATCTTCCATCCGACGAACGCCTCACGAATATTGTCTTTATGGGTATTGGCGAGCCGCTCAAGAATTACGATAACGTTGTTAAGGCTGTCAGGATTTTGAATGCTGAATGGGGAATGGGGATTGGGGCGCGACACATCACCATCTCAACGGTCGGTATTATAGACGGTATGCGCCGGTTAGCGCAGGAAGGAATTCAGGTAAATCTTGCGATCTCCCTCCATGCGCCTGATGATGTTACCCGGTCAAAGATAATACCATCAAACAAAAAAACAGGCATTCATAACATCATTGCCACAGCCAGGGAATATTTTAAAACCACCCGAAGGGATATTAGTTTTGAATATATCTTGATTGAGGGTGTGAATGCATCCAAACAGGACGCTGAGTCCCTGGCAAGGCTGCTCAAAGGTGTTCAATGTAATGTCAATCTGCTTCCTGTAAATCCTGTTGAAGAATTTCACTTAAAACCTCCTTCGCAGGAAACTATCGAAATGTTTTGTAAGACATTGGAAAAACACGGCCTTGTTGTTACCCTCAGAAAGAAAAAGGGTGACAATATCAATGCCGCATGCGGTCAACTCAGACTGCAACGGCATAAATTTTTGTGGAAAAAAGAAAAATTATTTGTTAAATAAATGTTTTCTTTTCAGGAAGAAAACATATGTGTAGTTTGAGTAAGCCGGTTAAATATCCGTAGATTTGCAAGAGATTCCGGAATAGTCGTTTTTGTTCGAGGAGAATTCCCATCGCAAGCCGTATAAAACTTGAAATCATAGATACCTTAAAAGAAACGGTCACAAAGGTGATTCAGCATGCCGGTTCTTTGAAGAATTGTAAGTATGCCGACATCAGGCTCGGTATACATGAGACAAAACATGCCAATGCCGAAGACGGTAAGGCAAAGGGACTGGGCGAAGACGCCTCAATTTCTTTCGGAATCAGGGTGTTAGCCGGAGAAATGAGCGCTTGGGGATATTACGGTCAATCACTCGGGAAAGGTGAGTCTAATCCTAAAAGTATCCGTAAAATACTTACTCTCGGAATAAACAAGGCTTACGCACGGGCTGTTGCCAACGCAAGCAAAAAGGCAGAGTTTAAATCTCTTGCGCCTTCACTCACGGCGGTAAATCTCGCCGGGATCGTTTCCTGCAACGATACCATTAATGCCGTTTTTGATGAGGATCCAAGGAACGTGTCTCTAAAAGAAATGCTTACTTTCTGTACAAAAATTTCCGGGGATGTGCGGGGAGTAAGTAAAGACGTGCAATATGCGTGTGTCAATGTGCAAACAGGTATAAACAGAGAGTTGTTTTGCAGTACCGAAGGCTCCTGCATTGACCAATCATACGCACTTACACAGGGAATGGTGTCTGTGGTAGCTCAAAAACCCGGGGGTATCCCTGAGGTCTGTTATGATTATGCGGGAGACCTCCGTGGGTGGGAGGTTTTAAAAGGTAACAATGTCTATAAGCAATCACTCGGTGATTTTGCGGCATTACGAACTCGTGAAACAGTGGAACTTACTGAGGCAGAATTTCTGCCCGCAACGACTGAGCCTGTCGTTGTCGTGACAAATCCGCATTTTAATGCGCTCCTGGTCCATGAAATTGTTGGGCATCCGACTGAGGCAGACAGGGCGCTAAAATTAGAAACAGCCTACGCCGGACGGTCATGGTTATTCAGGGATTTTCAGGACAATGAACTGGGGAAACAGATAGCATCACCCCTTTTGACGGCGTATTCAGACCCGTCCATACAGGGATACGGCCACTACAAGTATGATATGGAAGGCACTCCCGGCAAACGGGTAAACCTCATCGAGAATGGAATTCTCAGGGGGTTTATGAATGGACGTGAGTACGCAGCGATCCTAGGTCATCCACCAAATGGCTCTATGCGGGCAATCGAACCGCATTATGTCCCCATCGTAAGAATGACCAATACCGTTTTTGCAAATGGAGATAAAAATCCCGCGGAGATAATTTCCGAAGTCGAAGATGGATATTATATCGTTAACCATCGGATTCCTTCCATCAGTGAATCCAGGGAAAATTTTCGTATTTCGGCTCAAAAAGTGTTTAAGATAGAAAGTGGCAAGATTACAAAATTATTCCGAGGGGGTGGCATTACGGCAGATTCAAAAGATTTTTTAATGAACGTAGACGCCGTAGGAAATGACTTTGAGGTCTTTCCTATACCCAATTGCGGGAAGGGACAGCCTATGCAGGTCATGCGTGTCGGGAATGGCGGACCTACGTTACGTTCCAGGGCAAGATTAACAGGACATCAATAATTATGATAGATTTAGAAGCGCTTAGAAACTGTGTTCGCAACGGAATAGATTTCGTAAAAAAACAGAAGGATGTCATCGATGCCGAAATCTTTGCATCATGGAACGAACACATAACGGTACGACTCAATTATACCTCAGATATCCCTTGTAATGGCGTCCACGAACCCAAATCAACACAGTTCAGCGGACTTGGTTTGTTTGTTGTTTTTAAGGCAGGAAAAGGGATAAAAGTAGGGTTCGGCAGTGTTCCCGATAATGTTACCGCAAAAGGTGTGGTGGAGGCATTTCAGAAGGCAAGGAAGAATAAGGTATACGATCCAGACTTCAAGTCTCTTCCTGTACCTGCGGGAAAACCGGTATTGGGAAATTACCATGACCCTGCGGTAATGGATATCGGTGATGAGACAATCGTTGATTTAGGCTGGCGAGGACTAAAAGGGGCGCTGACGGAATATAATCAGAATCATTTTAACAAATCAATTATTATTGGAGGGGATATTGCCGTTATTAAAGAACGCATGGCTATTGTCAGCACAAAGGGTATAGACGAGTTTGACGAATCTACTATTCTTACAACCAGCATAACCTCTATGATTGAGAAGGAAAGTGTCAAAGGCACCGGTTGGAACACTAGCACTCATTTAGCCGGTTTTGATCCTGAAGAGGCGGGATGCGCGTCGGCTAAAAGCGCCATAAAGACCATCGGCGGAGAAAGGATATCTTCCGGGACGTATAACGTTGTATTTGGAAGGCAACCCGTAACAGACCTGTTTACAAACATAGTGATTCCTGCCGTAAGTCTTTCGTCTGTGAACTCGTCAGATACCCCCTTTCTGTGGAAATTGGGGAAAAAGATTGCATCGGAATCGTTAAACGTTTACGACGATGGCGCGATAAAAGGCGCTGTTGGCAGTAAGAAAATTTCTTGTGAGGGAATTCCTACGGGCAGAACAGACCTTATTCATAATGGATTTCTTGTGGGGTTTCTTGCGAATAATTATCTTTCCAGAAAATTTGAGAATGTCTTTGTTTCGTTCCCGCCACGAAATGGATTTCGCTATCACAACGGGGGCAGAAATCATAATATACAACCAAGAATATGTCCGACGAATATTGTTATAGAAGGCAAAGACGAAGTGCCCAGCCAGTCGTTACTATCTAAAATAAATAATGGGATTTATATCGGCAGGATTTGGTATACGTATCCTATAAACGGGCTTGCGGCTGGTGATTTTACAAGCACCATTATTGCTGATTCCTTTTTAGTGAAGGGAGGTAAAATTGATAAACCTCTAAAACCAAATACGGTAAGGATAAATAATAATATAACGGACGTACTAAATAACATTATTGCTGTATCGAAAGATAAAAAACAGACGATTGTCTGGGGAGGAAAAGAAGTTGTGCTTGCTCCGGAAATTGCCGTTCAAGGTGTTAAACTGGATAGTATAGCAGGTTTTATATCTTAAAAAAGTTGTTGAGTTTCGCAAGAAAGTTTTTTAAAATTTTAGGTATTATTGAGAAGACGGGTGAATGTTTTAAGTCACATAACTTTTAGTAAATTTTAGAAAAGGAGATGAATTATGCAGGCAAAAGTAGATACTGATGTATGTACAGGCTGTGAACTTTGTGCACAAACTTGTCCGGAAATTTTTTCCATGAGTGGCGACGTGGCAGTAGCTAAAGATGGTGATGTGCCAGGGGAATTTGAGGATACCTGTAGGCAAGCGGCTGAAGAGTGTCCGGTAGAGGCAATTATAATAACGGACTGAAATAGACTGTCATAATTAAAAAGACCCTAAATATATTGCACGATTAATATTTAGGGTCTTTTTATTTCTCTCTTAAACATCAAGTAGCGGCTTTCTGCCAATCCTTCTTCTTCTTTTCAGGATAGCGCGTCCACCCTTTGTACTCATCCTCTTTCGAAAACCGCACATCCTTTTATGTTTTATAGAACTCTTTCTAATGTTAACCTTCATGCTATCTCCTCAATTTTAAGAAATATATTGTATGATTACCAACTGCTTAACTGTTGCTTTTAGAATCGCATACTTATTAATATGTGGCGCTAGGATAACACATTTATTGATGTATTGTCAAGCTTTTTAAAAAGCGATCAAATCGTGTTTTCGTGTGCTATTATCTTAAATTTGGAATTCTAAAACTGTTAAAATCGTATTGACATTAATCTTTTGAATTGATAATATGTCCCAAAATAATCATAAATATTATGTCTAGAAATTAGTTAAGACTTAAAAAATGTCTTTCCTGATTTTTTAGGCGCAATCAAAGAGGAGGTGATGTTTTTCATAGTAATTAAGCCAGTAAAGAAATTCTTCCCGGAAATTACCACTTACATATCTACGTTAGAAAAGGAGAATTGTAATGCAAACAACGACAAAAAGGGATCTATGCGAGAAGATAGCAAGAAGGACAGATAATACACATATGATCGTGAAAAAAACGATACAAATGTTTTTAGATGAGATTATCGGTGAACTTGCACAAGGTAATCGTATTGAATTGCGTGATTTTGGAGTCTTTGAGATACGCCAGCGTGCTGCCAGAAAGGCTAGAAATCCGCGAACCGGTGAAGTGGCTTTTGTTCCTGCTAAAAATGTGGTAGTATTTAAAGTTGGTAAATTAATGAGAGAAAAGGTTGGCAATCCAACCCAAACCCAACAACCTCCTCAGGGTACCTAATTATTGACCAATCTGTATGTCCAATCAAAAACAGAATATTGAAAAAGGAATTATAAAATCCATACAAGGCAATCGTGTAACTGTAGAAATAGTAAAGCCGGATACAAAGGAATGCAAAAGCTGTGGTACGTGTGCGGGGATAGAAAACAAATCAAATTTTTTAGAAGTAAATGCGATTCCCGGCTTGGTTGTGGGTCAGCAGGTGATGTTACAAATAGTCGAACGATCCCCATATAAAAGCGTAATACTCCTCTTCGTTTTACCCATTATTAACATGCTCATAGGCAGTTTAATAGGACAAAAGATTCACTTTCTATATCCAAACTCACAAGATATAAGGATGTTGTTCTGCGGTTTTATTTTCTTTGCATTATCTATCTTTGCTGTCAGCATCTATGACAAAAAAATAAGAAGCAAAAAACGATCACATCAGAAAATCATATCAATAGACATTTTAAATAACTATAATCTAATTACACGATAAGCCGGCATATCTTTGCAAAAAAGTTTTTTACCTACTTTCATTTCGTCTGAAGTTTTTTGTCAAAAATCCTTATGAAAAGCAGATTAGATATAGAATTTGGGAATCTTGCCGTTTCCGAAGGATTTGCCACACCAGAGCAAGTTCAAATCAGCCAACGCATCGTTGACGCCTTTGAGGAAGAAGACCCAAGAAAGTGCCTTGATGTTATCTTGCTTGATCGCGGGTATATTACACATGAACAATGGGTTTATCTATTAAAAAAACAGGGTATTACCGTTATCTCATGTCCGCATTGCAATAAAAGGTTTAAAGAAGTTGACACGGATATCGGGGAAGTTGTCACGTGTAAACACTGTGAGACAACGTTCGAATATAAGGTGGCATCCGATCTGCACGCACACCAAGCATCCTCAATATGCGACAACACGTTGTCGTCTTTACAACAACCAATATACGATCATTATATTGGTAAATTATTGGGTGGAAAATACAAAATTATAGAAAAAATTGCGACAGGTGGCTGGAGTACTATATACAAAGCGAAAAGGACGTTACTTGATATTGATGATATTGTTGCAGTAAAAATCCTGCATTTGAATTTAAGCGATAACCCTCAAGACATTAAGAGATTTTATAATGAGGCAGCTATCATACGGGAATTACGCCATCCGAATGCAATTCATCTATATGATTTTGATCGTGACTCAAATGGTACGATTTACATGGCCATGGAGTTTATCTACGGTAAGAATCTAAAAGAAACCATAAAAGATACAGGGCCGTTCGATGTTGCCAGAATGTTAAATATCATTTACCAGGTTTGTGACGTAATATCCACGGCACACAAACACCCAAAGAAGATCATACATCGGGATATTACCCCTCAAAATATTATGCTAACCAGGGTTGGAGAAACAAACGACTTTGTCAAAGTCCTGGATTTTGGAATAGTAAAATTGCGAACGCATGATAATGTCTCTCTGACCGGAAGTATCGTGGGAACGCCTCCATACATGGCGCCTGAGCAATGGAGAGGTGAGTGTGATGAAAGAACGGATATATATTCTTTAGGTATAATTATGTATGAGATGTTAACAGGGGAGTCTCCGTTTAAGGGCGACCAAGTTACTTTAATGAATAAACACCTGAACGAAAGACCTCAGCCTTTCAGGAAGAGAAACAGGAATTCGGAGATTTCAAAAAAAATTGAAAATATCATATTCAAATGTCTGGAAAAAAACAAGAATAAGAGACCTCACTCGATTGACGAACTTAAATTGTTATTGCAAGAGGCAGAAGTCTCTGCTGCAAAAAAAATTACGACCTATGCCAAAGCAGGCGTGCTTGCTGCGATTCTGGCGATTTTAACAATTTCGTTAACGTTATACGTTTTCTTTTTATCCAATAAACACGAAGAAAAACTTACTGACACGAGCGGCATCGTTCGTAATCATACAGTGGACAAAAAAACGCACACATCTCAAAAGAATACAAATGGCTCGGGAAATGTCATTTCAAAGGGTGAAATCCCTCAACTGCCAGTGGTCGCTGTGAAGTCCGAAAGTAACCGTTCGACAGAAATTACGAATGATTCTGATAGAACATTGAATAAGCAAGAACCGCAATCACAAACCATAAAACATGATTCCTATAAGAATTCTTTGGATAATAATACTGAAAACAAAACAACCATAGACAATAAATATCTAAATAAAGCAGTTGACAATGCCCAAAAATATGACATTAGTAAGAACGTAAAAGTTTCCAGGCCTGAACCAGACCCAAAGGAATTACTAAAGAGCGAGATACAAACCTGGTTGCAGACATACAAAAACGCCTGGGAAAAAGGCGATATTGAGACACTAAAGGAGCTTGGACATATATCCTCAGAGGAAGAAGAAGACAAGCTTCGCAATCATTATATGTACGTTTATGATATAAAGGTTTCTATTCAAAATGAGGTAATTGAGATACATGACGACAATAAAGAAACTACCGTTAGTTTTGACAGAACAGATGAGTGGACAGACGAGCGTGGCAACCGGCATAAAGAAAGGCTGCCTAGAATAATCAAAACCCTTCATAAAGAAAATAATATATGGAAAATAGTAAAATAAGTCAAAATATCCTATCCGAGGTTCATATCAGAAAACATATTACTCCTGTGATAATATTTATATTTATCCTCGTATTCTGCGAAACAGCATTTTCGGATACCATCAGCGTTACACCAAATTCACTTTTTATAGATGTTCAGAGCAGTGGCACTGCGACTGTAAAGATTCTCAATGATCAGAAAAATCCATTAAGCAACGTACCGGTTACTGCAAGGAGCAATAAAGAATCTGTTGCTGTTGTTTCACCGATCGGAGGGCTGACAAACTCAAATGGACAAATTTCTTTTACAATAGCAGGAATCTCTAATGGAACTGCGACAATAACTTTTAACTCAAATACATTGTCAAAATCTTTGCCCGTTAGTGTTGTTTCAAACATTGCGCCCTGTGCAATAGCCGACAGCAGCGGAGGTGGTAACGATGAATTTGGCCCGGAAATGATGAATGACGGCATAGAGAAAAACGATTGTTCCTACCATTGGATAAGAACCCGGCTGGTCAAAGAAGTTGGCCAAAAGAAAATCGGGTGGATTCGTCTCGATTGGGATGAAGATGTTACTGTCGCCAGAATGACCATCCAGACGACAGATTGTAATGGAAGTTGTGGTGAGGATCCAGACGACGCTCTTTATATTGATTCTGGCAGAAATGTCGGCAATGGAATAGTCCAATATCTGGATGAAGATGAAATTACATGGATTACCGACGGTGAATTTATCGAAGAAATAGGAGATGTAGAATATGAATTTGCAAAACCCGTAACCACGAAAGCCATTCGCATTAAGAAAATTTCACCTTCCGCACAATGCAATGGGCAGCAATCCAACCCTGTTGTTTTTGAATGGAAAGTCTACGGAACCCCCTCCTGTAATTAGCAATTCCCAATTCTTCCCTATTCAGCGTATCTAATTTTTAAAAACTTTATTGACTTTTCCTCAGGTAATAACTAAGTATTATAGATATAATTACCCGGTGTAAGGGAATGATCCCGAATTCTGAACGGGGATATTCGCAGTCACCCATAATTATGATGACCATAACAGGACGGTGAGAATGTTATGTCACATTAATATGACAGAGTAGCCAATAATGATGCATTTACAGGCATTCGTTTCTAATTCATATCTGGATTTGTCTATTTAATGATAATAAGATACGCATTAAACTCATGCTTTGTTTTATTAGCTATTGCCTTTTTGATAACAAATAGTTTGGCCGGCAATCTATCCGACTTGATAACTTCATTATATGGCGGAAATGGCGTTCCTGTAACAAAAGTGTTCGAAGTGGAAAGACCTACAGGAGGCACGGATGTAGTCACAACCGTTCAAGTGCCGTTGGATTCATTTCTTGAAATTCAGAATCTGAATTCAGAGTTAAATAGCGAAAAGGGGGCATTTCCGGTCAGCTCAACAGGAGGCGGATTTACCTTTCAGTACGACAGTGAATTAGAGGTATTTACAAGGACTACCGACAGCCTGGGCCCGATTTTTGCCGAAAGGGCGACGACCTTAGGAGAAAAGAAAATAAACTTTGGCTTCTCTTATACCTATATTGATTATTCTAAACTGCAGGGAAAAGATTTGCATAGTTTAAAGTCGATTGTATTACTTGATCAAAAACAAAAAGATAAAAATTTGCTTCAATTGGATTTCGATGTGGACGTCAAGAGTAATTTGTTTTCTTTTTATGGTACTTATGGAATAACGGATCGTTGGGACATTTCCGTGTTAGTTCCTGTATTACAGGTTCAGTTCGATGTTGACAGCACAGCCAGGATATTAAACCGGACAAGAGAAAAAGGGCAGGGCGGCAAAATCCTGGGTTACAGTTTTGATTCCGGAGAAACGATTGGCGACTCTGTTTCCGGAGCTTCTACAGGCATTGGAGACATCTTTCTGAGAAGTAAGTACAATCTGTTCACGTCGGAATGGATAGATTTTACTCCTGCACTTGATGTGAAGCTGCAAACAGGAAACGAGGATGAACTTTTAGGAACAGGGAGGACCAGTATAAAACCATTTCTTATATTTTCAAAAAGTATTACCCGTTTCACGCCACATTTTAATTTGGGGTACGAGTTTAATAGTGGAAGTGAAGGACAAGACAGGATTGTGTATACGACAGGCGCCGACTATGGATTTGGCAAAGGAAACAACCATTTCTCTGTTTCATCGGATTTTATTGGCAGGCATAAAGTAGAAAACGCAGATGTTGGCAACAATATAATTGATTTCTCTACAGGGTTCAAGTGGAGTCCGCGGTCGGGAACGCTTGTGTTTGTCAATGTGCAAGTGCCACTCAATGAGGACGGCTTACGGGCTGACTGGATTCCAACGGCAGGGTATGAGTTAAATTTTTAAGAGATATTTACTCACTACAAGCCATGAGTTGGTTGAGTTTCGATAAGGCTTTTTTCTCAATCTTTCTAACCCACTCGCGGCTAATATTGAGTTTTTCGCTTACCTCTTGCAGCGTCATCGGTTCTATACCATCCAATCCATACCGCATTTTTAGCACGTGTGCTTCTCGTTGATCGATTATGTCCATTAATCTTCTTAACTCTTTCTTATCGTAAGATTCCATTAATTCCTCTTCCGGCATTTTTACACGATCATCTGGTATGGATTCGCTGAATTCTATGGAAGCCTCTTTCTGTAAGTTCGTATCATTTAAAGTATAGGTGTTTTTTACAGCCCTTTCTATCCATCGGGCCTGTTTTTCATCGACGTTCAACTCTTCCGCAATTTCATTTCGATCCGGCAGTCTCTGTAAGGTATTCGTCAATCTCGAAGATGTTTTTTTCCATTTAGAAACTTTTTCTGCCATATAGACTGGAATATGCACGGTCTTTGAATTATTAGTCAATGCACGGATAATAGTCCACTTAATCCACCATGATGCATACTTACTGAATCGTTGACCAATCGTGCAGTCAAACTTTTCAACGGCACGCATAAGTCCAATATTTCCTTCACTGATCAAATCAAGTAACGAAGTGCCATAGTAAAAAAAACGGCTGGCAATCTTTATTACCAAAGGAAGATGCGCTATCACAATAGATTTTTTTGCCTCTGAATCACCCTGCGAAACTTTTTTGAATAATCTTTTTTCTTCTTCTACGGTGAGAGGAGAAATTTTTTTTAAGTCTTTGATGTAAACTTGAAAAGCAAATTCCATCTGTTTCCTCCAATATCTTTCCTGGTTTGCTTAGAAAGATCAGGGAGAACGAATTAACCCCTGACCTTTCTTAAGCATGTAGATCCCTAAAGAATAGAGAAAAAAGAGACCTACAAAAGTTTATGAACAAACAAGATATTCTAATTTGTCGCATAAGGGAAAGGAGCAGATGTCGTGCCGCGAGTTCTACAAAATAATTAGATATCTATGAAAGTTGCAAGAGTTAATACTGCTGAGAGTTGGAATCTGATGAAAAGATTTGATGCAGTAAGAATACGCTATGAGGATTGTATAACAAATAGTGACATTTTAAGGGAGATTACGTGGTTAAATTTTGTCAAATACCTGTGAAATGGGCACGGACACGACTGTTACATATCGTAACACGCAGTTATGTAACGATTACACACAAAAACTAAAATTTTTTCATTGCCTTCAACATTTCAAGCACCTTTTCCGGCAAACCCTCTCTGTTTCCATAATTTACCGTTACTAAATCGATATCTCCTCGATTTTTTATTTCCTCAGTAAAAGCGTCACCATTCTCCTTTATCACACAAAGAAGAGGTTTTTCACCATCAAGAATATTCCGTACCAGTTCCCTGAATTTTGTAGAAAAGAGTTCCATTTTCCCAATTTCATCAATAACAATTATCGATTTGTCTCTCATGGCGTTTTCTAAGGCTGGGATGGCAGCCTTCTCGAAGGAATCCAGATCGACCCGATATTTGCCGACTTTATAATTGCTGTTGCAATCTACATGGGCCATAATGCCTTCCTCTCCATCGAGGGTAACAATTCTGAAACCCATGCGCCTGTCCATGACGCGGATTTCTTCTGTAAAAAAACCTCCTGCAGACGTTCCCAGCAAGGGGATGATCTTTTTGATTACAGAGGTCTTGCCTACCCCGGGTTTACCTGTTAATAAGATATGTTTTTTCATGTTATGTCCATGTAGGGGTTGAAGATTTTCAACCCCTACTCGCTAAGCGCTTTGACAAGGGTTTCTCCAAACTTTTGAGCGGCAGCAGGACCGCTGGCGGTAATGATATTTCCATCCCTTTCTACATCTGCACCGGTGTATTTTGCACCGGCAGATTTTATGTCGTTCACTGTGGATGAATAGGTGGTGGCCTTTTTATTTGCCAGCAACCCTGCCTTTGCAATGGTTACCGGGGCAATACAAATAGCGCCAACCAACTTTTTGGCATTGTTTGCGGCATTCGCAATCTTATGGGCGGTTGGGTTATCCCAGTATTCGCTTGCTCCGGAACCTCCAACAAATATAACTGCATCATAATCTGCCACGTTAATATTGGTGAATAGCATGTTTGGTTTTACCTTAGCGCCCAACATGCCGGTAGATTCTTTTAACGAGGAAGAAGCTACCGTTACTATCACTCCATTTTTCTCTAAAACTTCCTTCGGTTTCAGTAATTCCTCATCTCTGAAATTACTTTGAGCAATTATCATCACGGCTTTTTTACCTTTAACTGACTGCATAGCGCTTTCCCCCATTACATTGGAAACGAACATGCCCGATAAAATAAAAGATGCAAAAATCAAGGCGGGCATTAGAAATTTATTTCTCATTTTATATCCCTCATGAACAAGTTCAAAATTCTTTACCGTGTTTTATTTTTTCAGACTCCTTCCAAGTTCCTTTTCCACAGCCTGCACCTTATGTTCGATCGTCTTTTTTATATTCTTATCCTTTCTCTCATCAATTTTTACTGTAGTGTAAACCCTCTGCGCTGTTTCTAGCATCTTATTGTGACATTTTTTAATCAGGTCGAAAATTCGGTCACTATCCCCCTCGACCACTGTGCCCATAGCATTGAGCTTATAATCCAATCCGCTCTCGTCAATGATTTTGACAACCCTGGCGACATGACCGGCCAGATCAATCCCCTCTCCAATAGGAATCACACTAATTTCAGCAATCATTCTACACCTCCTTTAAGATTTGATATTATTGCTGAATTTTAACACATTGGCAGGACAGTTTCAAATAGTATCAATATCGGTAGGTGGATGTGCTTGCACTTAATCCACCAGTCATGTAGTTATGAAGGACGGGTCAAGCGCCGGCGAACCCATCACATGAGGCTAGCCGGATTCCGCCATTTGTAATTATTTCTAACACCGGAAGAAAAGAGTTTCCGGGAAATGTATTATGTAAGTACCTATATTCATGCGTCTTGCCTGTCATAAAGGGAAGTGGCATTATAGTTGCCAGAATTTTTCCCATTAATTGCGCAGAAGTTTACACGGCAAATCTCTTTGACTTTTCAAAAAATAATTCTATAATGAACCAAGTATGTTACACTATTTACCCATACTGATTTTGTTTATTATCGCTGCTGGCTTCGCAGTTACCAATATAGGGATTTCTGCAATTTTGGGCAGGCGGAAGTCTACGACAGAAAAGCTCATGCCTTATGAGTGCGGTATCGATCCTGTAGGTACGGCCAGAGAACGTTTCTCCGTAAAGTTTTACCTTATTGCAATGCTTTTTGTTATCTTCGATATCGAAGTTGTGTTCCTCTATCCGTGGGCGGTGGCTTTTAAATCTTTAAAACTGTTCGGGTTCATAGAAATGCTGGTTTTTATCGGCATCTTGCTCGTCTGCTACCTCTACATATGGAAAAGAGGGGGGTTGGAATGGGACTAGAAAGTCATCTGGGTGATAATATCCTGACCACTACTCTGGATACTATGGTAAACTGGGCGCGCAAATCGTCTCTCTGGCCTATGCCATTTGGACTGGCCTGCTGTGCTATAGAGATGATGGCAGCGGTTGCTCCCCGGTATGATCTTGCACGATTTGGCGCGGAAGTCTTTAGATTCTCACCAAGGCAGTCAGACCTGATGATTGTCGCCGGTACGCTTACGTATAAGATGGCATCCGTGGCGAGAAGGATCTACGATCAGATGCCGGAACCCAAGTGGGTTATTGCAATGGGCGCCTGTGCCATTTCCGGGGGTGTGTTTAATACCTACAGCGTCGTTCAGGGCTTGGACCAGGTTATGCCCGTGGATGTGTACCTGCCTGGATGCCCGCCCAGACCAGAGGCATTGATACATGCCATTATGGAAATACAAAAAAAGATTGAGAAAGAATCTGTATTGAATAAAATAACTGCGAATGCTGGAGATAAGCCAGGGATATAGGGGACTATTCTAAAAGTTCCCAATACGGATTTCAATATATAACCTGTAGGGGCAGGTTTCAAACCTGCCCCTGCATATATTTCGTCGCCGGCCGGAAGGTCTATGGTGGTACAACGTGGATAATGAAACGATAGCTTCGTTAATAAAAAATAATTTCCCAGAGGCAATTACAGGTTCTGAGATATTCAGAAATGAGTTAACCCTTATCGTAAAAAAGGAATTTATTACAGAGATTGCCGGGTTTCTGAAAGAAAATAAGGAACTCGATTTTAATTTTTTATCTGATCTGTGCGGTGTTGACCGGGTTGAAACGGACGGCGTTTTCGAGGTGGTTTACCATCTCTATTCTATATATAAAAATCATCGTGTGCGTCTCAAGTCACCAATTACATCAAATGATCCCTGCATATCAACCGTTACGGGGGTCTGGAATACGGCCAACTGGCATGAAAGAGAGGCCTATGATATGTACGGAATCAAGTTTGACGGTCATCCGGACTTGAGAAAGATACTTACACCTGACGATTTTGAAGGCCATCCCTTACGAAAAGACTATCCAGTCGATGGAAGACAACCCGCCACACTCCGGGAAATATACCGAAAGGATGAGGCGTGACGGCAATTCCTGCTACGACAACGACACACCTGATGACCATCAATATGGGTCCGCA
>Ga0194119_10004182_pt1 | contig 22526 bp, 23 predicted proteins | sample TA2MahC100mmetaG_FD_148620 | JGI IMG/M metagenome (GOLD analysis project Ga0194119, IMG submission 148620) | Freshwater microbial communities from Lake Tanganyika, Tanzania - TA2015018 Mahale Deep Cast 100m | ecosystem: Environmental > Aquatic > Freshwater > Lake | place: Tanzania: Lake...
AGCTGGCTGGTGCTGCAGCGCTGGTGGATCACGGCGCCCGTTGCGGCAGCCGTGCTGGTGTGGTGGTGGCTCTTTCTGGTGCTGGTGCCCCGCGCCTACCGGCAGCAGTCGGGGGAGAATTGAGCAGAGTCCCTCGGGGCAAACATTGGGCTCAGGCCACTGCCTGGGTCAAGTAACAGGCTGCATCAAACCGCCACCAGGGCTGGAGTCGTCATCGTCGTTGTTGCCGGTGTCGCCCTGGGTGAGGGCGTAGATGCCGAGGGCCAGCAGGCTGACGACACCGGAGATCAGGCTGAAACTGCTGGAGAGACCCGAACCCAGATCGATGACCTCGCCCATGGGCCCGTTACACAAGTTCTCATCATTGTAACGGTAGTTTGCGGGATGTGCCGACAGATGGTGGTTCGGTACGGCGCCTCGATGTCGAGAGGGTGCTTGAGGGGCCGCTTCTCAGCGATGTGCTCGCCAGTCAGAGGGTCCCCCTTTTGGCCCGGCTGTCTTCTCGACGCGGCCAGGTTCGCTCTGGTGTGGCCTTCCGAGAAGGACAGATCGGGGTTGTTTGGTGATGGACTGGCTGCTTGAGCAGAAGCTGGTAAATCCAGCTGGATTCATTGCCCTGCAATCGTTTATGGCTTTTGCTACATCATGTTTTGAGTCAAATCATGAGTCAAATGGCAAACCCCCTGCGCCGCCTGAGTTTTGGCAGGCCCATGGGCTGCGCCACCCGTGCTGCGGATCTGCTGCAGGACCGCGCTGATCTGGAAGGTCGCAGCCTGAGCAATCTGATTACTTTCTTGCTTGAAGCAGCCAGCGGTTGACCAATGGCGGCGCAGCGTCTTGCAGCCTGCGGTTCAATGGCCGCATGGACGACGCCACCCGCCGCCACTGGGAGCAGATCGCGGATCGGTGCTAGGCCGAAAAACGGCTGTCAGCCCGGCTGCCATCAACCCTGGAGGCTATTGAGCGCGGCGGCCACGACGCGGTGATCGCTGTCGCTCTGCAGGGGCACTAGAGCGGCGCGGGCTGCCGCCGACAGCTCGGCAGGGGCACCGGCCTCGCTGACCAGCCGCCCAAGGATCTGGGCGGGCCAGTTGCAGCAGCCAGTCGCTGGGGGCCTCGGTGCGCTCAGCCACCGCCGAAAGAATGCTGCAGCGCACCAGCCAGTGGTCGTTGACCGTGAAGGCCCCAATCAGCAGCGGCCAAGCCCGCTCAAGGCTGTAGCTCACCAGCGCATTGGCGGCTTCGGCACGCACATTAGGGTCCTGGTCGTGGACCAGGGCCCGCTCGAGCGCCGTCCAGCCTTCTGGGCTCTGCTTGATGCCCAGGCCCGCACAGCTGAGCGAGCGCACCGTGAACACCTCCTGCTCGAGCCCCAGTAACAGCAGGGGGATCGCCTGGTCGGGCGCCACCTCGCGCAAGCCGGCCAGGGCAGGCATTGCCCGGCCTGGATCGCCACTGGCGATGGCCTTACGCAACTGGGCCAGTTGCTGGTTGTCGAGAGGTTGATCAGGCATCGACCTGCTTCAGGGCCTGCAGCAGTCTGCGCCTGGGCCCATGCTGTCCGCGCCGGGACACAGGCGCAACCTGTCCGTACACTCTCAGTACGACAGTCGCGTCTGGTAGGGATGACCACCCACTTGTTCCGGCGCTGTCTGATCGAAGCAGGAGGAACGGCGTTTCTTGCCCACACCATCGCCCGGGCCAGCCATTCGTCTTTCAATGGCTTCCAGCAAGCCCTGTTGGTAGGCCTCACGCTGGCCATGCTCATCCATGCGTGTGGTCGCACGAGTGGAGCTCACTTCAATCCAGCGGTCACCCTCCTGCTCAATCTGGAGCGCTGGGGCTGGAAGGGCCTTGCCAGGCGCCCCGGCTGGATCGAAACCCTGAGTTATGGGTTGGCCCAGTGCCTCGGAGCGGTGCTGGCGCTGTGGCTCGATCCTGTTGCTGGCCTCACCCAGGGGTTCGGCGTGGCCAACACCATGCCGGAGCTGCTCTACACCTTCGTGGTGCTTTCCCTGGTCCACGTCTGGAGCCGCGAAGGCAGGATCTGTCCGTTTGCCCAGCCGTTGGCCGGTGTGGTGCTCGGTGCAGGGGTCGCTGCTCTGGTGATGCTGGGCGGCCTGGTGGGAGCTGGGATCTACAACCCTGCCATTGCCGTTGCCCTGATCGCCCAGGGCATCGGCGGCGTTCCCCTGATGCTGATCGCCCAGGCCGTCGCCCTGGGGATCGCCCTGCTGATCTTCGTGGGGAAGGCCTCCGGCATTCAGGGGCCTTCCTCTTCGCAGCCCTGAAAATCCCAGCCGCGGCATGCTGTCCCATGGGCTGTCCCATCACGCCAGCAGGGTGTGTCAGGACAGCCGCAGGGACAACCGAAGCTTTGGGGTGACTGACCCCTCGCGACCAATACCCCCTAGGTACCAAGATGAGATTCGATCAGCTGGGCGATGTCCTCATAGCCGAGGAACCGCGCAAATTCAGCAGGGGTATGTCCTTGATGGGAGCGCTGCTCCAGCGGTACCCCATTCTCCAGAAGGATCTTGACATTTTCCATGTGGCCGTGCCAGCACGAGTCGTGCAGAGCGGTATAGCCGTTGTAAGGGCCCTGTGCCGTGAGATCGATTCCGGGAGCCAACTCCAACAACACCCTCAGGGCCTCGGGACGACCTGCGTAACACGCTTTGTGGGCGGGTGTGGCGGCCATCAGATAGTCGTTGATCGTCTCTTTTGCTCCCGCTTCAAGCAGGGCGCGCACGATCTCGCTGTGACCCAGGAAACAGGCAACCAGAAGCGGGGTCTGGCCGTCATTACCTGAGCCAATGATCGGTGAGAGGGCATTCACATCGGCACCTTTCTGAATCAGGTCCTTGACCGCCGCCACATCTCCAGCCATCACAGCAGCCATCAATGGCTGCTCGGCTATGTGACGTTGATCCGCATCGCGCTTTTCTTCGCAGAGCTTCAGAATATCTCGTCCCCAGGCTTCATCGGACGGAGTTGTGAATCCTGCCGTCCACACCGGATCGGTCCCCAGAAAGTTGAAGACGGTCTGCTGGTGATGCCCCACAATGGTCACGGAAGCACCTCGCTGCAGGAGGAATCGCACCATGCCTACCTGCTTGCACCAGACAGCATCGATCAGAGGCGTGTGGCCGGTGGCTGCGGATTGCAGGTTGATGAAAGCACCGCGATCCAACAGCATTCGGGCTACATCCGTGATGCCGCTCTGCGCTGCCTTGTGGAGTGCCGAGGCCCCCAAGGAGGAATCAACCGTGTAGATATCTGCACCGGCATTGAGCAGAATCTCAACGATACCTGGCAGACCCCGCGCGCAAGCCAGCATCAGTGGGGTTAAATTGCTGCCGTAGCGGTTGTTTACATCCACACCGTCGGCAATGAGTCGTGTGACCTCATTGCTGTTGTTGAGCTCGATTGCCTCAAAGAGGGCAGTGGTCAAGGCAGTGCTGATCATTGGGTGCACCTCTGCATGTTGAGAACCTCAGCACGTTGACGAAGAGGGAACATGGTTGGAATAGGTGACTAGCGGATCATTCCATCGAGCTGAGACATGTCGAGCCCTTCCTTAGCGTAGTGAGCGCGGGCAATTTCAAGCAGAGTGAAGCCGTCGTCGTAACCAACCATGTTGCCGTCGTTCACGTTGTCAACATAAATTAGTCCGCCTTGCAGGTGGAAGAACGCAATCATGTCCTCTTCGCCGTCGGAGACTAGCGTGTGCATCTCCCCAGGAGGTTCATAAATATAGGTTCCTGCAGTGGCGCGCCATGGATGTTCCAGGTATCCCCATTGGCCTTGAATGGTGTAACCATGCACAATGCCAACGTGGTAATGGGGATTGAGCTGTGTGCCAGGAGGAAGTCTTAGAAGGTTGGCAAAGCCACCGCTAGTGACATTGAAATAGCAAGCCTGGAAGGCACCAGGGCCATAGGGAATCCAAAGCTTTTCGTTGTGGATATCAGTATCTATGGCGTATTCATGGCGTGCACGCTTGCCTGGATCCAGTCCATCTGTCTGAAACTTAAACTGCGTTAGGGAGTGTTCGCCGCCACAGGCCGTCATTGCGCAAAGAGCAAGATCAAAGGTGTCCTAGCGCCCACCTGTCCCAAACGAACGGTCCATAAGGTTTTCTTCCGGATTTAGCTTGTTCAAAGATTACAAAATCAGACAGCCCATCAAGCTCCGTTGTCTGCTCTCTATGCCGCATCGGTGTTGGACTCCGAACAGAGGTTCGCGGCTCAGTTTTCCTGCCGAGCGCGCAGGTTCTGGACGGGGGGCAGCCTGAGGTGTGGTACAGCGTTACAGGGTGCCTCAAGAAAGTGCAATAAAGATGCGCAAGGTGCATGCACTTTTCCGTGTGAGGAACACCCATGAAACTCTTCCAGCAACTGCTGGTTGCTCCTGCAGCTCTTGGTCTGCTGGCCCCCGTGGCCGCTATCGCAGCTGAGTTCAACCTGGACGGCGTCAACAAGTACGCCTCCGAGGAGCAAGTCACCAGCATCTCCCAGTTCTCCGACGTCAAGCCCACCGACTGGGCCTACCAGGCGCTCTCCAACCTGATCGAGCGCTACGGCTGCGTTGCCGGTTATCCCGACGGCACCTACAAGGGTGGCAAGGCGATGACCCGCTTTGAAGCTGCTGCCCTGCTCAACGCCTGTCTCGACCGCGTCACCGAAGTGACCGACGAGCTCAAGCGCCTGATGGCCGAGTTCGAGAAGGAGCTGGCGGTGCTCAAGGGCCGTGTTGATGGCCTCGAGGCCAAGGTGGGTGAGCTGGAGGCCAACCAGTTCTCCACCACCACCAAGCTGAAAGGCCAGACCAGCATGGTCGTTGGTGGCGGGGCCAACACCGGATTTGGGGATGAGGTGACCTTCAACTATGACGTGCGCCTGAACCTCGACACCAGCTTCAACGGCAAGGATTTGCTGCGGACGACGCTGCGCGCGGGCAATTTCGCTGAATCGGCATTCGGCAACATCAGCACGATCCTGGAAGCGGCCTTCCAGGAGGATCCCCAGGCAGATACGGTCAGCATCGACCGTCTCTTCTATCAGTTCCCGATTGGTGACAGCTGGACAGCAACGGTAGGCGCCAAGGTGCGTCAGGACAACATGCTGGCCATGTGGCCCAGTGTCTATCCTGCCGACACTGTGCTGGGAATCCTTACCTATGCAGGCTCTCCCGCTGCTTATAACTTGAATCTGGGTGGGGGCATTGGCCTCTGGTACCAGAAAAACGGCTTCAGCCTCAGCGCTAGCTACGTTTCGAACGAATTGGATGCCAGCGATTCCACAACCGGTATCGGTGAGGGTCTGACAGCCACATTCCAAGCCGGCTATGCAGCAGAACGCTGGGGAATGGCTTTCGTTTATTCCTACAACGATTTTGGCGCCGGCAGCAACACCGGTGGCTATGTAGGGTTCATGAACGAATGGAATGCGCTGGGCCTCAGCGGCTACTGGCAACCATCAGAGGCCAGCTGGATGCCCTCGGTGAGCGCTGGGTTTGGCTACAACGATGCAGACACCACGATTGGCGACCAGGACATCTGGAGCTGGATGGTGGGCCTGCAGTGGGTGGATGCCTTCGTGAAGGGCAACGTGCTGGGTATGGCCATCGGTACCGCGGGCCAGATCGGCCAAGGAAGTTGTGGTACAGCGCTGTGTCCCGGTGGCCTTTGGGCTGAAGATGGTGAAGACACCCTGGCTTATGAGCTATGGTATAAGTTCCAGGTTACCGATAATATTACCGTGACTCCTGCTTTCTTCTATATCGAGATGTCGGGGGCTGACGATACCTACGGTGGCCTGATCAAAACCACATTCCGTTTTTGAGTCTAGCAATGATCTAAACTTGCCTCAAAAGCAAGATGGCTTCAACCCCGGTCAAGGCCGGGGTTTTTTGTGGTTCCTCCCACGGCTTTCACTCCAATGGATCAAGGATGAGCCCGTATGCGTGATGACCACACAACCAAACGGTCACTGCGATGAGGAAATCCACGCGGATGCATGAGGTGAGCACTCAGCACAGCCAGAGCAGCGGGGAGCGGAAGCGCATTCACAGCACAGCCAGGTAATTGATTATGAACAGATCATGCCGACATTGAAGCCCGTGGCAAGACTGGAATTCATTGATTGAAAACAGGACATGTTTCTGATACCCGCCCACGCAACTGAACTGCTGGACGACCATGGCATCCGATGCATTTCACTGCTTGGCAATGTGCACAGGCGCCGCTGGGGCTGGAATCCCTTTGATCCCCTCAATGCCATGACCCAGGTGACGGATACCATCTGGGAGTACCACTGTCCGCTAGAAGGTAGGCGCCTGCCTGATGTCTCAGGGCAGTATTCAGTACGGTTTGTGGTTAATCACAATCCCCAGAGGATTCTGAAAGCGGATCCTTTCTCAGCCGTCAATCTATGCTGGCAGCTGCATGAGACGCCGGATGGCAAGGGACTACACAACATAAACTTTACATTAAGTGATTCTCAGGGCATCACTTTTCGCGTCAACACGCAGGATCTAAGCTTACAAATCGTCCCAAGTAGCAGAGACGAATCCGTACAGCCTGTTTCTGAATTCACATCGTATGAGTTGAATGGTTTTATTTGGGATGAGGCTTCGATGTTTGAAAAGTTTGACCCTCGAATGCCTGGTCGCTCATTTCAAAAGGTTGAAGAGAATCATTGGATTGTTGATGTCCCATTATCAAAGACTGGCGGCATAGACTTTCGAGCAGATGGCGTGTACCAGTTCCTGATCTCAGCCAATCAATCTGAGGACTTTGGATTTGGTTCTCTCAATGATGGTTCTGGCGGTCTTGTGCAAGGAACGGGCTTCAGCAGCAGTCATGGTGGATCTCGTCATTCTGGCTCAACGGTACGAGTTTATGAAAATGGTAGCTATCGTTTTCATTTGAAAAACCCTACTACGGACCCTTCCATCGAGGTGGAAAATCTTGATCCAATGGGTCTTTCACCAACACTTTTGAATGACCGACTCTCATTTCAACTGCTAGGCAGTATTTTTGATTCTGATCAATTTGATCCTACCAATCCAAGCCGTGTTATGTTGCCTACCGAAAATTCTTCTGTTTATCGATACTCGTGCTTAGTCACTCCAGGTTTCCATAGTGTCAATGTTGCGATCAGTGGCGAGCTCTTCCTTGATACGATGGGGATAGGTAGTTGGCTGAATCTAAGTGACAAGCCAGCATCAGCACTTCAATGTCAAACTTGGCATGGCAAACCTCATGAAATAAATATATGCTTCTATCTCGCATCAATAGGTCAAGATAAGGTTGAGGTCGAGTTCTCATTTCATTCAGAAAATGATCGACTCGACATTCAGGTTTGTAATGGTGATGGCTCGTTGCAACCTCTTACCATGCTTGACGAACTGTCACTGGTTGGCAGTTTTGACTCTCCACTTGTGCCATGGGCACCAGAGTCTCCCAAAAACCTCATGGTATCCCTTGGTGGTGGACGGTTTGAACGAGTCCTTCAACTTTCAGCTGGTAAAACATATAACTATAAGTACGTTGCTAATCGTTCCCCTTGGCTGATTACCTTTGCCGATTATGAACTTGACTGTTATGGTTCAGACTTTATCGGGCAACCAGAGCTCTTTGGAGATCCTCGCCTCTCAGCCCTGCGCCGCTTCGGTCGATTGACCTCCCATGGGAATCCTCCTGCCCTTGAGTTCACGGCGATGCACTCTGGCCCGTATCACTTTTATGCGGACCTGACAACTGGATGCTATTCTATCGCACCCTTTACCTAGCTCCAAGTTTCATACTGCTAGATTGGCATCTAGTTTATATTAAAGGCGATGCATATGCGCTCAGCGTTCCCTTGGATGGGTACGGTTTCATGGGGTAGATAGCTTGGGAATATCACTATTCTGCCGACTTCTGGCACCACATCATATTGTCCCCACCTCGAAAAGGCCAGATTCCCTTCACGGGTTGTGCTTGATGAGGTCTGAACTGGTGTTTGCAGATAGAGGACGCCACTGATGATGCCTTCGGGATGGACGTGTCGTTTCTGATACCCGCTATCCCGTAGAACCACTCCCCAACCGCTAATATGGCGCTTAGCATTGTTCCTCAGCTGTTTCAGCCATGGATTCGATGTCTGAGCTTGGATATACATGTCTATCGCCTCAAAGATCCTTTCGTTAAGCTCACGAAAAGATTGATCACTGCAATCTGCTAGAACTTCGTGCGTCTGAAGTCCTCCAACTGTGGGCTTGCCAGCGCGGTTCAAGACAAGAGTTGGACTGGATCTAACGCTAGTTATAAGCTTACTGACGAGAATCTCGTCTGGTTCCATGATGCCAGCCGTATAGACAACTCTAGAAGCCTCAAGATAATCACAAAGTGATAGGGCTTCATAGTCTTGAGTCCGAAGCTCACTCGCTGCTGCGAGGTACTTGAACTGGTTAAGCTCAGTCCTCATGGCAAGCAGCGACTGCTTTGCCAGCTCCCACTGATGAGTCTCTATATAACCGTAAAACTCTGCCAACTCTCCGTTGGGTTGATCCCGTTCATCGATCTGTCTCAATGCTGCAATCGCCTCGGGTGCTGATGGCACAATCTTCAGACATTGATTGAGAGACAGCCTGGCCTCTTCATGCCTACCCAGCATGAAAAGAAACATTGCAAGATTGTAATGCCCTAGAAATTGTTGAGGTACTGCTTCTGTGACTTCGCTGTATAACGCCTCGGCTTCAATATACCAACCTTTTTCTGAGTAGAGGATGGCAAGATTCGTAAGCAGACCAGGATCCTTCGGATTCCAAGATAAAGCTCTCTTGATGACCAACTCAGCTCGATCAATCTGGTGAGTCTGCATGAGCCGAGCACTTAATAGAACGCAGATCTCAGGCTCTGTTGGCATAAGGAGGTGCAACTCGTTTAAAATATCAATCTGCTTCTCGATACGACCAGACCTGAGTGCTGCACTCAAGCAAACCTTTAGTACTCTCTGATCGAGTTGAGCAGAACAATTAGAATTATACTTATCCAAGGCTTCGAATATATCCCCGTCTCGATTTGCAAGATAAAGACAACGGATATAATGAAAAAAACTGTTTTGATTTGCTTTGTCTAAATACCAGGCCTCTTGAAATAATGCTGCTGCTGTATCAAGGTCACCACAGCTGGCCAGACTAATTGCTTGATTGAGCTTTTTAAATGCAGAAGTCATTTAGTCCGAATGACAATAAGAAAGGGCGCAGAGTCAAACCATGCGCCCGTGGCACCTAGGTTTCGGAAATCAGCTAGTCAATGACTGTGAATTCATCTTCCAGCTCAGCATCACGCAGGCCCTGAGCAACAGCTGCATTGAGGCCCTTTAGCTTGACACTAAAACTGGCTCCACGTTGTTGTGCCGTAAACAGGAGGTAGTTCCAGCCTATATCATCAATCGTTTTGAGATTCGTCATATCAAGTATAATTCCTTTCAAACCACTTAGCTTTTCCAGTTCTTTTTTAAACAATGGTAGCGTGCATCGTGTTAGGTCGCCATCCAATGCAAACATGCCAATTCCCTGTTCGAAACTGATGAGATCCGCGCTAAATCCTAAACCTGCGGGGTTTATCCTAACACGAACACGCAAAGCCCGATCAGAGTCTGGTAGGTTGACGACAAGATTCTGACGATCAAAGTCTGTATAGCGCTTATCGTCAATCCATACATCTGCTAGTTCGACACTGCCAGTGGGTAGCAAGTCTGGAGCCACTCGAAGTTTTTTATCAGGCCAGGCACCTGGATCAGGTTTGAAGAAGAAATCCATCGACTGTTTATTGACCAAAAGATTGGAATAAACAGCCGCTAAGAAGCATAGCTCAAAAGAGTGGTACCCCGCCATAGAATGACTTCCTTTTCCACGTTCAGTGCCAAGGGCATAGGGTTGTCCATTGGCCAAAACGTTGAAATAAATACCACCTTGTTCATAGTCTAAAAACCATCCATTATAGAATGCACTACCCTCACGGGCGAATCGCAAATAATCGGGCTTGTCATCATAGACGCCAGCCATGATGTAATAGGCAAGGATACCTTGCTCTTGCTGCCACCAAGCCTTCCGGTCATGCCATACACGACGATAATGTTCCTCACCTTCCTTTAATGTCCTTTCCATCATGTCATACCATCCACCGCGTTGATTGTCGCAACCTGCAGCTGGTATCGCATCAGCAATTTGATGGGCGAATGTTTTGTAGCTATCCTTTTCAATCAGGCTGTGCATTCTAGTGAGGTTCCAAGCAACTTTTAGGTTGTGGCCAACGACACAACGTGCTTTGTGGATACCCCACGTTAGGTCGTGAGTCCAATCCTCGTAGAACTTTTCATTCATGAACGGACTGTATCCGTAATCAGGAAAGTGGTCGCAGATTGTATCAAATGTATCTTCAAGGAACTTGGAATAACTCTCTTCTTGAGTTGCAAGATAAAGATTAATCAGATAAGCAGGGGCGTGGTCGCCAACCGAATTCCAGTTTTTCTTTCCTTTATTGACCCCCAGCGAATCAGCCTTGGGGTTGAAAGTTACGGGATCAACATGTGAAAAATAACCGCCATAAGGGCCGTGGTCTTTATAATATCGATTTAAAAAAGCTATGGTTTCATCAATGTCAATGCGAATGTCGGGATTCCCGGTAATCCTATATGTCTGAGTGGGTCCAGCTAGTGCGTAAATCTGCTCATAGCAGGGAATCGCGTTTCCACCTTCATCACCACCTGCTGTTGATCCCATATACTTTCTTACGCTTCCATCACTTTGGATGTCAATCTGGCTATACCAATAGCATATTCCCTCAGATTTATTTTGGTGCCGGAAGTATCGTTGTATATATTCTGTACCCTTCGTAGCAGCATCGTACGCCCGTTCGTCACCTGTCATCATGTAAGCCGTTGCGAATCCGTAAACCAATCGCGAGATGGTATCTAGATTCTGAACCCCGTCTAGTTTCTTGCCTTCTGCACTCAGATCTGTACGAAACTTTTTAAAATCAATCGTTTCGCCTTCATTAACATTAAATTGTGCCTCTAGATAGAAGTTTAGAAGTTGTTGGATCTGGTTAATCCACCAGTTTTGGTCTTCAAACCGAAGGTCATCTGACGAATGACCAAACAACAATAAGTGCTTTGCCTCAAACTTTAACTGATCGGTCTCAGGATAGAAAAGTCCGTAAGCATGGATGAAACGACCTTCTGCGAGCATATCTTTAATATCGGGAGCCACTTGGAAGGGCTCACCTAGATTTCTCACCAGTTCTGTATAACATGCGTCTGTGATCTTGACATCATATAAACGGTGGTCGGATGTTTCAAGTTCTATAATCCCTCGGCAGTCAAAAACCTGAGGATATGAGACTTTACGAATATAACCTGCGATCAGATCGGAAAATGGAAAGTTCAGCTGATTTGTTGAGGACATGTAGATCTTGAGGGTAAGTTGTGTTGTCTAGAAGCAATAAACGAATTGCTCTGAAGAAAGTAGCTAGATCAAGGCAAATGGTTAGGAAGGCATATTGATTACCTCTCCTGGGCACCAGTTTTTGAGACAAGAACAACCACACTTCTGCCACCAACCAAGTACGTCGGTTCCTGAATTAGGACCATGTCTTCCGGTTCACTGATATCGTTAGGTGATGCCTCACCAGTATCAACTGAACGATACCAGTTTAAGCCGTCGATCTTGGGGATCTGAAATTCGACAGCATCCCAATACATATTAAACATACAATGGACATTATACGTTTGATCAGTATCTTCAGCAGTATCTCCATATGTCACCGCAAGGCATCTGGATTGACTGTCGTCCCAGTTGGGCTGATTGATTTGTGTTCCATGCCAATTAACCTCACTTAATCCAAATCTGTTTTTTGCCCCTTTAAAGAATTTCCCCCTAAAATGATTAATATAGCGTCTACGTTTTTGAATAAGCATGGACCAGAACCTGATCATCTCCTGTGACTCTCGCGAGTCAATCTGGTTCCAGTTGTACCAGTTTATCTCATTGTCGTGACAATAGGTATTATTGTTACCGCCCTGTGTTCGCATGAATTCGTCTCCGCCGACGATCATCGGCACACCCATGGAAAGAAGATGTATAGCCGCAAAGTTTTTAATTTGTCGCTGGCGTAGATCCTTGACCCATTGATCATCGGTTTGGCCCTCGGCTCCACAATTCCAGCTGAGGTTGTCACTGATTCCATCATTATTTCCCTCACCATTTGCCCAATTATGTTTGTCATTGTATGCAGTTAAATCATAAAGGGTAAAACCATCGTGAGCAGTAATGAAATTAACACTATTTATGGGTTGCTCGTGTCGTGCTTGATATAGATCGGCACTACCTGTAATCCTGCCCGCCACTTCACTGATGATGCCCGGATCACCTTTCACAAATCGGCGAATACAGTCACGATACTTTCCATTCCATTCAGCCCATCGTGCTCCAGGAAAATATCCGATCTGATAGAGACCCGCAGCATCCCAGGCTTCTGCAATTACCTTGCTACGACCTAAGACATCATCCAGTTCAATCGCCCAGATCACGGGAGGGTGCTCAAGTGGGGAACCATCTTCTCCTCGGCTTAATACAGATCCCTCATCAAATCTAAATCCATCCACATGCATTTGTTCAACCCAAAATCGTAGGGAGTCCAGGATGAGCTTTTCTCCTACGGGATGATTACAATTAAAGGTATTTCCACACCCAGTGTAATCATAATAAAATTCTTTTGAGCCATTTGGCCCGGTCAAGTAGTAGTAGGTTGAATTATCAATTCCCTTAAAGCTGAATGTCGGACCCTGATGATTACCCTCGTCTGTATGGTTGTACACCACGTCAAGGATCACCTCAATTCCTGCCTTATGCAGAGCTTTTACCATATCTCTAAACTCTCGTATATGAGCGCCAGAATCTGAAGACACACAGTACCCTTGATGTGGGGCAAAATACCCCATAGTACTGTAGCCCCAATAGTTCACTAGCTTTCTTCCATCATGCTCCCTTAGTATGTCGGTGTCGTCAAAACTACAACATGGAAGAAGTTCAACAGCGGTTACACCGAGGCTCTTGAGGTAAGGGATCTTTTCGATCAGGCCGAGATATGTTCCAGGGTGTTTAACCCCACTACTGGGGTCTTTGGTAAATCCTCCAACATGCATTTCATAGATAATACTATCCGCCATGTCACGATTCAATGTTTTATCACCTTCCCAATCATAGTCTTGTAGATTAATCACTATACTTCGGATGCTCGTATGCAAGTTGTCTCCAGGGACACACGCTGAACCACGATCCCAACGTTGTAATGTATTTCCATTGGAGTAGGGATCAACCAGAACTTTCTCTGGATCAAAGCGATGACCGTTCCAAGGCTCTCGCGGCCCGTCAACCCGATATCCATATCCCATCCCAGGTGTTACATCAGCAACGAATACATGCCATATGTTGAAGCTATGATTTCGTTCTGAATCAAGATCAATAACTCGAATAGGCTCGGGATCCTCAGGCTTTTCAAATATGAGTAGCTGCACCGCTGTTGCATTGGCACTGAAAAGAGAAAAATTTGTTCCCTCATCTGTTGGCGTACTTCCGAATGGATGCGAAGCTCCTTCAAAACGACGGAAACGTTGACCCTCACTCTCTAGAGGCTGGCCCTTAAGACCACCATCAAAATTGAGCGGTATAGACGGTGGCGAATACACCATGTGATTCAGACCGTTATGAGTTATTTTTTACATGTATAACCTAGTCTTGTCGCTCTGGCAGGCTATGTGGATTTCATTTTTCTTCATGTACATTGAGTTTTTTTTTACATGTATAACCTAGTCTTGTCGCTTTGGCAGGCTATGTGGATTTTATTTTTCTTCATGTACATTGATTTTTTTTCAGCAAATCCACACAATCCTTGTAAGGGAAATGGCACTGCAGAAAAGACTGCTATAAGAGCTCGGAAACATGGATTGATGATCCGTGCAAGCATTATTCGCAACTTTGTTAACAGCATCATTCAATGTCACTAATTCTGTGATGAGGCCAACCGCCACATTACTCGAGGTAACATGGTGGACGTTCGTGGCCATTGTTCCAGCCATGATTGCTGCTTGGTTCGGCATCAGATACAAGCCAGGAAAAAGATTTATCGCCATGTTTCTTGCTCTAAGCTCCGGCTTGCTTATCTCAACCATTAGCTACGATCTAATGCAGGAAGCCGCTCTAGAGGCAGGACTGAATACAGCAATAACCGGATTCTTGATCGGCGTAGCAATCTACCTAGGAATCAATGCTATCATTGAGCAAGGGGGAATCATTCGAAGAACGTCTATCAACTGTGGCGGGCTGGGCGGGCTCACAGATCAACAAAAAAGCCAACGCAATATCTCGCTTTCTCTTGTTGTTGGATGCCTTTTGGATGGCATCCCTGAGTCGATTGGAATTGGGGTATCGTTTTTGGAAAATGGTCTCGTGCCAGCCGCTATCGTAGGTGCTGCAGCTATAGCCAATATCCCTGAAGGCTTGGCCAGTGGCGTTGGCCTTAAGAAAAGTCTCATGAAAACCTCTACAATCATGTTTATCTGGGCGACAGTTGTTCTCATCTGTGTAGCCTCTGCAGCCATCTCTTTCGCCACAATGCACAATGTAAGCGTTCAGTTTAGGGCTGGAATCACGGCTTTTGCAGGGGGTGGTGCATTGGCCATGACACTTGAATCTGTAGTACCCGAGGCCTACTCAGAAACACACCATTGGGTCAGTATCTTGGGATCAGCAGGTTTTGCAATCGCTTTCTACCTAGCTAACTCCGTTTTATAAAAGATAGATCATCGCTACTCAGCGGGAGGCCTTTTGTCTTGCCGCTGCTGCTGATCGCCTGCAGTCACCAGCCGCCATCCCCCTGCGCTACCACCCAGCGCACGCCCGGCAGGGACCGCCTGGCGCCGGGCGCAGAGCTGAGCGTTCACCCTGGGCTGTGCCGGAGCTGAACACCTAAGGCCCAGTGCCAACTCCGTACACCTGGGAGCTCCCGAGCTGAGCAGGGTTGATGGCTAAGCCTGTGTCCACGGCTGGCACGACGCTCGACCCTGCCGCTGTGGCCATCGGCTGAGTTGGGGCCGCCAGGGACCCGCACCTTCCCATCATGTTGACGTTCCGATCCGCTGCCCCTAGCGTCATAAGAACCCTTGCAGCGTGGCCCCAGCAGACAACTCGCTTGAGGCGAGCTGAACTGTTTGATCTGTATTGGTTACCTCGGTTACTTCGATGAAATATCTGCATGCCATGGTGCGCGTCAACGATGTTGACGCCTCATTGCGGTTCTATCGTGATGCCCTGGGGCTGGAGCTGGTGCGCCAGGTTGATGTTCCCACCGGCCGCTTCACCTTGATCTATCTGGCGGCGCCGGGCGACCACCAGGCCCAGGTTGAGCTCACCGCCAACTGGGACCCTGAGGAGCTGGGTGGCGGCCGCAACTTTGGCCATCTCGCCTACGCGGTCGACGACATCTATGCCACCTGCGCGCGTCTGCAGGCCCATGGCGTCACCATCCTGCGTCCGCCCCGTGATGGCCACATGGCCTTTGTGCGCTCCCCCGACCAGATCTCGATCGAGCTGCTGCAGCGCGGCGCCCCGCTGGCACCGGCCGAGCCGTGGGTTTCCATGCCCAACACCGGTGCCTGGTAGCCCTGATCCCCCCAGCAGTCCGCCATGCCATCCGATCGCGCCTCCACGCAGGCCAGCCCATGGCCCGCCCCTGTTGAGGTGGCCCATAGGCCCGGGTCCCTGCCCCTGGGGGGAGTCGTGCCGGCGACCCCGATCTTCGCCTTCGCCACGCCGGCAGCGCCGCTGATGCTGTCGCCCCAGCCCTCGCTCTCTCCCCGGCGCACCGATCTTGACCTGGGCGGCTTGCTCGCGTTCACGATCGACGATGTGATCACCCCGGCTGAGGCCGACATCATCGTGGCAGCCAGTGAGCACTTTGGCTATCGGGATGAGGCTCCCGGGATTGCCACCCCGCCGGGCATGCGCATGAACAAGTCTGTGCACTGGCTCGCCGACCTGTCGTTGCTGGGGCCTGTGTTTGAGCGCATCGGCCCGTTGCTGCCCCCTGCCATCGATGGCGCCACCCTGCATCCGGCACTCAGTCGCCGCATCAACATGTACCGCTATGACGCTGACGATGTGTTCAACCTGCATACCGATGGCGACTGGCCCGGTTACGGCTTGAGCGAAGATCGCCGCCAGATGGTCGAATGGCCGGGGCTGCGCTCATGCCTCACCATGCTGCTCTATCTCAACGGACCTGAAGATGGCGTACAGGGCGGCAGCACGCGCCTGTATCGTCCCGACCGCACAGCGGTTGATGTGACGCCGCGCAAGGGCGCCGCCCTGTTTTTCCGCCATGGTTTTGGTGCCCAGAGCGTGCTGCATGCGGGCTCGCGCGTGGTCGGTTCGGTGTCGAAGTACGTGGCACGCATCAATGTGATGTATGCCGCCACCTGACTGGTCGCCGCCGTATGCATGGCCCCGATCGCCCGCTACTGCTGAAGCATCCGTTCGTCGTGGCGTCTTGGTCGCCGCAGGCCCGCCGCTCAGGCTGACAGGCCCCCTCAGGCCTGCAGCAGCGCCAGGGCGTTGGCCAGGTGTCGGCCTCGTGGGCGGGTTTGTCGCGGCGCCAGCGGCTGATGCGGGGGAACCGCACGGCGATGCCGCTCTTGTGGCGGCTGGTGCGCTGCAACCCCTCAAAGGCCAGCTCAAACACCTGCAACGGCTGCACGGCCTGCACCGGCCCAAACCGCTCGGTGGTGTGGCTGCGGATCCAGCGGTCCAGGGCCGTGATCTCCTCGTCGTTCAGGCCCGAATAGGCCTTGGCGAAGCTCACCAGCTGTGCCGGGCCGTCGCCAGCGCCGGGGGGCCGATCCCACAGCCCGAAGGTGTAGTCGGTGAACAGGTTGGCGCGGCGGCCGCCGCCGGCCTGGGCATAGAGCAACACCGCATCCAGGCTGTAGGGATCGCGCTTGTGTTTCCACCAGTGACCCCGCCTGCGTCCGGCCAGGTAGGGCAAGGCGAGGGCCTTCAGCATCAGCCCCTCGGCGCTGGCGGCGGCGGCCTGCTGGCGCAGGGGCTCCAGCTGCTGCCAGCCGCTGAGATCCAGACGGGGGGAGAGGCGCAGGCGCCCGGCTGCAGGGGTGGGTGTCGCCTCCTGCACCTGCAGGATCAGCGCCTCCAGGGCGGTGCGGCGCTGGCTCAGGGGCCGTTGGCGCCAGTCGTCGCCCCCCTGCTCCAACAGGTCGTAGGCCACGAACGCCGCCGGGCACTCCGCCAGCAGCGTTTTGCCGGGCGCCTTGCGGCCCAGGCGCCGCTGCAGCTGGGCAAACGGCGCCGGCTGCTCGGAGCTGGCTGGCCACACCAGGATTTCGCCGTCGAGCACGGTGCCCTCCGGCAGGGCGGCGCTGGCGGCGATCAGCTCGGGGAAGGCGGCGTGGATCAGCTCCTCGCCCCGGCTCTAGAGGAAGCTCGCTCCGGCGCGGCGGATCAGCTGGCCGCGGATGCCGTCGTACTTCCACTCCGCCAGCCAGTCGAGCGGCGAGCCGGGCAGCGCGACGATCATCGCCGTGCGTAGCCATGGCACCCGCGAGGGCAAGCCGCAAGACGAGACCCGTTACTACGTCTCGAGTTTGCGCACTGGTGCCAAGGCCATGCTCAAAGCCATCCGCCAGCGTTGGTCAATCGAGAACAGCTGGCACTGGGTGCGGGATGTTCCGCTGAGGGAAGACGCCCACCGCTACCGCGAGAACAACGGCGTCCAGATCCTGGCCACGCTGCGCAGCATGGCCATCAATGCCCTGCGGCTGGAGGGAATCTGATCGATTACCGAGGGCATCGCCGCTCTGGCTCATGACATCAGGGGGTTGCTGAGGCTGCTGGGGTGGGCAGAAACGGCGACCGCAGCACTCTCAGAATGACTTCTAATAGGCCCTGGCAGAGCTCCCTCCGGGTTGCCATACACCCGGGCATGGGCCATGGACTAAGGGGCCAGCCAACTGCCCCACACCATGCCAGGTGGTAGGCCCGATCCCGGGCCAAAGGGCCGCTGTGGTGTTTGATCCCCCGGTGGCGCAGGATGCCGCCACCACCCAAACGCCTGCCTACCAGGACGCCCTGCTGCACCTGCTGCTGCTGCTGTAAATCAGCTCCTTCCGCTACTGGGGGTAAGGCCGCTGGACCGACTATGCCTGGGAGATCCACCGACGGGGGGAGGCGGCCATCGCTGGGGAGATGCTGATTTTACTACATCACTAAGGAATAAGGAAGGGGAGGGAGCAATGCTCGTCACCACCGCCATTGCGATGAAGAATCTGGTCGAGACTTTTTGTCTCTTGGATGATCTCCCAGCCCTTGTCCGAAAACGTGTGGCGATTAAAAACTCGTTCAGCCAAAAAAGGATTGGTAAGTGCTTGCGAGATGTCGTCGTTGGCCACCATCGTGGTTCTTGATTACGCAGATGGCTCCGTGACCGGGCCGGCGAACCCGTAGAGTGGTAAACAGCTACTAGCCAGATCGCGGGTCGCAACGCCATCCAGTTCCAAAAGGGGCTCTCCGTGCCCGAGTTCCAGAAGCTCTACGGGACTGAGGCCCAGTGTGAAGACGCGTTGGCGCAACTGCGTTGGCCCCATGGCTTTCGTTGCCCACGCTGCAAAGGTGCCTCGCATGGACTCGTTTACGGACGCAGGCTCAGGCGCTATCAGTGTCGGCAATGCGGCCACCAAGCTACGGTGACCGCAGGCACCATCATGGAAGCAACCAAGATGCCCCTGACCATCTGGTTTCTTGCTTTTTATCTGATCGGTCAAGCTAAAACCAGCATTTCATCGTTGCAACTGAGCCGGCAACTTGTAGTGGCATACAACACAGCATGGATGCTCCACAGCAAGATTCTACGCGCAATGAGCGAACGAGATGAGTGCTACGTTCTGCACGGAAATGTCCAGATGGATGATGCCTACTTTGGAGGAAAACGCGCAGGGGGCAAGGCAGGTCGCGGCTCGGAGAATAAGGTTCCGATCTTCGCTGCTATCCCTTTGAATGAAGCGGGGCATCCAGCCACGCCAAAATTTCTCCGGTCACTGGGTTCACATCAGAGGCGCTTGCTGAGTGGGCGCGACAGCACCTTTCGAGTAGCTGCTCAGTGCTCTCTGATGGGCTCGCCTGCTTCTGCTCGGTTGACGCAGCAGGCTGTAGCCACACTGCTGTCGTAACCGGTGGGCGCCATCCCAATGATCTCCCCCAGTTTCGCTGGATTAACATCCTGCTAAGCAATCTGAAAACAAGTTTCAGCGGTACTTTCCATGCTTTCAATTTCGACAAATATGCCAAGCGCTATCTGGGCAGTTTCTGCTTCCTTATCAACAGACGTTTTAAGATGGCGGCAATGACGGAGCGGATTGCCAATGCCGTCTGCGCGTGCAAGCCTTGCCCGGAGCGGGCCTTAAGGGTTGCGGAGCTTTATGCGTAATCAAGACTCTGCTTGACTTTAATGAGCCCGAGGCAGCCGTGGCATCAGCCGGGTTTTCGTTGTTCCTGGGTTGGCCAGCAAAATCTGCTAAGATAACCAAAAAATCTGCAACAAATGATTCATCTTGACCCAGACTTTCGTTCGCTCAGCCTCAAGCAGCGTGAGGCTGTGTTGCGAGCTCTCTATGCGATTGCGGAATTGGGGGATCGCAGGCGCTCGTCTGGTGTGATGCAGCAGGACCTGATTCATGCCATTGGCTCCAGCCTGTTGGCAATTGAGGAACGGCCTGAGGGGGCTTCCAGCTGCTTCGATGCGCTGGCCGATGTCTTTGATGACGTTCCTGAGGCGGTTCGCCATCGCATCTTCCACCTGTTTGTGTTGGCAGAGGTGATTTCTGATCCCATGCCTGCTGAAACAACTCAGACGCTCAAGGAAATAGCCGGTCGTCTTCGGATCGATGACGACTTTATTGATGTCGTTAAAGACTACAGTCAAGGTGCCTATGCCATTGCGGCTTCAGATCTGCATCGCAAGGGTTATCTGGGGGATCCCTCTGTCATTCATAAAGGCTCCGAGGTGATGCGCGTTAATAGAATCCTGACCGATCCTTTTGAGCAGGATGAAGAGGATCCCGATCTCTTGCAGCAGTGGAGAGGTCTGGAGTTTTGTCCGCCCGGTAGTTTGGGCCGCCAGATCTGGGAATATTACGTTGGCCGTGGTTTTGTCTTTACGGGGCAAAAAGGCAGTGTGAATCCAACCATCGCCCAGCATGATTGGATTCACCTGCTGGCGGATTATGCAACCACAATTGAGGGCGAGCTCGAGGTCTTTTCGTTCATCGGCTCTGCCATCCCTGATCCCAAGGGTTTTTCTTTCCTGGTTTCTATCATTGGTCTGTTTGAAACGGCACGGCTGGAGTCGTGGGGTGGCGGTGTTCTGAATGCTGACCGGGGGCATCTTGAAATTCCTGGCATGCCGGAGCGGGTTGCCGATGCCATCCGTCGTGGCCGTGTGTGTAACAGTGATGTGATGTACGGGATTGACTACTTTGAATACAAGGATATGCCGATCGATGATGTGCGTACCCTGCTTCATATTGCGCCGAAGGCGCCTGAAATCAGCTCACCAGGCGTCTGGCATCCAGAGGGGATCACGGCCTACCAGCGTGAACACGGAGATCCGAAGTACCAACCTGCCCTTGCTTAGGGCTATGCACGCTCGAGCCATGCACGTTGCACACTGGGCTGAGTTCCGGTATTCATCTTCTCTCCCCACAACCCACGACAAGCGGATTGCGCATCAACCACGCCCACCCAAGGTGGTTCCAATGCTTGCGGACAGCCCATGGCTGGCCAGGTGGGACGTCCGGGAGATCGACTGCCCATCGACCGAGCGTCGCCGTGCATGCCCTGCCAGGACGGTCCGTTTGAGACCTGAGCTGCTCCCCATCGGTGTGCTGGCCTTGCTCAGGCTGCCGCCATCTCGCCCCGGTCGCCCACCAGCTGAGCCCGGAGGCGCGCCATTCCCGGCCCCATCACCGGCGTCATTCCCGCCCCACCCTCCTCCCTGATCCGAAGCGCCTGCTACTGGATCCATCCCGTCATCGCCATTGGGGCCCGCTTTTGCCTCAGGCCGATGTCCCGTTCAGCGTTGTTTCCCGGACCTGTCCTATGCGCGCCATCGGCTATCGCCATTCCCGCTCCACCAATGAGGCGGAATGTCTGGAGGATCTGCTGCTGCCGGATCCAATCCCGGAGCCCCTCGATTTGCTGGTTCAGGTGGAGGCGGTGTCGGTCAACCCCGTGGACACCAAAGTTCGCCGCAGCCAGACGCCTGTTGATGGAGAGGTGAAGGTGCTCGGTTGGGATTGTGCCGGCACGGTTGTCGGCATGGGTGATGCCGTGCAGGGCTTCACGGTGGGTGATCCCGTCTGGTATGCGGGTGCTGTGAATCGCCCAGGTTGCAACAGCGAACTACACCTGGTGGACCACAGGCTCGCCGCCCGACGCCCCCACAGCCTCAGCGCGGCTGAAGCGGCGGCCTTGCCGCTCACGGCCATCACGGCCTGGGAACTGTTGGTGGATCGGCTGCGGCTCACACCGCCGCGTTCTGCGCCCCCCAGCACTCTGCTGGTGGTGGGTGGCGCCGGGGGCGTGGGCTCGATCCTGGTGCAGTTGGCCCAGGAGCTCACGGACCTGGAGGTGGTGGCCACCACCTCCAGGCCAGAGACCGATGCCTGGCTTGCCCAGCTCGGGGTGCGCCACACCGTGAACCATCTCCAGCCCCTGGCTCCGCAGATTGAGGCCCTGCAGCTGCCGCCGGTGACCGCCGTGATCAGCCTCACCCACACCGATGAGCACTTTCCGCAGCTGGTGGATCTGTTGGAACCGCAGGGCGCTCTTGCCCTGATTGACGATCCACCGGCCGGGGCGATCAACGTGTTGGCGATGAAGCGCAAGAGCCTCTCCCTGCACTGGGAATTGATGTTCACCCGTTCCCTCTATCAGACCGCGGACCAGGCTCTTCAGGGCCAGTGCCTGGCAACGGTGGCGGAGATGGTGGATCAGGGAAGGCTCCGATCGACCCTGCAGACCCTGCGCAGGCCGATCCAGGCCGCAACGCTGCAGGAGGCGCATCGGGCGCTGGAGAGCGGCCGCGCCATCGGGAAAAGGGTGCTGGAGGGCTGGCCGACCTCGACTGGGACGCCAACCCTGATCTGAACAGGCCACAGATCGAGCAGCTGGCCCACGACAGCGGCTGGCTCGACCGGGCGGAGAACCTGCTGCTGTTCGGCCCCAGTGGCGTGGGCAAAACCCACCTGGCCGCGGGCATCTGCCGCAGCCTGATCGGGCTGGATCGCTCCGCACGGTTTTTCACCGCCACCACGCTGGTGCAGGAGCTGCAACGGGCCAAAGCGGAGTTCGCCCTGGCCAAGGCGCTCAACGTTCCCCCCAGGCGGGGGGTCTTTCTGTTTGAAGAC
>Ga0194119_10004185_pt1 | contig 22516 bp, 17 predicted proteins | sample TA2MahC100mmetaG_FD_148620 | JGI IMG/M metagenome (GOLD analysis project Ga0194119, IMG submission 148620) | Freshwater microbial communities from Lake Tanganyika, Tanzania - TA2015018 Mahale Deep Cast 100m | ecosystem: Environmental > Aquatic > Freshwater > Lake | place: Tanzania: Lake...
AGTTGCCGCACATCGCCCTCTGCAAGCGGTGTATCGCAACGCGGTTGCTGGGGTTCGGCGCTAGCGCCGAACCCCAGGGCGACTGCCGTGACGGCGGCAATCTGCAAACGGTGCGTGACTCCCCTCATCTGGCTACCCTGGCGGCTTCTTGGTGCGTGAGCGGAAGAGGGCGTCTTCAGCGGCCTTCGCCTTGCGAGCCCGACCGAGACCGGCAACAGCTTCTAGACTGTCTGGATCCTGCTTGAGCACGGCTTCGAAGATCGCAATGGCGTCATCGTACCCGCCTTCGCCCAGTTTCTGTTCCGCCTCCGCAATCCTCGCCTTGACGGCAGCATCCCGCGCCCGCGCCTGTCCGCGCCGGGCGGAAGCCAGCCCTTCGATCGCGACCGTGTCGCCTGGACGTTCGTTGAGCACGGACTGGTATGCCGCGACCGCCTTGTCATAGGCACCGGCGTCCTCAGCTGTTTTCGCAGCCGCCAGTTGCGTCCTGACGCGTGCGCTCTCGGCGGCGCCAGGAAGCGCGATTGCAGCCGCTGGCGCCGGACTCCGGGTGGTGACCGGCGGAGGCGAGGTGGTTTCCGCCGCCTTGACCGGATCGGGGCGTTCGGCCGTGGGTGGCGCTGGTAATGGCGGAGCGGTGTCGGGTGTGACGGCAGGCGCCACGACGGCGGGCGGCGTGTCCGCCGGGCGTTCTGGGACCGCCACGGGGTTGACGGGTTCGACTGAACCGGGCCGCCGCGGCCATGCCGCCCACGCGGCGATCGAGACGGTCGCGGCAATGGCGACGACCGCAGGCCAGCGGCGCCAGCGACGTGGCGTTGGCAACGGCACTGTGGGCTGCGGCTCGGTGTCCAGCACGCGCGACGCCTGCGGCTCGCCCAGCCGCGTCAGTACACCGCTCAGATCGGCCGCGAGTTCGCTCGCGGACTGATAGCGCCGATCGGCATCGCGCGCCATGGCCCTGGCGAGCACTGGCCGGATCAGCCGCTCCAGATCCGCATCGGGATGCGTAAACGGGTTCGGTGCGCCGTTGACGATCCGATTGATGACGGCATAGTCACTATCGCCGGTGAAGGCGACTTGTCCGGACAACAGTTCGAACATGACGAGGCTCAGCGCGAAGATGTCGCTGCGATGGTCTGTCTGGCCGCCTTGGATCTGTTCAGGCGCCATGTAGGCCGGTGTTCCCACAACCTTGCCGGTCACCGTCAAGTCACGGCCGCTGGTGCGGGCGATGCCGAAGTCGACGATCTTGAGCACGCCATCGTGGTCGACCATCAGGTTCGACGGCTTGATGTCTCGATGGGTGACGCCGAAGCGGTGCGCGTGAGCGAGGCCCTGACACGCCTGGATAAGCAGCGCGAGCTTCTCGCGAGTCGTGCTCGGCTCGCCACGTTCAATCAACTTCGACAGGGTCAGGCCCTCGATGTACTCCATCACCAGGTAGGGGCCGGCCTCGAACTCTCCGTACTCATGCACGGTGACGATATTGGCGTGTTTCAGGCGCCCGGCGGACTGCGCTTCCGTCCGGAATCGACGCCGCAGCGACTCGTCGGCGGTGCGGACCAGCTTGATGGCGACCTCACGGTCGATGCCCGCATCGTGGGCGAGGTACACCGAGCCCATGCCGCCGTCACCAAGATAGCGGATTACGCGATATTTTCCGATTACCTCTGGAATCGCAGCCATCTGGTGCCGTGGAAGCATCCACATCTTACCGGATTAGGCAGGCGTGTTGAGGCGCGCAGCTGCACATTTTGCGCCGCGGTCCCCGGCGCGTCCGAAATCGGCGAAGCAGCCGACTCGCAGCAGGCGCTCGATGTCTCGTGCGCCCGCGAGTGGGACGTGATTATCCTGGATCTGAGACTGCCGGGCAGGCGCCGGCCGCTCATACGGCTTATCGCCCGTTGAGGATGTGAGTACATATTCGGCCGCAAACCGCATCATCGGCAGTACACTTCGCATCCCATGAGACCCTACCGCGCGCTGCTGCTCCTCGTGCTCGTCATCCTTGCCCCAGCGGTCGGCGTCACCGGCCAGGAGGGCGCTGCCACATCAATCCGGGTGCCCGGCCTCGAGCAGCCGGTGGAGATCATCCGGGATCGGTGGGGGATCAACCACATCTACGCCCGCACCGAGGCCGACCTCTTCTTCGCGCAGGGCTACGCAGCGGCCAAAGACCGGCTGTTCCAGTTCGAGATGTGGCGCCGCCAGGCCACCGGCACCGTGGCCGAGATCCTCGGACGGCGGGAGCTCACACGCGACATCGGCGCGCGGCTTCACAAGTACCGCGGAGACCTCGACGCCGAGCTCAACCATTACCATCCGCGCGGCAAGGCCATCGTCGAGGCCTACGTGCGCGGCGTGAACGCCTACATTGCGGAAACCGAGAAAACGCCGGCGCTGCTGCCGGTGGAGTTCCGCCTGCTCGGCATCACGCCCGGCCGGTGGACGCCAGAGGCGGTGATCTCCAGGCACCAGGCGCTGACCGCCAACGTCGGCAACGAGGTCGCCTACGCCCTCGCCATGTCAGCCATCGGCCCCGCGCGCCTGCGCGCGCTGGTGTACTTCCAGGGCGGGGAGCCCGTCTTCACGCCCGACGCCGCGCTGGACCTGAACGCCATTCCCGACAACGTCCTCGAGGTGTACGACGCGTTCAAGGACCCCCTGCGCTTCCGCCCCGAGGACGTGGCGGCCGACGCCCGCGCGGCCGCAGCGGAGATCGCGGACCTCTCGAACCCGTCGGACCCTTTGAACCCCCCGAACCTTCCGGACCCTTCCGTCGGTTCCAACAACTGGGTCATCGCCGGCGCGCGGACGCTGAGCACGCACCCGATCATGGCCAATGACCCGCACCGCCCGATCACGGCGCCGTCGCTGCGCTTCTGGGTGCATCTGGTCGGTCCCGGGTGGAACGTCATCGGCGGCGGCGAGCCGGTGCTGCCTGGCGTGTCGATCGGACACAACGAATACGGCGCGTGGGGGTTGACCATCTTCGGCAACGACAACGAAGACCTGTACGTCTACGACACCAACCCGGCGAACCCGGACGAGTACCGCTATCGCGGTGCGTGGGAGGCGATGCGCGTCGTCACTGAGACGATTGCCGTCAAGGGCGCGACGCCCGAGACGATCGCGCTGAAGTTCACACGGCACGGGCCCGTGATCTTTGAGGACCGCGCCCACCGCAAGGCCTATGCGCTGCGCGCGGCGTGGCTCGAGACCGGCGGCGCGCCGTACTTGGCGAGCCTGCGCATGAACCAGGCGCGCACGTGGCAGGAGTTCCGCGAGGCGTGCGCCTACAACCGCATGCCGGCCGAGAACATGGTGTGGGCCGATCGCACGGGCACCATCGGCTGGCAGGCGGCCGGCATCCAGCCGCTTCGCCGCGGATGGAGCGGGCTGCTGCCGGTGCCCGGCGACGGGCGGTACGAGTGGGACGGGTATCTCCCCATCACGGCGCTTCCACACGAGGTGAACCCCGCGCGCGGCTTCATCGTCACGGCCAACAACTACCTGTTCCCGAACGACTACCCGTGGCCCGAGGCCGTGCACTTCACGTGGGCCGACCCGTATCGCGCGGCGCGCGTCACCGAGGTGCTGCAATCGGGACGCCTGTTCAGCGTGGCCGAGACCGTGCGGCTGCAGAACGACGACCTGTCGATTCCGGCGCGGGCGCTGGTGCCGCTCCTCCGCGACCTGACCATCACGCATCCTGCGGCGTCGCGGGCGCGCGATCTGCTGATGAGCTGGGACTTCGTGCTCGATCGCGACTCCGTCGCCGCCGGCATCTACGGCATGTATCAGCGGCGAGTCATCGCCAACGTGCGGACGCAGATGATCCCGGCCGAGGCCCGCAAGGTGGTGAGCCCGGGGATCGTCTCGGTGAGGCGAGTGATCGACTGGCTCTATTCGCCCGACGCCCGGTTCGGCGACGCGCCGACAGCGGCGCGCGACGCGCTCCTGGCGCGCAGCTTCGACGAGGCCCTGGCGGAGCTCACTGCACGTTTCGGCCCGGATCCGCAGAAGTGGGTGTACGGGCAGCCCGGCTATCACCACGCGCTCATCGAGCACCCGCTCAGCCGTGTCGTGAACCCGACCCTCCGCGCACGGCTCTCGGTGGGCCCCCTGCCTCGAGGCGGCGACGGCTTCACCGTCAGCGCCACGGGGGCGGGCGACAACCAGACCTCCGGCGGATCGTTCAAGATCATCGCGGACACGGAGGACTGGGACAACTCTGTCGGCCTCAACACCCCGGGCCAGTCGGGCAACCCCGACGACCCGCACTACCGCGATCTGTTCGCGCTCTGGGCCCGCGGCCGCTATTTCCCGGTCGCCTACAGCCGACAAAAGGTCGACAGCGTGAGAGAGAGCACGCTGACGCTGGAACCGTAGTCGAGGGGGTTCCGCACGGGGTTCCACACGGGGGTTCCGCCCGCGAGGCGAGGCCACGGACTGATTGGCGCTGACGCACCGGCCTCACCCTGCCCCGAAAATGCTGCCGTGTGCTCGGCCTTGCGCAGCGGGCTTGGTGGGCGTTGGGTCTGCGAACCGGCGTTCGGGTTAACCAGAGGCCGCTGGTACGGCGTCTCGTCCGACGAAGAGAATCTGCCGGCCTTACTGCTTGCTGACGCTGGCAAAGGCGATCATGGCAGGGGCGCCTGCGGCGTACCGAAGGGATACAGCGCGCCGATCGGCGCGTGCTCGTAGCGAAGCGCTTTGAGCCGCGTCGTGCCGAACCAGTCGCCCGGCGCGTCGACGAGGAGGATGGTCCTCGCGTAGCCGGTGTCGTCGAAGCCCCTCCGGAAATGCGCGCGCGTCTTCAGCACGAACACCTTGAACGCATCTGGCTCGAGCCCAGCGAACCGGAGCTGCTCGGGCATCGTGATCTGCTGGTAGGCCGGCGTGAGGATCAGGACGTTGCCCGCGCCGAAGTCGATGACCGCGACCCGCTCGTAGCCCCAGCGGGCGCCCTTCCAGCGGAGCGTACCCGTGATCCGCACGGGCGGGCCGGCCGGCTCGCCCGTGTAGCCGCCGACCGCGCGATCGAACGGCGCGCCCGGCTGGAGGTCCGCCGCCCAGATGGCGTCGAGCGCCGGCGCGTCGGTGAGCGCCGCGTACAGGACGCCGCCGACCTCCTTCGAGACCAGCTCGGCCAGCGTCCACGTGCCGTCGCCCGGCCGATCCCAGTAGTCGGCGAGCACCACGGGCGTCGCACCCGTCCGGATGGCCTCCTGCGTGCGCCGCACGGCGTCGGCCGGGAGCGGGAAGCTCGTCGGCGAGGCGTAGCGCTCGCGGACGCGCCAGATAAGCGACGCGACGTCGCTTGCCGCCTCCTCGGCTAGCGCCGGGTCACCGTTCGTCATGACCTGCACCGTCGTGCCGATGTCGGGCACGTCGGCCCACGGGAACCCGAGAAACACGCTCACGAAGACGCCGGGATACTGGTCCTCCCACCGCCGCGCGCGCGCCATGATGTCCATGACCGGCGAGGCGCCCGTCCACTGCAGCACCGTCGCCGTCACCACCGGCACGGTCTTGGTGACGCGCACCGCCGTGTATTCCCCGCGCATGATGCGCCGCATGAACGTGGCGGCGCGCTCGCCCTGGAACCACGAATCGTAGTGCGGGAAGTGCTTGGTCACGAACGACCCGTCCGCCACCTCGAGAAACGCGGCGTCTTCATTGCCGTGCAGATCGAACGTGCCCACGATGGGCACCGTGGGGCCGACGAGGTCGCGGATGCGGCGGGCGATTTCGGCCTCGGGTCGGGGCACGCCACGAACGGCCATGGCGCCGTGGAGCGCTAGGTAGACGCCGTCGACGGGCATGGCGGCCGTGAGATCAGTCCGCATCAGGTCAATGAAGTGGTCGAAGGCCGCTTGCGTCGTCCAGGCCCGCGACGAGCCTCCGAAGGCCTCGTCGGGCGAGGTGAGGCCGACGAGCTCGATGTCGCCGAACTCCCGCGCCATCGACACAAACCCGCTGACGTAGGTGTCGTCGTGGTTGACGAGCGCGTCGCCCTTGAGCGGCGGGCCGAGGCGCGTCCAGTCCTCCACCCCCATGTCGCCGCCCGGGCAGAACGTGCACGTTTCGTGCTGGAAGCGCATCACGGCCACCTTGAACTTCCCGGCCGTGCCCGACCCCGTCCGCACGCCGGGCGCGCCGGCAGGCGGACTTGCGGGGGTGTTGCAGGCGGACGCGAGCAGGCAGGCGCTGAGGACCAAACAGAGCAATCGAGGGGTGGCTGACATGGGCGCTCCGAGCAGGGGACGACTTTGCAGAGTATAGCCGCGTCGGACCGACGGTGTCAGAGCGGGCGGGGCGGCGGACGAGCACCAGCAGCCCCGCCTCGTCGATGGTCTGACGGCCACGACGTCGTGGTCCAGCATCATGAACGTCAGCCAGCGGTAGCCTTCCAGCGGGAAGAGCTGCTGAAATTCGATGATGCGGCGCCACTCGTCGTCGGTGATCCAGTGGTCGCCCGGGACCAGCGCGTTGTGCTCGTTGGCCTGGCCGCAGCGCTGCTGCCAGGCGTAGAACTTGCCACGCGCGACGCCGACCCAGCCGACGATGCGCCGGGTCGGCAGTTCGGTCCCACTCACCCAGAGTCAACGACGGCGTCGAGCGTGTCGTGGGGCACCCAGGCGCCGGTCAGGGCTCGCTCGCCTCGACCGGCAGCAGCAGGGCTCGGTTAACCAGAGGCTGCTAACACGGCTTATCGTCTCGTTGCATCGTGCTGCATACTAGCGCGCGGAGAACGCCCATGACATCCATCCGCCTGCTCGTCGTCCTGCTCCTGTTCGGTCTCACGACGGTCACGGCGCAGATCGCAGCAGCGCCCACGTTTCCCGGAAAAACCTGGGAATACGTCAACCGCGGCGACCTGGCGGCCTACGGGTGGTCGGCGGACGCCCTGAGCAAGGCGACGACCTATATCAGAGACGACTCCAATACGACCGGGCTCGTGGTCGTCGATCGCGGCCGCGTCGTCTTCCAGTACGGCGACATCGAGGAACTGTCCTACGTCGCGTCCGTTCGGAAGAGCATCCTCTCGATGCTATATGGCTACTGGGTCGAGAACGGAACCATCAAGTTGACTACGACGCTCGAGCAACTCGGGATGGACGACATCGGCGGCCTGCTGCCGATCGAAAAGCAGGCCACGATCCACGATCTGATCACGGCGCGGTCGGGCGTCTACCATCCCGCCTCGTACTCCGGCGACGACCTCGCTCAGGCGCCGCCGCGCGGATCAAAGAAGCCCGGCACCTACATGCTGTACAGCAACTGGGACTTCAACGCGGCGGGCTTCGTCTTCGAGCACCTCACCGGACGCGACATCTACGACGAGCTGCAGGCGCAGCTCGCGATCCCGCTCCAGTTCGAGGATTGGGACCGCAGCGCGCAGCAGAAGGCCGGCGATCTGACGGTGTCGAAGTATCCGGCGTATCCGATCTGGGTCTCGACACGCGACATGGCCCGGATCGGCTACCTGATGCTCCGCGAGGGCAACTGGAGCGGACGGCAGCTGATCTCGCGTGACTGGGCACGCCGGATCGTCGGCGTCGTGACGCCGATCGCGCACATGAACCCCACGCGGCGGCGCGACGGCTACTTCGGCTACGGCTACATGTGGTGGGTGTGGGACGGACCGAAGGCGGTCGGGCCGTTCAAGGGCGCCTACTCGGCGGTTGGCGCGGTCGGGCAGTGGATCACGGTCTTCCCGTCGCTGAACCTCGTCATCGCGCACAAGACGCACAACATCTACGGTCGGAACACCAGCGCGGCCTCGTGGGAGCGGATCATTGAACTGCTGCTCGAGGCGAAGGGCGTGAAGATGGCCGAGTCCTATCCGTGGACGAAGACCGCGGCGCGATGAGGATTTGGAGACTTGGAGATTTACTTGTTGCATCACCGAATAGGTCTGTTGGTCTCGCAACTTCCAAGTCTGCACATTGTCCTACCGTGTGAGCTCTCCTACGGCGGCAGCGAGCATCTGTGTCTTTTGCTGATCCGCGCACGCGTGTGGTCAGGCAATTGATGGAAAGGCTCGAGGAACGGTGTCACCAATGGGCGACGGTCTGATGCCCGAGCGCCGCACCCTGACGGCCGACGGTCCGCACGGACCGCAGGGCTACGGTGCGCGGCCTCGCTACCTGGTCGGATGCCGGAGAATGGGATAAGGTGTGGGCAACGCCGCGACGGCGGCCGACCACCGGATATGTCATCCCACCGCCAGATCATCCGGGCAACCGCCCTCGCCGTCGTGGCCTTCGGCGGGCCGGCCCTGCTCACGTCGCCGCTCGCAGATGGGCCGCTATCGCAAACCGCCGACAGGTCGTCGCACTGGCCGCGGTTCCGGGGACCCGATGCGAACCCGGTGTCCGACAATCCCGACCTTCCGGTGACGTGGTCGAAGACCGAGAACGTCGAGTGGGTGGCCGACGTGCCGGGCGTCGGCTGGTCGTCGCCCGTGGTGTGGGGTACTCGCGTCTTCATGACCGCCGCCACGAGCGAGCAGCGGATGAAGCCACCGTCGCTTGGGACCGACTTCAGCAACGAGTACATTGCGGAGCTGCGCAAGCAGGGGCTGTCGGGGGGCGAGCTCGACAAACAACTCTGGGCGCGCGACCGCGAGATGCCCGACGACATCGTCATCAGCCTGATGGTGTACTGCTACGACCTCAAGACGGGCAGGCGGATGTGGGAGCGGGAGATCTATCACGGCCGCCCCCGCGGCGGACGACACGTCAAAAACAGCTTTGCCTCCGAGACGCCAGTCACTGACGGCGAGAAGGTGTACGCGTACTTCACCGACTACGGCCTGTTCGCCTTCGATTTCGACGGCCGGCCGGTGTGGACCACGCCGTTCCCGCGGCACGAGACCATCCGGGATTACGGTACCGGGGCGTCGCCTGCGCTCCACGGCGACCGCCTGTTCGTGCTGAACGACAACGAGGACCAGAGCTATCTGGCAGCCTACAACACCCGCACCGGGAAGGAACTGTGGCGCACGCCCCGCACCGTCGAGCCGGTGCGGAAGACCGGATGGTCCACGCCTTTCGTCTGGGAGAACTCCCTGCGCACCGAAGTGGTGACGCTCGGGCCGGGGATGGCCGCCAGCTACGACCTGGACGGGGGCGAGTTGTGGCGAGTGAGGCGCATGGGAGGAGTGGCCATCCAGAGTCCGTTCGCGTGGAACGACGTCCTCTTTGTGACCTCCGGCACCTCCGGCGACGACAACAAGCCGATCGTGGCGATCCGGCCGGGCGCGTCGGGTGACATCACGCCGCTTGAGCCCGAGACACGGAATACACACGTCGTCTGGTACGACCGCATGGCCGGCGGCACCTACCTGCCGACGCCGGTGCTCTACCGCAACGCGCTGTATGTGCTCTACGACAAGGGTATCGTCTCGCGCCACAACGTCGACACGGGCGCACGCGTGTATCGATCCCGGATCGCCCCCGGAGCATCGGCCTTCACCGCCTCCCCCTGGGCGTACAACGGGAGGGTTTTCCTGCTGAGCGAGGAGGGCAACAGCTTCGTCATCGACGCAGGTGAGCAGTTCCGCCTGCTGGGCGTCAACGCGCTGGACGAATTCACGCTGGCCACGCCGGCGATAGCCGGCGACCGCCTGCTCATCCGCACGCAGAGCCACCTGTATTCGATCCGAACCCGCCGCTGAGCTCGCCGTGCTTGCCGGCCTGGCACGCACGTTGTTCCCGGCGCCTCATTCGGAGCGGCGCGAAGGCACGGCGGTCGGTGTGCAAGAGACGCCGGCGGCTCACGCGCCGGGCGCGCGGTCCGTGCGCGCCAGTCCGATGCGGTGATCCTCCAGTGACCTGCTGTTGCACACCGGCGCCATCGAGCCTACTGGCGACGACGGTGGCGCCAGCGCCGGATTCGCCAACACCTCCGCCGGAAACTGCCTCGCCAGTTTCACCACTACCGCGGCCGGCGACGCCGGATTGCCTGCCAGCCCCGCCAGCACGGGCGCCAGCTGGGTTTTGATTTGCATGCCGGCATTGCCGTGCCGGCGGGCAGTCGCGACTGGCTGGAACGCTTGTGCCGTTACGCCCTGCGGCCGAGCGCTACAAGGGCATCTTCCGCGTCGTGAGTCGCGCCGACCGTGGCCCGGTTGCTGGGGGTGCCGATGGGGTCGGCTGATGGTGTGCCGATGGTGGGCCTGCCGCAGGACGCGGCACCGGCCCCGCGGTGCTAGGGTGTGTCGGACGTGAGGTCGTTCGGGGCGTAGAGAAAGCCGAACGACTGCGCGCCGTCGCGCGCATGCGTCTTGTGGTGCACCAGGTGCGCCATGATGATGCGCCGCAGGTACGGCCACTGCGGCACGCCGCGCAGGCGGATGCGCCGGTGCACGACGACATCGTGGAAGAGGAAGTAGATGATGCCGTAGCCGGTCATGCCGAGCCCGACGGGCAGCATCCACGACCGGTGCGTCACGCCTTCATTGATGAGCCAGATGGACGGCAGCGCAAAGAAGACGCCAAAGAAGTCGTTCCACTCGAAGGCGTGCGTGTGCGGCTCGTGATGCGACCGATGCAGGAACCATAGGGGGCCGTGCATGAGGTACTTGTGGGTGAGACAGGCCACAGCCTCCATCGCCAGCAGCGCACCGAGGAAGAGCGCCAGAAACATCAACGTCGAGGCCATGTGTTCAGCCTAGCACGGGGGGCAGCGGCGGGGTGAAGAGGCCTGTGCGCGGCGGCAGGGTACGCCGGCGCGGCAGCGTCCGCAGCAGCCCCACCTCGACGAGCGCCTGCAGCAGCCTCGCCAGCTTTCGGCCGGTCGAGGTCGAGGCTCGCGTCTCCCACGCGCGGCCCCCGGCGCGTCGCACGAGGGGGCCGATGTCGCCGTACACGTGCCGCGCCGTGGCCACGGCCCAGGCTGAACGCCACGGCAGGGCACTCACGCCGTGCCAGGCCGAGGCGTAATAGGAATCGGCGGCGTCGAGCAGGCGTGCCGCCGCGCGCAGCATGGCCAGTCGGGCCTCCCCGGACGGCAGCGGCTGCCCGAGGGCAATCACCGCACCCTCGTCCCTCAGCCAGCAAGCCGGCACATACACGCGCCCATTCACGGCATCGTCCTGCACGTCCCGCGCGATGTTGGTGAGCTGGAATGCGAGCCCGAGATCGCAGCCACGCAGCAGCACATCGCGGTCGCGGACTCCCATGATCCACGCCATCATGAGCCCGACGACCCCGGCGACGTGATAGCAGTAGCGATACGTGTCGTCAGGCGACTCGTAGACGGTGCCCGCTGCATCCATTTCGAAGCCGGTGAGATGATCGTGCACGAAGGCCGCCGGCAGGCCTGTGGCGGCAGCGACGCGCGCGAGGGCGGCAAACGGCGTACCCGGTGCCGCCTCACCCCTGAGGGCGCGTTCAGACTCGAGCCTGAGGGCTGCCACGGCGGTGCGCGCGTCTGTCACCGTTGCATGTCCATGGCCGAGCAGCTGGCCGTCGGTGCGGTCGTCGAGGTGACGGCACCAGGTGTAGAGATCCCACACGAGGTGCCGGGTGCGCGCACCGAACAGCCGCGACGCCAGCGCGAAGCTCTTCGAGCCCTGCGCGATGGCGGCGTCGGCGCGAGGCTCGCCGCTCATGCGCGGGCGCGGGTGAGGTGCGCCAGATCCTCGAGCATCACGCCGGCGGTGGCCTTCGCCGAGCCGACCACCCCGGGCACGCCGGCCCCCGGATGTGTACCCGCGCCGACGAAGTAGAGCCCGCCGATGCGGCTGTCGCGGTTGTGCACGCGGAACCAGGCGCTCTGCGTCAGCACCGGCTCGAGCGAGAACGCCGATCCATGGTGAGCGCCGAGCTGTTCCTTGAAGTCGAGCGGCGTGAAGATGCGCTGCGTCACCAGATCGGCGCGCAGGTTGGGGATGTAGCGCGACTCGAGATACTGCAGGATGCGGTCGGCGTAGCGCGGTCCCTCGACGGTCCAGTCGATGTCGGCCTTCCTGAGGTGGGGTACCGGCGAGAGCACATAGAACGCCTCGCAGCCCTCGGGGGCGAGCGAGGGATCAGAGACCGTGGGCGCGTGCAGATAGAGCGAGAAATCGTCGGCCAGGTGGCCGCGGTGAAAGATGTCCGACAGCAGGCCCTTATAGCGCGGGCCGAGGATGACGTTGTGATGCGCCAGATGCGGATGGCGCCGCTTCGTGCCGAAGTAGATGAGGAACAGCGACATGCTGAACCGCGACTGCTCGAGCCGGCTGGCCTTGTCGGCCGCCACCGGATTCCGCCGCAGCAGCTTACGGTAGGTGGTGACGACATCCGCATTGCTGGCCACGGCCGACACCGGCGTTTCGACGCCGTCGACCGTGCGCACGGCCACGACCTTGCCGTCGCGGGTGACGACCTCGTCGACGCCGCAGTTGAGGCGCAGCGTGCCGCCGAGCCGCTTGAAGAGCTTGACCAGCTGCCGCACCAGCTCGCCGGTGCCGCCACGGGGGAAGGTGACGCCCCAGGTTTTTTCGAGTACGTGAATCAGGGTGTAGATGGCCGAGGTGTCAAAGGGATTGCCACCGACCAGCAGCGAGTGGAAGCTGAACGCCTGCCGCAGGCGCTCGTCGCGGATGTACTTCGAGACCACCGAGTAGACGCTGCGGTATGCCTCGAGCTTCACCAGCTGCGGCGCGACGCGAATCATGCTCCACAGGTCGAGGAAGGGCACATGCGCGAGCTTGACGTAGCCTTCCTCGAAGACCTCGGCGGCGTATGTCAGGAACCGTTCGTAGCCATCGGCATCGGCGGGGTTGATCGCGCGAATCTGGCGGGTCAGGGCCTCGGTGTCATTCGAATAATCGAAGACCGTGCCGTCTTCCCAGAAGAGCCGGTAGAACGGTGTTACCGGCATGAGGTCGACATGGTCGCTCAGCTGTTCACCCGCGAGGGCATAGAGCTCTTCGAGGCAGTGCGGTGCGGTAATGACCGTGGGGCCGGCGTCGAACGTGAAGCCCTGGTCCTGGTAGACATAGCCGCGGCCCCCGGGCTTGTCGCGGGCCTCGAACAGGATGGTGGGAATGCCGGCGGCCTGCAGGCGGATGGCCAGGGCCAGGCCACCGAAGCCGGCACCGATGACGGCCACGGGGTGGGGAGATGCGCAAGTCTGTGATGACATGAGGTCCTATGAACGCAGGTGCGCGAGGGCGCGTGTGACAGGTATCGGCGGCCGGCCGGTGAGCAGGCGCAGCCGGTCGGGCCACGTCAGGCGCCCGGCGTAGAAGCGGGCGATGGTAGGTTCGGCCCGCCGGTAGAACTGCTCGAAGATGATGCGCCGCTCGGTGGGGCGTGCAGCGCGGAACAGCCATCGGTTGAGCAGGCGGTTGAATGCTCCAGCCCGCCACCGTGCCGTCGAATACGCGTGCATATGTCCATAGACGCGCGGCGCCTCGTGCAGGTGCCCCTCGGCAATCAGCGAGGCCGTGGCCACGGCCTCGGGCAACGAGTAGCCGGTGGTGGGCTGGAAGAGCCCGGCGCGCACCCCGATGGCCAGCGCGGGCGACAGGGCGCGGAAGTCGTCGAGCGTACCTCCCAGTGGAATAGGCAGTGCCCCGGTTTCCTCACGGATCACCTCGGCAATCGACCAACCGCGGTCGCGCGCATAACCTGCAATCGCGGCGCGACACTCGTGCACATCAATCGTCGGCCCGTCGATGTAGTAGGTGTCCTCGATCAGCAGGGTATCGGCGGTGAATGGCAGCACGTAGATGAAGCGGTAGCCGTCGCGCTGCTCGACGGTGGCATCCATGAGGACGGGCCACTGCAGCCCGTGCGGCGCCTGCAGCCGCACCTCCTGGCCGAGGAATGACTGCCAGCCCACCGGCACATGGTCGGGGCTGCCGCCGCGCGCATCAAGCACCAGCCGCGCCGTGATCGTCGTGCCGTCGCGCAGCGTGGCGCCGTCGCGGTCCACTGTCTGCACCGGCGTGGCGAGGCGCAGTCGAGGGCCGAGAGCCGGCGCAATCACCGCATGCAGGCGCTCGGCGGTGACCGTGGCATATCCGCCGTCGAGCACGCGCGCATACGAGGGAAACCGCACTTCGTGCCGTGGCCACTGTGCAGTGATGAGCGGCTGCAGCCACGCACGTTGCGCGGGCGTGATGTCGGTGTCGTGGAACGACCACGTGTGGTTGCCACCGAGCGTGGCACCCGACTCGAGCAGCAGCAGTGATGCGGAGGGATGCAGGGCGGCGATGCGCCAGGCGGCGAGGCTGCCAGCGAGTCCCCCGCCCACAATGAGCACATCAACGGACACGCACGGGTGAGCGTATCACGCACGTGACAGGGGGTCGCTATACTAGCTCAGATGTCCGACGCGCCTGCCGGGAAGCTGCCGTGGCCGCTTGAGGTCACCGGGGTGTCTCGCCGCATCGGTGCGCGGCAGGTGCTCGACGACGTGTCGCTGACGGTGGGCCGCGGCCGCATCTGTGCACTGGTCGGACCGAACGGTGCGGGAAAGACCTCGCTGATGCGCGTCGTCTCGGGTCGCCTCCGCGCGGATCGCGGGCAGGTGCGGCTGCTCGGGCAGTCCATCGGCGAGGCGCGGGCGCAGGGCGCGCTGGGCCTGGTGCCACAGGATCTCGCCCTGTATACGTCGCTCACCATCCGTGAAAACCTCGAGGTGCTCGGCACGCTCGCCGGCGTCGACCGTCGGGCGCTCACAGACCGCATCCGCGAGAGCCTGCAGTGGGCGGGCCTCGCCGACCGCGCCGATCATCGTCTGTCGTCGCTGAGCGGCGGCATGAAGCGCCGCGTCAACCTGATCGCCGGGCTGCTGCATCAGCCGTCGCTGCTGCTGCTCGACGAACCCGCCGTTGGCGTCGACGCTGCGTCGGAGGGGCGCCTCTATGCCCTGCTGTCGTCATTGCGCACGTCGGGCATGGGCATCGTGCTGGTCACCCATCATCTCGACGATGCAGCGGCCTGCTGCGACGATGTGGTGGTGATGTACGAGGGGCGGGTGGTGGCGTCCGGCGCAGTGTCAGAGGTGGTGGCGCGCGCCTTCCCTGAGGGACGGGAAGTCGTGGTGCTGCTGGCAGAGACACCCGACGAGCGCAGAGTGTCAATGATGCAGCGTCATGCGTTCAGGCAGATTGGTGCCCGCACGTGGGCGCGGGCAGGGTCGGCGTCGCTGGCCGATGTCGACAGGCTCGAGGCCGACTGGCTGGCCAATGGGGTGGTGGTGGCGGAAACCCGCGTGCGCCAGCCGAGCCTGCCCGGGGCCGTCGCGGTGCTGACCGGCCACACAGTCGGAGGCGAGTCATGAGGGCGGCGGTGGTACGCGTGCTGCTGCTGCAGCTGTGGCGCGATCGCGGTGCCCTGGTCACGGGATTTGTGCTGCCCGTGGTCGTCTTCGTGGTCTTTGCCGCGATCTTCGGCGGTGCCAGCGGCAATACGCTACTGCTGCGCGTGGTCGTGGCCGATGAACTGCACACGGCTGAGAGCCGTCGCCTGGTCGATGCGCTGTCGACGCTGAAGACCATCACTGTCACGGCGCAGGTATCCACGCGCGCGGCGGCTGAGCAACTGGTGGCCGAGGGCGCGGCAGATGCGGGACTGGTGCTGCCTGCAGGCGCACGCCCGCTCACGCAGCTGGCCGGCGACGGGGAACCCCCGATGCTGGTGCTGACGCATCCGGCGCGCTCGGTGGCCGGGTCGCTACTGGTGGGCCACGTCGAGCGTCTCTACTACGAACGACTGCCGGATGTAGCGCTGCGCGGAGCCGTGAGCCTGGTCGACGCCCTCGTCGTGTCGCTGACCGATGAACAGAAGGCTGACGCCGATCGCCAGCTGGCGGCGATGGCGCCGCAGCCCGGCGAACTCGCCGATGCGCCCGACGACGGCACCACCATGGCGCCGATGGTGGCGCAGGCTCCGGCGACCACGCGCGGGGCGTCGATCGATGAAGTGGCGTATTACGCCGGTTCGGTCGCGATTCTGTTCGTGCTGCTCGCGGCGGTGCACGGCGCAGCATCACTGCACGACGATGTGGCGTCGGGTGTGGTTGATCGGGTGCTGACAGGTCCGGCGACGCTGGCGACGCTGGTGGACGGACGGGCGGTATTCCTGGCGGGTCAGGCGCTGCTGCAGGTGCTGGTGATCTTCGCGGTGGCGTGGCTCGCATACGGCGTCGATGTGCCGGCGCGGCTGGGGCCGTGGCTCATTGTGACCGGTGTCGTGGCCATCGCCTCGGCGGGGCTGATGCTGCTGGTGTCGGTGCTGTGCCGGTCGGCGCAGCAGGCGGTGGCTGTGTCGAACGTGGCGGTGCTGGTGGTGTCGGCAGTCGGCGGCTCGATGGTGCCGCGTTTCCTGATGCCGCTGTGGCTGCAGCAGCTGGGTTGGCTGACGCCCAATGCCTGGGCCATCGATGCCTATGGGGCAGCCCTGCGGGCCGGTAGCGCGTGGTCGGGCACGCTGCGTCCGTCGCTTGTGCTGCTGGTGATTGGCATCGGGGGATGGCTGCTGGCCCGGCAGCTCGCCCGGCGCTGGGAGACGCGTTAGCATGCCTGCGATGACGGTGTCGTTTGAGGTGTGGGCGCAGGCGCGCCGCCAGGAAGTCGAGCGGGCCCTGGAGGCGGCGGTGCCCGCGTCGCCGCCGTGCCCGGCAGTGGTCTCCGAGGCGATGCGCTACTGCCTCGGCCGTGGCACCAAGCGCGTAAGGCCAGTGCTCGTACTGGCTGCCGCAGAGGCCGTCGCCAAACGCGGCGGGGCGCACGGAGACGATGCGGCGCTGGAGGCTGCGAGGCAGCTGGCCATGCCGGCCGCCTGTGCCATCGAGTTCATTCACACCTACTCGCTCGTGCACGACGACCTGCCGTCGATGGATAACGACGCGCTGCGCCGCGGCAAACCAACGCTGCATGTGGTCTACGGCGAAACCCTCGCCATTCTCGCCAGCGATGGCCTGCTCGCCGAGGGCTTCTCGATGCTGGCCCATCAGTCCGGCGACCGATTGCAGCCTGGGCTCGCCCTGCGCACCCTGCAGGTGCTGCGCGAAGTGGGGCGCGCGGTCGGTGCAGCCGGCATGCTCGGAGGGCAGGCCATCGACCTGCAGTTTGCCGGGCGCATCACGCATCCGGCGCATCCCGTCGGCACGGCGACGCCCGAGGCGCTGCGAGACATGCATCTCCGCAAGACTGGAGCGCTGATCCGCGCCGCAGCTGTGGCCGGTGGCGTGATGGTTGGCGCACAGCCGGCAGACGTCGCGGCTCTCGAGCAGTTCGGCGAACAGATTGGCCTGGCCTTCCAGATCGTCGACGACATCCTCGACGAAATCGGTACCAGCGGTGAACTGGGCAAGACCGCCGGGAAGGATCGCGCCGAGGGCAAGCCGACCTACCCGGCGCTGTTCGGCCTCGAACAGTCGAAGGCCCTGGCCCGGGCGCACGTCGATGCGGCGGGTGAGGCGCTGGCCGGGGCCGGCCTTCCCGACGAGCACCTGCTCGGCATTGCGCGCTGGGTCGTCGACCGCCGCCGCATGGAGGGCAGCTGAGAAGCCGCCACGTCGCCTCAGGGTCTGAGAACAAGGGTTCCGTGAACAGTTGAGGCCGCTCATACGGTCTATCGTCAGAGTCGTGGCGATTTTATTGAGCGTTATTCGCCGGTGCCTGGCCCGGGAGCGGCGGAGCGATTTGCCTGGTCAAAGACCGTCACCCTCGATGAGGTACATGCCGCCCGAAGCTTTCGCGCAAAGTTTGTTGCACATATTGATTCCTTACTAGGAAAAGACGGGGTATGGATTTTTCCGACCGTGCCCGACTGTGCGCCGACGCGCAGCACACCAGAATCATCGCTCGACGATTATCGGAGCCGATCGCTTAAGCTGCTTTGCGTGGCCGGTCTGTCCGGCTGCCCACACATTTCCTTACCCCTTGCCGCGCGCGCTGGTGTGCCGCTTGGCATCGCTATCTTAGGCCCCCGAGGCAGTGACCAGAGTCTGATCGCACGCGCGCAGCAATTCATGCGTCCTTGAGGGCTGGTGCTCTCCGGTTGGCGTAAAATGAAAATAGATTCTTATCTTCAATTCATCTCTCCAAGGAAGTGAAATGAAATCAAGGCTCTCCTCTGACGCTTTAGCCCAGCTTTTTAGCGATGGCCACACCGCACATGCATTCGTTCCGCACACCATCTCTGATAGCGACATTCACACGCTTTACGAAATCATGAAGTGGGGACCGACAGCATTTAACGCGAGTCCCGCACGATTTGTATTTTTGCGCAGCGCCGAGGCAAAGCAGCGGTTAATGCCCGCCCTGAGCCCGGGCAATGTGCCGCAGGTTGAGGCGGCCTCACTGACAGTGATTGTGGCTTTCGACACACACTTTTATGAGCAGCTGCCTCGGTTATTTCCTGCTTATGATGCCAGGCCAATTTATGCGGACAATGTTGCCGCTGCCCACGAGACAGCGTTCCGAAATGGCTCACTACAGGGCGCATACCTGTTGATGGCCGCCCGGGCGCTCGGCTATGACTGCGGACCGATGTCGGGATTTGATGCGGCGAAAGTTAACGCGGAATTTTTTCGTAAGGGAGATTGGAAAGTGAATTTCTTGATGAATATTGGTGTCGCAGATTCAAGAGGAATTTACCCAAGAAATATGCGTCTTGATTTTGATCGTGTCGCATCAATTCTTTAATCGAAGGGCGCTGTAACTCGAAACTCAAGGGAGGATTACAAGCCATGGCATCACACTCCAGGAAAGTCATCATTACGTGCGCCCCGACAGGCGTGATCCATACCCCAAGCATGTCGCCGCATCTCCCCGTTACGGCAGATCAAATCGCCGAAGCGGGCATTGCTGCCGTGCGACCAGGCGCCGCCATACTGCATTTGCATGCCCGTGATCCTGCAGATGGCCGGCCGACACAAGACCCGGAGGCTTTTCGGCCTTTTCTTGAGCAGCTGCATTCCGAGACTGATGCGGTGATCAATTTCACCACGGGTGGAAGCCCGTACCTGATGACCGAGGGTCGGATGCGGCTGTGCGGACGTTGACGACGGCCTTGCTGCGAAGACAGCTATACTCTAGGGGAGAACCACGCCATCGCCCGGCACACGCGCGATGCCAAGGTGCACCGCGCGCTGAGAAGCCGCCACGTCGCCTCAGGGTCTGAGAACAAGGGTTCCGTCAACCGTTGAGGCCGCTAATACGGTCTATCGTCTCGCTTATGGTTTTCAGGCAATTGCAGCACGACCTCGTTTTGCTCTGTCGGTTTTCTCTCACGGAGGTTTAGATATGGTTCGTTCCCGCGTTGCATCGGCATGGGCCCTGCTCGCACTGGTGCCCTCTCTCGCATCTGCACAGTCGGCCAAGACGCTGGAGTCCAGCGACTTTGTCGGCATTTCGTTCTGGCTGATTTCGATGGCGCTGGTGGCCGCGACGGCGTTCTTCTTCCTCGAGACGCAGCGCGTCGCGGGCAAGTGGAAGACCTCGCTCACCGTGTCGGGCCTGGTGACGCTGGTGGCGGCCACCCACTACTTCTACATGCGGGAAGTGTGGATTGCCACCGGTTCGACGCCGACGGTGTATCGCTACATCGACTGGCTCATCACGGTGCCACTGCTGATCACCGAGTTCCACCTGATCCTTGCGGCGATTGGCCGGGCGTCGTCGGGCATCTTCTGGCGCCTCATCGGTAGCACGACGGGCATGCTGGTGGCCGGCTATGTCGGTGAAGCGGGCTACGTGGGCGTGTGGCCGGCCTTCATCGTGGCCATGCTGTTCTGGTTCGCGGTGCTCTACGAGATTTTTGCGGGCGAAGCGTCGAAGGCGGCGGCGGGTGATGCGCCGGCCTCGGTGCAGTCGGCCTTCAACACGATGCGCCTCATTGTGACATTCGGGTGGGCGGTGTACCCGATTGGCTACGTTGTCGGCTATCTGACTGGCGGCAACCCCGCCGACAGCATGGGCATGCTCAACATCGTCTACAACTTCGCCGACGTGCTGAACAAGATCGCGTTCGGCGTGATCATCTGGTCGGTGGCGGTCAGCGAGACCGAGGGCCATAAGTAGTAGGCGCAGTCGCGTTTGCTTTAGGTGCAGGTGCCGGGCTTTGGCCTGGCACCTGTCGTTTCGCGTCGCAGGAGGATCGCATGGTCCCGGTCCCTCGTTGGCAGAGTCTGGTGTTTCTGTGCGCGGCGGCCTTCGCATGTCTGGCGGCCCTGCTCGGTGCACGCCTCGCGGTGCAGACGGAGCTGCTGGTGGCTGCCGGCCTGATTGGCCTGGCGGGACTGCCGCATGGTGCGATTGACCCACTGCTGGCGGCACGTGTCTACCGCTTTTCGCGCCCTGGTGAGTGGGCCGTATTCGTCGCGTGCTATGCCGGGCTGGCCCTGAGCGTGGTGCTGCTGTGGACGCTGGCACCGGTGGTGTTCCTGACGGGCTTTCTGCTCGTCTCCCTGCTGCATTTCTCTGAGGACCTGGTGACGGGCGTGCCGTGGCCCTCTCGCCTCGTCTACGGCGCGACAGTGGTCGTGCTGCCCGCGTTGCGCTACGGGCCTGAGACTGAGCGGCTGCTGGGACTCGTCGCTGGTGCCGGTGCGGCCGTGCCTGTGACAATGCTGCTGTCGCAGGCGGCGTGGCCGCTGCTGGTGGCGGCGCTGCTGTGTGCGCTGATCGAAGGGCGGCGACGGCCGATGACGGGGGCTGAGATTGCCGGGGTGGCGGTGCTGTCGGCGTGTGCGCCGCCGCTGGTGAGCTTCACGGTGTTCTTCTGCCTCATGCACAGCCTGCGGCATCTGCTTCGTGCGGCCATGGGCGAAGGTGCGATGTCGGTGCGCGCGCTGGTGCTTGCGGCGGCGTGGCCGATGGCGGGGACTGCTGCGGCAGCGCTGGTGGCATGGCGGCTGCTGGGCACCCAGTCGCTTGACGCGGCCGTGATGCAGTTGATCTTTGTGGGGCTGGCCGCGCTGACGGTGCCGCACATGGTGCTGGTCGAGGTGGCCGCGCGCGCTGGCTGGCCCTGGGGCGCGCCCCTACCCTCCATGCGTCCGGTGCAGGCTGGGGGATAGTGCGGGCGACGGGCCCGGCGAACCTGTTTGGAAATGAATGGGCAATTATGGTGGCGTTCCCGACGGGAACCGCTGCACATTGCACCGAAATCTTTCTAGAGATTGCTCTCTAGCCGGGTGGCGCATGGCCGCGGCCCGCTGCACAGTTGATGCTCCGCCGACGAGCACCTCGCCGGCCCATCGCCATGTTCGCGGCGCGCTCGCGAATGGCCTTGATGATGTCTTCGGGATACTCCGGCGACGCGACGAGGCTGGCCGCTTCCGACAGTAGGCGGAAGCGCTCTTTGACGAGCGGATGATTCTCCACCCGGGCAAGCGTCGTCATGGCGCCGATCGCCAGGCGACCCGGGTGCTGTTGTAGTATGCACGCCATGACGCGACGCGTGAGCCTTGCCGTACTCCTCGTTGCAGGCGGTGCGCACCTGCTGGCGCAGCCGGCGGTGCCGCCTGCGAGATCGCACCATCCCGACGTTCCGTATCAGTCGCCCGTGTCACTTGGTGCCGCAAGCTACGCCAAGATCCTGTGTTCGGGTGTCTTCGTCTCGGGTCGTGAGGAAGACGAGATCAAGCGGAACAGCGCCTCGTTCCTGATGACCGCGCCGTATCAGTCCGCGCCTGTCGCGGCCGAGGTCGATCGGGCGGGCAAGCGCGTCCGCGTGACACTGAAAGGTGTCACCCGCACGGCCGCGTTCTACGGCGACCAGGGGTGCGTCATTCACCCTGAAGGCCAAGAGCGGGTGTTCTTCACACCCGTTCCCGTGCGCAGCATACTGCCAGAGGCCACCACGCAGCCCTGGCCCATGGGCGACGCACCCGCTACCGCGCCCTGGCCGCCTGGCCTCGATCGCGCCAGGGTGTCGGCGGCGGTCGATCTCGCCTTTGCCGACCCTGAGGGACTCACCGCCGCCATGGTCGTGGTTCACAAAGGGCAGATCATCGGCGAGCGGTACATGCCGGGCATCACGAAGGACACGCAGCTCGAGAGCTGGTCCATGGGGAAGAGCCTGACCGCCACGCTGGTTGGGCTGGTCGTGAAGGACGGCGCGTTTGGGCTCGATGATCCCGCGCCGGTGCCCGACTGGCGACGCCCCGGCGATCCGCGTGGCGCGATTCGGGTCCGCGACGTCATGCGGATGTCGAGTGGTCTCAGCTTCACCGGTCAGGACGACCGGTGGATGGACCCGCATACGCAGTACCACGATCACTTCTTCATCTACGCGGGCGCCGTCGACGCGTTCAAGTACTCAATCTCGTCGCCGCTCGAGTTCGCACCCAACACCGTCGGGCGCTACCGCAACGTGGATCCCATGACGCTGGGGTTTCTGGTGCGCCAGGCCGTCGAGCAAAAGAGTGAGGCCTACCACACGTATCCCCAACGTGCACTCTTCGATAGGATCGGCATCCGCCGCCAGGTGCTCGAAACCGATCCGTGGGGCAACTTCCTGCTGAGCGGCTACGACTACGGCACGGCGCG
>Ga0194119_10004190_pt1 | contig 22489 bp, 24 predicted proteins | sample TA2MahC100mmetaG_FD_148620 | JGI IMG/M metagenome (GOLD analysis project Ga0194119, IMG submission 148620) | Freshwater microbial communities from Lake Tanganyika, Tanzania - TA2015018 Mahale Deep Cast 100m | ecosystem: Environmental > Aquatic > Freshwater > Lake | place: Tanzania: Lake...
GCCTGGATGATCCGGTCGAAGGCCCCACGGTCCACCACGAGATCCTTGATGACCGGGAAGGCCTTGGCGCGCCAGGGCTCGATCCAGATGTCATCCCCGTCCTTGAAGCTCCGCATGTGGAGCTGGCAGGCGGTGGTGAGCTTCATCGGCCCATGGGCCGAGCCGTTGATCATCAGGCCGCAGGAGCCGCAGATCCCCTCGCGACAATCATGATCGAAGGCGATCGGTTCCTCCCCCTTCGCGATCAACCGCTCGTTCACGACATCGAGCATCTCGAGGAAGCTCATGTCGGGGCTGATGTCCGGGGCGGGATAGTCGACGATGCGACCGGCGGCGTTCGGGCCGGCCTGTCGCCAGACGTGCAGCGTGAGGGTCATCCCCTTGCCGGTGGCGTGCGTCGCGCTCACTTGTAGCTCCGGGTGCTCAGGTGGACGTTCTCGAAGGTGAGCGGCTCCTTATTGAGAATGGGGGCCTTCCCCTCCCCCGCGTACTCCCACGCCGCCACGTAGGCGAAGCGCTCGTCATCGCGCTTGGCCTCGCCATCCTCGGTCTGATACTCCGTGCGGAAGTGCCCACCGCAGCTCTCCTCCCGCTGCAACGCATCGAGGCACATGAGCTCGGCGAACTCGAGGAAGTCGGCGACGCGCCCCGCCTTCTCAAGCGACTGGTTGAGCCCCTCGGCGGAGCCGAGGACCTTCACATCGCGCCAGAACTGCTCGCGCAGCGCCGGGATCTCCTTGAGCGCCTCCTGGAGCCCCTTCGCATCGCGGGCCATCCCACACTTCTCCCACATGATCTTCCCGAGCTCGCGGTGGAAGGAGTCCACGGTCCGCGTGCCGTTGATGGAGAGGAGCCGCTTGGTGCGCGTCTCCACGGCCTCCTTGGCGGCGCGGAACTCGGGATGGTCGGTAGTGACCTTCTCGAGCTTGTTGGTCGCGAGGTAATCACCGAGGGTGTACGGGATCACGAAGTAGCCGTCTGCGAGCCCCTGCATAAGCGCGCTCGCGCCGAGCCGGTTCGCCCCGTGGTCAGAGAAGTTCGCTTCGCCGAGCACATGGAGCCCAGGGATGGAGCTCATCAGGTTGTAGTCCACCCAGAGGCCGCCCATCGTGTAGTGGACCGCCGGGTAGATGCGCATCGGCCGAGTGTACGGATCCTCATCGGTGATGCGCTGATACATCTCGAAGAGGTTGCCGTAGCGCTCCTCGATCGCCTTCCGACCGAGCCGGTTGATGGCATCGGCGAAGTCGAGGTAGACCCCGCGCCCGCCCGGGCCGACGCCGCGCCCATCGTCGCAAGCCTCCTTGGCCGCACGCGACGCGATGTCACGGGGCGAGAGGTTGCCGAAGCTCGGATACTTCCGCTCAAGATAGTAGTCGCGATCGGCCTCGGGGATCTGCGAGGGATCCTTGCCGCAGTCCTCACGGCGCCTCGGGACCCAGACGCGCCCGTCGTTGCGGAGCGACTCCGACATCAGGGTGAGCTTGGACTGATGATCCCCCGCCACCGGGATGCAGGTCGGGTGGATCTGCGTGAAGCAGGGATTGGCGAAGGCCGCGCCCTTCTTGTGCGCGCGCCAGGTGGCGGTGACGTTGCACCCCTTCGCGTTGGTCGAGAGGTAGAAGACGTTCCCGTAGCCACCGGTCGCGAGGATCACGGCATCGGCGGCATGGGACTCGAGCTCGCCGGTGAGCATGTCGCGCACGATGATCCCGCGCGCCTTGCCGTCGACGACCACGAGCTCGAGCATCTCGTGTCGCGAGTACATGGTCACCCCGCCGCGCGCGATCTCCTTCTCCAGCGCCTGATAGGCCCCGAGGAGGAGCTGCTGCCCCGTCTGCCCGCGGGCGTAGAAGGTGCGCGAGACCTGCGCGCCACCGAAGGACCGATTGGCGAGGAGGCCGCCGTACTCGCGCGCGAACGGCACCCCCTGCGCCACGCACTGGTCGATGATGTCGACTGACACCTGCGCGAGACGGTAGACATTCGCCTCGCGGGCGCGGAAGTCGCCGCCCTTGATGGTGTCATAGAAGAGCCGCTGGACCGAGTCGCCGTCATTGCGGTAGTTCTTGGCGGCGTTGATCCCCCCCTGCGCGGCGATCGAATGCGCGCGCCGCGGCGTATCCTGGAAGCAGAAGCAGCTGACCTGGTAGCCGAGCTCGCTGAGCGAGGCGGCGGCCGAGGCGCCTGCGAGCCCCGAGCCCACGACGATCACGGAGAACTTCCGCTTGTTCGCCGGGTTCACGAGCTTCATCTCGAAGCGATGCGTTTCCCACTTCTCCGCGAGCGGGCCGGAGGGGATCTTGGCGTCGAGCTTCCGTGCCATGGAGGTGTCTCCCGTCGCCTAGTTGAGGATGCCGAGGAGGACGGCCACGGGGATCGCCGTGAAGCCGGCCCAGACGACGATCGCGAGGCCCATCGAGAGGCGGCGATACATCGGGTCTGCCGAGCGCTTCCGAAGCCCGAGGGTCCGCACCCCCGCCCACGCGCCGTGGAAGAGATGGAGCCCCAGCGCGGCCATCGCGAGCACGTAGAACCCGGCCACCAGCGGCGAGCGCAGACCAAGAATCACGTTACCGTAGACCCCCGTCTCGCTGAACGCCGGATGGAAGGTGCCCGTCGTAAAGTGTCCGAGATGGAAGATGATGAAGGCCGCGAGGATCACCCCGCCGAGCCGCATCGTGCGCGATGCGAGGGTGCTCACCTGCGGCTCCTGCTTGGCGTATCCCTCGGGGCGCGCCGCGCGGTTGATCATCGTGAGCTGATACGCGGCGGTGATATGCAGCGCCGCCGCCACGAGCAGCCCGGCGCGGGCCACCCAGAGGAGCTCACCGGTGCTCTTGAGGAGCGCGGCGTACTTGTTCATGGCCTCGGCCCCGATGAACATCTGCAGGTTGCCGAGCATGTGGGCGACCACGAAGCCCACGAGCATGATCCCGGTGACGGCCATCACGGTCTTCTTGCCGACCGTGGAGGCCCAGAACGTGCGCAACCAACTCATCGACGTCCTCGTGTGCGCTGGAGTGGGGAGAGAGGATGCGGGACCCGAGCGGAATGCCCGGGGCCCGCCGCCACCGTTAGAGCTTCACCACCGACATCGGCTCGCGTACCGCATCCGCGCTCTTGGTGAGGGCCGCGCGCTCGTCGTCGGTCAGCGTGACCTCGACGATCCGCTCCATCCCGTTCCGCCCGAGCTTCACTGGGACGCCGAGGTAGAGCCCCCGCATCCCGTACTCCCCCTCGAGCCACGCCGAACAGGGGAGGATGCGCTTCTGATCGTTGACGATCGCCTCGACCATCTGCACCGCGCCCGCCGAGGGGGCGTAGTAGGCGGAACCGGTCTTGAGATGCTTCACGATCTCGGCGCCGCCGTTCCGGGTGCGATCGACGATCGCATCGAGGGTCGCCTTCTCCATGAGCTGAGTGATCGGGATCCCGCTGACCGAGGTATACGAGATAAGCGGGACCATCGTGTCGCCATGGCCACCAAGGACCATCGCCTGGATGTCGCGCACGCTCACGTCGAGGGAGGTCGCGAGGAAAGCGCGGTAGCGCGCGGTGTCGAGGACGCCCGCCATCCCGATCACACGCTCACGCGGGAAGCCCGTGGCTTCCTTGGCGACCCAGCACATGACATCGAGCGGATTCGAGACGACGATGACGATCGCGTTCGGCGAGGTCTTCTTGATCTGCTCGCTGACCGACTTCACAATCCCGGCGTTGGTGTTCAGGAGGTCGTCACGCGACATCCCCGGCTTGCGGGCGATCCCGGCGGTGATCACGACGATGTCCGAGCCCGCCGTCTCCTCGTAGCCGTTGGTGCCGATGACGCGGGAGTCGAACCCCTCGATCGGGGCGGACTGCCACTGGTCGAGCCCCTTCCCCTGCGGGATCCCCTCAGCGACGTCGACCATGACGACGGTGCGGGCGAGCTCCTTCTCGGCGATGCGTTGAGCAGCGGTCGCGCCGACGTTGCCGGCGCCTACGACGGTGATCTTGTTCACCATGAGAGTCTGAATCGGTTCGGGGGGAAGGTCAGAGCCAACGCCCGAAAGTTAATGGGGGCACCGAACAAGGTGAACGGTGTCAGCCCCCGACCTGCGAGAGGGCCTGGAGCCCTCCGACGCGCCGCTGCAGGAGCAGGTGCTCGAGCGGCTTCTCGGCGAGCGCCTGACGGAAGAGGGGCGCCAACGGCTCCCCGCGACGGAGCGGGTCCCGGAGGTTCACCTCGTGGTCGCCGTACAGGCAGGTGCGTAGGCGGCCATCGGCGGTGAGGCGAACGCGGTTACAGCTCCCACAGTAGGTGTGGGTCATCGGGGTGATCACCCCGACGGTGCCGGCCGCGCCAGCGATCCGGTGATAGACCGCGGGCCCGTTGCCACGCGCGGGGCCTTCGGAGCCAGTGAGGGCGCCGAGGGTCGCGACCCGTGCCAACATCTCGGCGCTCGGGACGATGTGCTCGTCGGTGAGATGCGCCATCTCCCCCACGGGCATCAGCTCGATGAAACGCACATGGACGGCGCGGTCGATCGTGAGTCGAGCGACATCGATCACTTCGTCGTCGTTCACCCCGCGCATCACGACCATGTTGACCTTCACGGGATCGAGCCCCGCCGCGAGGGCCGCCTCGATGGCGACGACCGGATCGAAGCCGAGGTCGCGTCGGGCGATGGCGGCGATGCGGTCAGGCCGGAGCGAATCGACGGAGAGGTTCACGCGATCGAGCCCCGCCGCGCGCAGCTCGGCTCCCATCTGTGGGAGCTTCACGCCATTGGTGGAGAGCGCGATGTCCTCGATCCCCTCGATCGCCTTGAGCTGACGGATCAGGGTGGTAAGTCCGGGGCGGATGGTCGGCTCACCGCCGGTGATCCGGAGCCGACGGAGTCCGAGGGGGGCGAGCTGAGCCACCACCGCGACGATCTCCTCGTACGAGAGGATCTCCTGCTTGGGGAGCCAGTCGAGCCCGCGTTCCGGCATGCAGTAGACGCAGCGGAAGTTGCAGCGGTCGGTGACCGAGATGCGGAGGTATTCGATCGACCGGCCGTGTTGGTCGCGGAGTGGCGCGGTCACGGGGTCGTCTCCACCGGAGCCCCCGGCGTGGCGACCACCGATCCGCCACGATTGTCGACCCAGGCGCGCGTGCCGTCCGCATAATGTTCGCGCTTGAAGATCGGCACGCGCGCCTTGATCGCCTCGATCACATAGCGCTGCGCGTCGAGGGCGGCCGCACGGTGCGGCGATGCGACCGCGATCGCGATGCTCGCCTCGGTCACCGCGAGCGTCCCCAGCCGATGCTCGACGACGATCCGATCGGTGCCGAACCGCTCCGCCGCCTCGGCGAGGATCGTCTCACACTCGCGGAGCGCCATCGGCGCGTAGGCGTCGTAGTCGATCCCCGTCACCGCGCGCCCCGCATGCTGATCGCGCACCGTCCCCACGAAGAGGGTCGTCGCCCCCGCGCCGGGATGCGCGACCTCCGCGACTAACGCCGCGACATTTATCGGTCGGTCGATGAGGGCGACACGCACCGCTCAGCCTCCCGCGACGGGCGGGATGATCGCGATCTCGTCGCCGGCGCAGATCACCTGTGCAGCGGGCGCATAGCGCTGATTGATGGCCACCATCGGGTCTGGGAGTGCGCGACCGGTGGTCCGGCTCGAGAGCTCGCGCAACAGGTCGGCGACCTGCGCCCCCCCTGGAAGCTCGACGGAAAGTCGCGGACCGAGGGCATCGGCCCAGGAGGCGAAGAGGAGGACGGTCGTGGTCATCGCCACACGCGGTGGCTAGGCGTCCGCAGGCGCCCACGGGACGGCGGGGCATCCCCCCGCCCTGGCGTCACGCCTCGGCCTCGGCCTCGGCCTCGAGGTCGGCGACCAGGGCGCGGAGCTCCTTGGACGGCTTGAAGACCGGCACCGGCCGGGCCGACACCTCGACCGGCTCACCGGTCCGGGGGTTCCGGGCCATACGGGTCTTTCGGTTCCGGATCTTGAAGGTCCCGAAGCCGCGGACCTCGATGTTCCGCTGCTCCTTGAGGGCGCCCTTGATGGCATCCAAGAAGGCGTCCACGACCCGGGCGCAATCCTTCTTGGAGATCATCGGCCCAGAGGTCTGGGCGATGGCGTCGGTCACCTGCTCAACGAGATCGGCTTTGGTCATCGACATGCTGAGGGGGGCAAAGCGGTTCGAAGGTCGAGTCTAGGAGCTTACCTGTTGTGTGTCAAGCGGTTGCGCCACTTCCGAGACTGGCGAGGAACTCGTCGAAATGGGGCACCGCATCGTGCGGACCTGGAGCCGCTTCCGGGTGGTACTGGACCCCGCAGACGGGACGATCCCGGTGCCGGAGCCCCTCCACCGTCCCGTCGTTCAGATTGACGTGGGTCACCTGGAGATCGGGGGCGCCCGGAATCCCATCCGCCGTCCCCTCCACCGCGAAACCGTGATTCTGGCTGGTGATGAGCACCTCACCCGTGCCGAGCACCTGCACGGGGTGATTTCCCCCACGATGCCCGTACGGGAGCTTCACCGTGCGCCCACCGAAGGTGAGCCCGAGGAGCTGATGCCCAAGGCAGATCCCGAAAACGGGCACGCCCGCCTCGACGATCGCTCGGATGTTCGCCGGCGCGTACGTGACCGCCTCTGGATCACCAGGGCCATTCGACAGGAAGACCCCATCGGGCTGCATCGCGAGGACCTCAGCTGCCGGTGTCGTCGACGGCACCACGGTCACACGGCATCCGCGCGCCTCGAACATGCGCAGGATGTTCCGCTTGATCCCGAAGTCGTAGGCGACGATGTGATGCGGCGCGTCGGCCGCTCCCCAGTCGTAGCGCGTCTTGGTCGAGACGCGCGAGGCGAGATCGAGCCCCGCCATCGACGGGCATCCCGCCAGCAACTCCCGATCGATCGCCGACGGTTCGGTGCCAGCCCCGACCAACCCGCGCATCACACCCACGGTGCGGAGATGCCGCGTGAGCCGGCGCGTGTCGACCTCGGAGAGCACCGGGATCTGCGCCGACGCCAGCCATTCGCCCAACCCCCGCTCTGCCCGCCAGTTCGAATGCGTGGTAGAGAGTTCGCGCACGATCACCGCCGCAACCTGCGGGATCGGTGATTCGAGGTCCTCGGTGTTCACTCCGTAGTTCCCGATCATCGAGGCAGTCATGACGACGATCTGCCCGCGGTATGAGGGATCGGTGAAGGTCTCCTGGTATCCGCTCATCGAGGTCGTGAAGACGACCTCGGCGACGGCGGGCGCGGCGAGCGGCGCGTGGAGCCGGCCGAGAAAAAGGGTTCCGTCCTCGAGGAGGAGGAACCCCGGCGCCGCGTGCTGCGGAGCGCTCGTCACTGTTGTGGTGCCGTGGCCGGCGGCGCGGTCGGCGCGGCCTGAAGCGGGAGGCCCACCGGGGCCTGATCGGCCGGACCGGTGGTCGGGGCCGGCGTCGCCGCTGCAGGCGCGGGGGCCGCGACGTCGTCGAGGATCGACTTCGGCGCCGCCGAGCGCGTCGACATCAGCTGGAGCACGAAGGCGAGAAAGATGAAGATCCCGCCCGCCCACCAGCTGGTCTTGGTCAGGAGATCGCCCGCTTGCCGGGACCCGAGGACGGTGGGCGAGGAGGAGGCCCCGCCGAAGCTGGACGCGAGACCACCGCCCTTGCCCGACTGCAGCAGGACCGCGGCCGCGAGGATGAGCGCGTCAAGAATCAGAAGAACGAGGAGGAACGTGTACATGGCGACCCGGCCACTGGGTGTGGAAGAACGAGGTAAGCCTCAAAGAATAGCGAGGTTATGCCTTTCGAGGCAACGGGCTCAACCCGCCGCCCTCAGCTCCGTGCAATCGCCAGCCACTGCTCGGCGTCGAGGCTAGCCCCGCCCACCAGGACGCCATCCACATCGTCCACGGCGAGGAGCCCCGCCACATTGGACCGATTCACGCTCCCCCCGTAGAGGACCGGGACCGCCCCACTCCGCTCGCCCCCCCCGAGCTCCCGCAGCTCCGCCTTGAGGGCCGCGTGGGCCTCGGCGGCATCCTGCGGGGTCGCCGTCCGCCCCGTCCCGATCGCCCAGACGGGCTCGTAGGCGACGAGGACCGAGGCGACGACCCCGGCATCCTGCCCGTCCAGCGCGGCGTGGAGCTGTCGGCGGATGATGGCCAGGGTCTCCCCCGCCTCGCGCTGCGGCAGGGTCTCGCCGACGCAGATCACCGGGGTGAGTCCGGCGCGGAGGGCGGCTGCGACCTTCTTGGCGGTGTCGGCCTCGGTCTCGCCGAAGAGATGCCGCCGCTCCGAATGCCCGACGAGCACGTAGCGGGCGCCGGCGCCGCGCGCGAGGCCGGCCGAGAGCTCACCGGTGAAGGCGCCGCTGTCCTCCCAGTGGATGTTCTGCACCCCGGCCTGAAGATCGGCGCGATCGTGGATGGCGTCGACCACGGCGTGGAGGGAGACCGCCGGCGGGAAGAAGAGCACCCGCCGGTCGTTCTGCCGGGTGTATTGGCCGAGGAAGGTCCGCATGAAGAGCGCCGCATCGGCGGGCGCCTGATTCATCTTCCAATTCGCGGCGAAGACCAACGACTTCATGCGCCCACCTGGTCGAGGACTGCGACGCCGGGGAGGACCTTCCCCTCGAGGAACTCGAGTGAGGCGCCACCGCCGGTGGAGACATGGCTCATCTGATTGGTGAGCCCGGCCTGCTCGACCGCCGCCGCCGAATCACCCCCGCCGATGATCGTCGTCGCGCCGCGCGCGGTGGCTTCCGCCATCGCCTCGGCGATCGCCTTGGTCCCGGCATCGAAGGGCGCGGTCTCGAAGACCCCCATCGGGCCGTTCCAGATGATCGTCTTCGCGACCCCGATCGCACGACGGTAGCTCGCGATGGTGTCAGGACCGATATCGAGCATCGCCTCACCCGCCGGGATCGCCTCGCGATGCACCGCATGCGCCTTGTCCCCCTCGGCGATCGCCGGCGCGACCATCGCGTCATGCGGGATCGTCAGACGATACGCGGCGCGCTCCATGAGATCGGTCGCCATCTCCACGCGATCGGGCTCGACGAGCGAGGTCCCGGTCTCGAGCTCCATCGCCTTGAAGAAGGTGCAGGCCATCGCCCCGCCGATGAGGATCCCATCGACCTTGGGGAGGAGCGCCTCCACCACGTCGATCTTCCCCGAGATCTTGGAGCCCCCGAGGATCGCGATGAAGGGGCGCTTCGGCTTCTCGAGCGCGCCGCCGAGGTACTCGAGCTCCTTCTGCATGAGGAGGCCGGCGACGGCGGGGCGGCAGTACTGTGCGACGCCGGCCGTGGAGCTATGCGCCCGATGCGCCGCGCCGAAGGCGTCGCTGACGTAGAGATCGCCGAGCTGCGCGAAGGCCTTGGCGAGGGCGTCGTCGTTCTTCTCCTCCCCGGCCTCGAAGCGCGTGTTCTCGAGGAGGCAGACCTCGCCATCCGCGAGGGCCCGGGTCGCTGCCTCTGCCTCCGGACCGACGACGTGCGGGACGAAGCGGACCGACGCGCCGAGGAGCTCCGAGAGACGCGGCGCGACCGGCGCAAGGGTGTATGTGGGATCGGGCTTCCCCTTAGGCCGCCCGAGATGGGAACAGAGCACGACGCGCCCGCCGAGCTTCAGCAGATGCCGGATCGTGGGGACCGCCGCACGGATGCGCGTGTCGTCGGTGATCTGACCGGCGCCGTCGAGCGGGACGTTGAAGTCCACGCGCACCAGCACGCGTCGCCCCCGCACCTCCGCGGGAGCGAGATCACGAACGGTCCGGGTCGTCATGCGGTGCGCCGGGTCAGAGCGACGCGCCGATGCGCTCGATCAGATCGACGCAGCGCGAGGAGTAGCCCCATTCGTTGTCGTACCACCCCGAGATCTTCACGAGGGTCCCGTCGATGACGTTCGTGCTCTTGCCATCGAGGATGGTCGAATGCGGGTTCCCGATGTAGTCGACCGAGACGAGCTCCTCCTCCGTGTAGGCGAGGATCCCCTTGAGCGGGCCGTTCGCCGCGGCCTGGAAGGCGGCGTTCACTTCGGCGATCGTCGTCGGGCGCTCGACCTCGACGGTGAGCTCGGTGAGGGAGACATCGGGGGTCGGGACGCGGATCGCGATCCCGTCGATCTTCCCCTTCACCTCGGGGATCACGAGCGCGGTGGCCTTCGCGGCGCCGGTCGTGGTCGGGATCATCGAGACGGCCGCCGCGCGCGCGCGACGGAGATCCTTGTGCGGGAGGTCGAGGATGCTCTGGTCGTTGGTGTAGCTGTGGATCGTCACCATCGCGCCATGCTTGAAGCCGAAGGCATCCCGGAGGACCTTGACCATCGGCGCGAGGCAGTTGGTGGTGCAGCTCGCGTTGGAGATGATCGTGTGCGCCTTCGCGTCGTACTTTTCGTGATTGACGCCGAGCACGACGGTGAGGTCCTCGCCGGTCGCCGGCGCGGAGATGATCACCTTCTTGGCCCCACCGGCGACGTGCTTGCGCGCGTCATCGGCCTTGGTGAAGCGCCCCGTGGCCTCGAGGACGATGTCCACCTTGAGGTCCTTCCACGGGAGGAGCGCAGGATCCTTCTCCTTCAGGACCTTGATGACGTCGCCATCGATGGTGATGGAGTCGGCGTCGTGCGAGACCTTGCCCTCGTACTTCCCGTGCACGGAGTCGTACGTGAAGAGGTGGGCGAGGGTCTTGGTATCGGTGAGGTCATTGATGGCGACGATATCGATCGGCGCGTTGCGCTCCTTGGCGGCGCGCACGACCTGGCGCCCGATCCGACCGAATCCGTTGATGCCGACGCGAATGGCCATCTTGTCGTACTCCGTTGAGACGATGAGTGGGTCGATCAGTGGTCCGCCGCCGTCCGCGCGCGGCCGAAGGTGAGGTAGCTCACCGTCCGGACCCCGGCCGCGAAGAGCGCCCCCGCGCAGGCATTCAGCGTGGCCCCGGTCGTCAACACGTCGACCACGAGGATGACGTGCCGGCCGGCGAGGCGCGGGAGGTCCGCGGAGACCACTGCGAACGCGCGGCGAACGTTCGCCAAGCGCTCCCCGGGAGTCAATCGCGTCTGCGTCTCGGTAACACGGGTACGCGTGACCCCCGTCACCACCGGGATCCCCCAGCGCACGGCGACCGCGCTCGCCAGCCGCTCTGCCTGGTTGAACCCCCGCTCTCGCTGTTTGGTCGCGGCCAGTGGGACCGGGACGAGTGCCGCGCGCTCAGCGATCACGTCCGAGGGCCAGCTGAGCCGCGCCATCCGCTCCCCCATCCCATCGGCGACCCCGGGCCACCCGTCGTATTTCAGCGCGGCGAGGATCCCGCTGCTCACCGGATGCGGGACCCAGCAGAGGGAACGCGCCGCGCGAACGTAGGGCGCGAGGAGGGCGCACCCGGGACAGGTCGCCCCCGCGCGCGTGGTGACCGAGCGTGGATGGCCGCAGCGCGCGCATCGCGGCGCCGCGAGGCGCGGGAGCCGGGCCCAGCAGGCCCCGCAGATCAATCCGCGGTCGCGATCGGTCAGGAGCGCCTCACACCCCGCGCACATGCGCGGGAAACAGAACTAATCGAGCATCGTGCGCGCCTGTCGCCAGGCCGCGCCCCATCGGATCGGCATCAGGCGAATCCTGCCGCCTGCAGCGCCCTCCACATGACCGTTCGATCGGGCTCGGTGCCGAACCACCGCACGAAGGCGTGCGCCCCCTGCTCCATCAGCATGCGCAGCCCGTCATCCGCCGTGCGTCCTGCCGCGCGGCAGGCGCGGACCCATGGGGTCAACCCGGCGCGATAGGTGAGATCGAGGACGGCGGTCGTGCGCGGGATGTGCATCGGATCGAGCGGGAGCGCATCGCCGCTCAAGCCAACTGGCGTCGCATTCACGAGGAGGTCGACCTGGCCAGCCACGGCTTCGGGCGATTCGCCGATCGTGATCCGATCGGGGAATCGGCGGCGCAGCGCCTCGACGCGATCGACGGACCGCGCATGCACGTGGAGCGTCGCGCCTGACCATCCCTCCACCGCCGCAGCGACGGCTGCCGCCGCGCCGCCGGCGCCGAGGAGCCCGACCCGCAGTCCCTCCGGTGCGCGTCCGAGCAGATGCCGCACCGCCGCATCGAATCCCGCGACATCGGTATTGTCGCCGTGCAACGCACCGTCCGCGACCCAGAAGGTGTTCACCGCGCCGGAGTGTTCGGCGATCGGGGTGCGCACGGCACAGCGCGCCGCGACTGCGGCCTTATGCGGGACGGTGACATTACCCCAGACCTCGGCCGCGATGAGCGCATCGAGCGCCGAGTCGAGCGCGGCGGGCGCGACATCGACCGCCTCGTAGCGCACCGCGATCCCCGCCGCATCGAGCGCCGCCTGCTGCATGCGCGGCGAGAGGGAGTGCGCCACCGGATGTCCGAGCACGACCAAGCGCCGCGGCGGCATCAGCCCCTCGGCGGTGGCGTGTCGCTCGATGGGCCGCTCGTGCCAGCGGCGCCACCCGATCCATCCGAGACCAGCCGATCAAGGACGCGCGCGATCTCCTGCGTGAGCTCCTCATAGGTGGCGCGATAGATCTCGAGATCACCGCCGAAGGGATCCTGCACCGGGCGCCCCTCCGTGCTCCTCGCCGCGAAATCGGTGAGGAGCGACGTGCGCCCTTCCCCGCCGAGGGCAAGCACACGTTCCCGATGATGCGGTCCCATCACGAGGATCAGATCGGCACTCGCCACCGCATCGCGCGAGAGCGGTCGCGCGCGATGTGTCCCGAGATCGAGGCCATGCTCCATCGCCACGAGGAGCGCGCCATCCGAGGCCGACGCGCCGTCCCAGGCGCTCGTGCCCGCGCTCGAGACCTGCAGCTCCACGACCCCACGCTCGGCCGCAACCGACCGAGCGATCACCTCCGCCATCGGGCTCCGGCAGGTGTTCCCGGTACAGACGAAGAGGAGACGCATGCTCAGCGATCCCCGACGAGGCTCGGCACGACCTCTCGCAAGGCCGACGTGGGGATCGCTCCCGGACGGATCACGCGCGGAGCACGCCCCATGCAATCCACGACGGTGGAGGCGGGCGACGGCGCGAGGCGTCCCCCATCGAGCAACCGGATCGCGCCACGGCTGATCTCAGAGCCCCACTGGTTGAGGATCTCCGAGGCGGCGACGGCTGCCGGTTGCCCGGGGAGATTCGCCGAGGTGCTGGTGATCGGATCCCCGAGCGCACCGATGAGTCGCTGCAGCCCACGATGCGGGGTCCACCGCACGGCGATCCCGCCCTCCGGCCCTCGCAGGCGCTCGGGGATGCGTCGCTCGCCCCCCGGGAGCACCAGGGTGAGCGGGCCAGGCCAGAACTTGGCGGCGAGCATGCTCGCCGACTGGGTGAGCCCGAGGCCGAGGCGACCAAGCATCTGCGTGTCGCTGATCAGCAGCAGGAAGGGCTTGGCTGGGGGCCGGCGCTTGAGCGTGACGAGGCGGTCGACCGCCTCCCGATCGATCATCGTACCGAAGCCGTACACCGTCTCCGTGGGATAGGCGAGGATCCCCCCGCCCCGCAGATGCGCGAGCGTCCCCGAGAGGGAGGCCTCCACCTCCTCGGCAGACCAGAAGGGGACACCGCGTGATTCGTGCATCCCTAGTCCACGAGCGGGGCGAGCGCCTCGGCGCGGGCGAAGTCCCCTTCCTCGGTCACCTTCATCGTGCGCTCGCTCCCTCGCACCACGCGCACCTCGACGCCGATCGCCTCACAGAGAGCGGCATCATCAGTGGCGGTGGCATGGGTCCCGTTCGTCATCGCCTCACGATGCGCACGCTCGATCACCTCGCGCGGGAAGCCCTGAGGAGTCTGAGCGCGCCAGAGTCCCGCGCGCGGCACAGTATGCGTGATGCGGCCGTCGGCGTCGACGGCCTTGAGCGTATCGACGACGGGCAACGCCGCGATCGCACCGTGGCCCTTCCGCGCCTCGACGATCACGCGATCGATCATCTCGAGTGAGACGAGTGGGCGCGCCGCATCGTGGATCAGCACCGTGCGGCACTCCGCCGGCAGATCCTCGAGCCCATTCGCCACCGACTCCGCGCGCGTGTCGCCGCCGACGGAGACAAGCATCCGATCGCTGTCGCACTGGAAGAGCCAGGGTGGCGGATCTCCCGCATAGCGCTGCGGGAGGACGCAGACGACCATCGCCACAGCGGGGTGGTCCTGGAAGGCGCGCAGCGCCTGCAGGAGCATCGGCTTCCCGGCGACCCAGCGAAACTGCTTGAGCTCGGTCCCATCAGTCCGCGAACCTGACCCGCCGGCGACGATGACCACGCCGACATCGCGCGTGCTCATCGGAAGAGCTCTCGGAAGAGCGTGCCGATGTCGGGCACACCACGCACGCGAATCGACTTGGAGGCGCGCTTGGGCACGCTCCGCTCCGCCACATAGGCCACCGTCATCCCGAGCTTCTCCGCCTCCGCAATCCGTCGCTCGGCCTGTGAGACGCCGCGCACCTCACCGGCGAGCCCCACCTCGCCGATGAAGACGGCGCCCGGGGGGAGGACCTTGTCGAAGACGCTGCTCGCGAGCGCCGCCGCGACGGCGAGATCGCCGGCCGGCTCCTGCATGCGCACGCCTCCGACGACATTCAAGAAGACATCGAGCTGCGCGAAGGAGAGCCCTGCGTGCTTATCGAGCACCGCGAGGAGGAGGGCGAGCCGTCGACCATCGTACCCCGTGCTCACGCGCTGCGGCGTGCCGAACCCCGCCTTGGCTGCGAGCCCCTGTACCTCGAGGAGCATCGGTCGTGAGCCCTCGAGCAGGCAGGTGATCGCCGAGCCGCTCGCCTGCACCTCGCCGCGCTCGGAGAGGAAGAGGGCGCTCGGGTTCTCGACCGCGATGAGCCCCTGCGTCGACATGCGGAAGACACCGAGCTCATCGACTGATCCGAAGCGATTCTTGTTCGCCCGAAGGACGCGGTGATCCCCCGTGCCCTCGCCCTCGAAGTAGAGCACCGTGTCGACGATGTGCTCGAGGGTCTTGGGGCCGGCGATCCCCCCGCCCTTGGTAACGTGCCCGACGACGAAGACCGCGGTACCGCTCTCCTTGGCGAAGCGCATCAGACGCGCCGCGCATTCGCGTACCTGCCCGACATTCCCCGGCGCCCCCTCGAGATCGCCGGTGAAGACGGTCTGGATCGAGTCGACGACCATCACCGCTGGCGCCACCGAGGCGGCGGTCGCGAGGATCGTCTCGAGATTGGTCTCGCCGAGGAGTTGCACGGCCCCCGCATCCGAGGCGAGACGATCGGCACGGAGCTTCACCTGGAGCGGGGACTCCTCACCACTCACATAGAGCGACGCGTGCCCCGCGCGTTGGAGGCGCGCCGCCACTTGCAGCAACAGCGTCGACTTGCCGATCCCCGGCTCACCGCCGACCAAGACCATCGACCCCGGGACGATCCCACCCCCGAGGACGAAGTCGAACTCCGCGCTCCCGGTGGTGAGGCGATGCGACTCCTCGCCGACAACCTCGCTCAGCCGAGGCGCCGCGACGACCTGCCCCCCCTCGCCGTACGCCGAGGACCCCGCACGACGGCGCGCAGCGCTGGCCCCCTTCCCGGTCGCGACCTTCGGCGCGGCCATCTCCTCGACGAGGGTGTTCCACTCCTGACAGGTGCCGCACTGCCCCGACCAGCGGAGCGACTCGGCCCCGCACTCGGTGCAGCGATAGACCGATTTGGTCTTCATCGCCATGCAGCGAGCTCGGTGACCAGACGCGGGCGCGGTGACGCCATGCGGGTCACCCCTCCGGCTGGCGGCTGGTCCAGTTCTCGAACCGCGTGTGCTGTTTGCGGAAGTGCATCTTCACGTACCCCGTCGGTCCGTTGCGCTGCTTGCCGATGATCACCTCGGCGTAGCCGTCGAGCGGGATATCACTCGTGCCCGGAACCATGCGTGGATTCCCCGCCTCGTCGTATGGACGCTCGTTCATCTCCGGCCGGTAGATGAAGAGCACCACATCGGCGTCCTGCTCGATCGCGCCGGAGTCGCGGAGGTCGGAGAGCTGCGGCTTGCGATTCTCGCCGCCGCGCTGCTCGGAGGCGCGCGAGAGCTGGGAGAGGGCGAGGACCGGGATCTTCAGCTCCTTCGCGAGCGCCTTTAGGGAGCGGGAGATCATCGAGACCTCCTGCTGCCGGCTCTCAGAATTCGCCGGCCCCTGCACGAGCTGGAGATAATCGACGATCAGGAGCTTGATGTCGTTCTGCGACTTGAGCCGCCGCGCCCGCGAGCGGAGCTCGAGCACGCTGAGGCCAGGGGTGTCGTCGATCCAGATCGGCGCTTGGCCGAGCAGCGCGGCCGCCTTGGCGAGGTTGGAGGCATCCTGCGCGGTGAGGGCGCCGGACCGCAACCGCTGGGCATCGACATAGCCCTCCGACGCGAGCATGCGCATCAGGAGGGACTCGGTGCTCATCTCGAGCGAGAAGATCGCGGTCGGGACATTGGCCTCGATCGCCGCATACTGCGCGACGTTGAGGACGAACGCCGTCTTCCCCATCGAGGGACGCGCCGCGACGATCACGAGATCGGAAGGCTGGAAGCCCAGTGTCATCTGATCCAGATCCTTGAAGCCCGAGGGGACGCCGGTGAGCGCGCCTCCCGCGGTGCGGAGCTGCTCGATCCGTTCCATCGCTGACCAGAGGAGCGACTTGATCTTGACGAACCCCTCCGACCCGCGACTGTCGTTCAGCTCGAGGATCTTGTGCTCGGCGAGGTCGAGGAGCTCTGCCGCGTCGGCGGGACTCTCATGCCCCTCGCGGACGAGGGTCGTCGCGGTCTCGATGAGCCGGCGACGCAGCGCCTTCTCGCGGACGATCTGACAGTGATGCTCGACGTTGGCGGCGGTGGGCACCTCATCAAGGAGGCCGCCGATGTACTCCTTGCCGCCCGCGGCGGCGAGGTCGCCCCGCTGCTCGAGTTCGGTGGAGAGGGTGAGGGGATCGACCACCGCGCCGCGCCCATGCACCGCCATCATCGCGCGGAAGAGACGGCGGTGCCCCTCCCGATAGAACATGTCCTCGGTGACGAACTCGGCCGCCACGACGATCGCGTCGGGGGAGAGGAGCATCGCGGCGAGCACGGCACGCTCCGCGTCCTCCGACCAGGGCGGCCGGCGGTCACGGAAGGGATCGGGGGACGCCGACTTAGGCGCGATCGAAAATTCGACGGGCGAGCTGGACATCTTCCCAGGCGGGGCGTTTCCAATTGGGGTTCCGCAGCAGCGCTGCGGGGTGGTACGTGGCGACGAGGGGGATCCCGTGATAGCGATGCTCGATGCCCCGCAACTTTCCTATGGGGGAATCTGACTCGAGGAGCGTCTGCGCGGCAAACGTCCCGAGGGCCAGGATGACGCGCGGACGGAGTAACTCCAACTGCCGCAACAAGAAGGGCCGACAGGCCACGATCTCCGAGGGGCTCGGATTGCGGTTCCCCGGAGGCCGGTGCTTCAGGACGTTGCAGATGAAGACGTCCTCCCGCCGGAACCCGATCGCGTCGATGATCTTCGTGAGGAGGTCCCCAGACTTCCCGACGAAGGGACGCCCGAGCTCGTCCTCGGTGGCCCCAGGCGCCTCGCCGACGATCACGAACCCTGCGTTCGGATTCCCTTCCCCCGGCACATGATTGATCGCCGTGGCGGCGAGCGTACAGGCCGAGCAGGCCGCGATGGCGGCGGCGACCGCCTGCAGCGTGTCGAGATCCTCGCGCCCGCTGCGGGTGCTCCCGCCGCCGACATCGAGCGCGACGCGCTCGGGGGCCTCGGAGGTGTTCGCCTCGCTCGAGGCCGCCGGTGCGGGCGCCGACGGCGCCGGCTCAGGGCTCCGCGCGGGTGCCGCTGGCTTCGCTGGCGCACCGGCATCGACCGAGGCGAGGGCCTTCCGCCAATCACCATCCCCCGCGAGCGCCTCCGCCGCACGCCGCTTCTCCGAGTCACGCACCGGGGGAGGCGCGTCGACCGAACGCGCCGCGCTCGGCGTGGCACCAGCCGGTGGCGTCACGCCAAAGGCGAGCACCTTCAGCGCCTCGTCCACGGAGAGCGAGTCGAGCACGAACTCCTGCTCCCCCATCTCCTTCCGCTGCGCGAGGTACTGCCGCAACCGATCGTGCGCGTCGCTCACAGGAGCGCCTCGATCCGGTCGAGGATCCGATCCGCGGTCTCCGCCTTGGAGAGCAAGGGAAGCGCCTCGACCCCACCGTCACGATCGAGGATCGTCACGCGGTTGGTGTCGTAGCCGAACCCGGCTCCCGCCTCACGCGCGCTGTTCGCGACGACGAGGTCGAGCGACTTGGCCGCGAGCTTCTTCGCCGCATTGGCCTCGAGGTCATCAGTCTCGAGCGCGAACCCGACCGCGATACACTGCGCCGGCCGCACGGCGCGCGTGCTCGCCAAGATGTCCGGCGTCTCCTCGAGCGCGATCGGCGCTGGGGTGCTTCCCGTCTTCTTGCGCTTGGCGGAGGCAACCTCTACCGGGCGGAAGTCGGCCGGTGCCGCCGCCATCACGAGGATGTCGCTCTGCGGCAGTTCCTTGGCGACCGCAGCCGCCATCTCCGCCGTGGTCTCGACCGCGGTGGCGCAGATCCCACCACCCGGCGGGAGCGGGACCGTGAGCGGCCCATGGACCAGCGCGACCTCCGCTCCGCGACGCCACGCGGCGGCGGCGAGCGCGAGTCCCATCTTCCCCGTGCTCTGATTGGAAAGGTACCGCACCGGGTCGAGCGCCTCGCGCGTGGGGCCAGCGGTGACGAGCACGCGGCGCCCGGCGAGCTTCCCCTTGGTCTCGAGCATCCGGCCGGCATGGGCGAGGATCGTCTCGGGCTCCTGCATGCGACCCTGCCCCGCTCCTTCGTCGGGGGAGGCGAGCGGTCCGACGCGAGGATCGAGGACCACCCGTCCCGCCGACCGGAGGTGTGCGGCATTCGCCTGCACCTGCGCATTCGCCCACATCGCGTCGTTCATCGCGGGGACCACCAGCACGGGGGCTGTGGTGGCGAGCAGGCAGGCGAGGAGGAGGTCATCGCTATGCCCATGCGCGGCGCGCGCCAGGAAGTCGGCGGTCGCGGGCGCGACGATCATCAATTCGGCCGCCTTCGCGAGCCGGATATGGTCGAGGGCGTGCCCCTCGCCCACGAGGGTCGAGTGCACGGGGCGGCCAGTCAGCGCCTCGAAGGTGACCGCGCCGATGAACTCCTTGGCCGAGCGCGTCATCACCACGTCGACCCGCGCCCCCGCCTGCGCGAGGAGTCGCGCGAGCCACGCGGTCTTGTAGCTCGCGATCCCCCCGGTGACGCCCAGGAGGATGCGACGCCCGTCGAAGGGCCGCATCGGCGTCGAACCGACCGGTGTGGGGCTTACTCGCCGCGCGGGCGGCGGCGCGGCACCACGCGGTACTCGATGTCGCCGCGCGAGAGATCCTCGAGCGCCCGCGTCGTCAGCTTCTTCTCCGCCTTCGAGCGGTCGCGGGGGAAATCGTTCAGGACGCGGGCGAACTTCGCGGCCACGAGCACCGAGAGGTACTTGTTGGTCGCGTGCTGGGTGACATCGCTGGGCGTGAAGACCTGCATGGCTGCCTCGGTGCGTGAAACGGTGATCCTACACTATGCGGACGGCGCCTGCTCGAGTCCAGCGAGCAGGTGACCGATCGATCCCTCGACCTGCGCCCCCAACGCCGGCAACCGCTCCCGCCGCAGGGTCTCCTCCGCGAGGATCTCAGCCACCCGCGCCGTGGCGCGGTCGAGATCGTCGTTCTCCACCAGATGCTGATACCGCGGCGCATCCAGCAACTCCAGCCGGGCATTCCGGAGCCGCAGCGCCAACGCGCCCGCGTCCTCCGACTTCCGGCCCAACAACCGCGCGACCAAGACCTCGACGCTCGGCGGCACCACGAAGATCGTCACCGCGTCCGGGAAGGCGGCGGTCACCTGCCGCGCCCCCTGCACATCGATGTCCAATATCACGTGCCGCCCACTCGCCAGGATCCGCTCCACCTCCGACCGCAGGGTGCCGTAGCGCTGGCCATGCACCTCGGCCCACTCCGCGAACTCCCCACGGGCCACCCGCGCGTCGAACTCCGCACGCGAGAGGAAGAAGTAGTCCTGCCCATCCACCTCACCGGCCCGCGGCGCCCGCGTCGTGCAGGACACGGAGTACCCGAGGTCCGGCCGCGTCGCCAACAACCGCTTCGCGATCGTGGTCTTCCCCGCCCCTGATGGCGCCGAGAGTACCACCGGGAAGACGATCCCGTTCATTCGAGATTCTCCACCTGCTCGCGGATCCGCTCGAGCTCCTCCTTGATCGCGACCACCTCCTGCAGCATCGGCGCATCGTTCGCCTTGCTCCCGGTGGTGTTCGCTTCGCGCAACAGCTCCTGCAGCAAGAACCCGAGTCGCTTGCCGACCGGCTCGGCTCCCTTCGCCTCCAACGATTCGCGGAAGGCCGCGATGTGGGCGGCGAAGCGATCGAGCTCCTCGCCGACATCGAGCTTGTCCGCCAACAGCACCACCTCATGCGCCAACCGCTGCGGGTCGATGGCGACCCCGCCGGCCAGCTCCTCCACCCGCTCGCGAAGCCGCTGCCGCTGCGCCGCCAGCCGCTCGGGCGCCCGCTGCGCGATCCGCGCCACCGCCGCCTCGATCAGCCCCAGCCGCTCCCCGATCACCGCCGCGAGACGCGCCCCCTCGGCGGTGCGCATCCCCTGCAGGGCATCGGCCGCGGCCTCGACGATCGCGACCAACTGCGCCGCCGTCGCCTCGCCCAACGCCTCCTCGTCCCTCGCGGCACGCACGACGTCGGGCATCCGCAGGATCGCCGCGACGTCGACCTCACCGCCCAGCCCATGCGCGGTCTGGAGTCGACGCAGCTCCGCGGCGTACCAGGCGAAGCGCGCCTCGTCCAGCGCTGGTCCAGAAGACTCCCCCTGCTCGATCCGAGCGAAGGCGGTGACATGCCCGCGCGCGATCCGTTGACGCAGCGCCTCACGCACCGCCGCCTCCCAGTGCGCGAGCGCACTGGGGAGCTTCACGCTGGGATTGAAGAAGCGGTGATTGACGGCCCGCAACTCGACGCTCACGCGCACGTTGCCGACCGCGCCATCCGCCGCGCCGAACCCCGTCATGGACCGAATCATCGTAGCCCCATAAGTTAAGCTACGATAGGCACTTGAGCAAGCTCCCGGACCCTAGTTCCAGAACTCCCAGCGGACCCCGTAGAGCTGCACCAATCGGGGCATCAGATACCCCGGGACGGTCTCGTAGACCCGGCCAAGCGCGTTGCGATTGTGCCAGAAGACGTGGGCCGAGCCGATCCGCATGTCCAGGATCGAGCCGTAGACCCCCGCCCCCTCGGTGCGGAGCGCCCCACCCGCTGCCAGCGGGAAGGTGACCGGGCCCCGGTACTCATGCACGAGGGCGGCCGAAAGCTGGAAGGTCCGGCGGACGATCTGCCGCTCGAACCCCGTGCTCACCCGGAGCTCCGCCCGGGACTCGACCTGCGGGCGGTAGGGAGCCTCCTCCTGCCATCGCACCCCACGCCAGGCGAACGAAAACGGGCCGCGGATGGGCCCGGAGAGACCTACCTCGAGACCGGTCGACGACCCCACCTCGGTCGCGGCGAATCGGGCATCGAAGATCGGTACGCCGAGGACCAGGCTCGCGGACTGCTGCACCACCCCGGCACTGAGGGTCCGGCGCCAGAGCGTGGTCGCCACCTCCAGCCGAGTCGTCGACCGCGAGGGACCGCCAACCGCGGCGTCCTCCGGGGTGTGGATGGAATGCGCGCCGACGATCTGCACGAAGGAGAGCGGCGTCACCGCGACGGTGAGATCGAGCCGCCGGGTGGAATCGGGGCCGCCGGTCTCCGCAAAGGCCCCGACCTGCGCCCACCGCGACTGCCATCCGGCGCGAAGCGCCGTGGCGAGTCGCTGATCCCCCCCCTGCGCCCGGAGCCGCGCCGTCCCGCTGAGGTCGAGGCCCCAGCGCCGACCACCGACGGTAAGGAGGTACTGCGTCTGCGCCGCGGCGGTATCGGCGCCCGCGGTGCTGTCCCCCGTCTCCTGATGTCGGATCCCGGCGGCGATCGCCTGCGCCCAGAGCCCGGTGGTATCGGGGGATCCCCAGACGGCCCGCACATACCCGAGGGCATCATCCCCTTCGAAGCGGCCGATGGCATCCCGCTGCAGCGTCCCCGTGATCACATAGCGATCGAGGGGCCGACGGATCCGGCCATAGCGCTGGACCACCGCGTCGACCGAGAGGCGCCCGCGCGCCATGCCGACGCGGCCGAAGGCGCTCAAGGCATCGCCATCGCCCCGCGTGCGCACGCTCGTCGTGGAGAACTGCTGGGCGGCAACCTGAACCACCCCGCCCCCATCGGTGCGCTTGCCGTAGAAGCCGCGGTAGAGGTTCGCCTGCTCCGACCCCGTGAGAATATCGGTGCGCGTCTGCGGCGTGGTGCGGATCACGCGCCACGACCGCAAGTGGACCCTGAGTTCGCC
>Ga0194119_10004194_pt1 | contig 22475 bp, 16 predicted proteins | sample TA2MahC100mmetaG_FD_148620 | JGI IMG/M metagenome (GOLD analysis project Ga0194119, IMG submission 148620) | Freshwater microbial communities from Lake Tanganyika, Tanzania - TA2015018 Mahale Deep Cast 100m | ecosystem: Environmental > Aquatic > Freshwater > Lake | place: Tanzania: Lake...
GTCCGATACCAGCGGCGCGGTGATTCCCGGCGCGCGGGTGCGAGCCACCGCCAACGACACGGGGGTGGTGGCCGTGGCGCAAGCCAACGAGTCGGGGCTGTGCAGCTTGCCCTATCTGATTCCTGGCCTCTACAAGGTGAGCGTGGAGCAGACGGGCTTCAAGTCTTACGTGCAGCCGAACGTCGAGGTCCGGGTAGCGGAGACAACCGAGTTGCCGATTCAATTGGAGGTCGGCCAGGTAACCGAGACCGTTGAGATCAAAGACTCCGCGCCGCCGCTGGAAACCGAGTCGGCATCGCTGGTGCCGGTGTTCGCGCGCGTGAATTCGGTGGGTGAATACCTGGTGGGCCGCTTGGTGGCTGAGCAGGCTGGCAGTCTCGACCCGTCCGCGCGGAAGGCATTTATCGGCGAGTTCTACAGCAGCTACTACAGTTGGGTGAACCTGGTGGGTTTCCTGCTCCAAACGTTCGTGGTTTCGCGCCTGTTCCATTGGATCGGCGTGGGCCGCGCGATATTTGTGCTGCTGCTGATCGCCGCCGGCGGCTACGCGATGCTGGCGCTCATGCCGGTGCTCAGCGTGGTGCGCGCGGCGAAGATTCTGGAAAACTCGACGGACTATTCGCTGAATAATACCGTACGCCACGCGCTGTTCCTGCCCACTTCCCGCGAGGCGAAATACAAGGCCAAGGCCGCCATCGATACCTTCTTCGCGCGCGCGGGTGACCTGTTGCAAACAGGCATTGCCGATGCCGGCACGCGGTTCCTGGCACTCGGCGTCAGCGGATTTGCCGCGCTGAATCTGGGCTGGTGGCGGTGTGGGTGGCGCTCGGCGTATTGATCTACCGCGAGTGGCGCCGGCTGAGCAGCGCGGAGGCGGCGGCTACTTCTTCTTCTCCCGGTTCCACAACTCGCGGCTGATAATGCGTCCGCAGAACGGGCAGTAGTGCATGCCCACCCACACCGGCCGGTCCTCATCGCCGAACTTCAGGAAATACTCGGTGTCGATTTCCGTGACAATCCGGCCGCGCGCGAGGCTGTGCATGGGACCGGCGTGCGCATATTCGCGGTCCACCAAATCAGAAAGCTTCGGGCAGCAAAACATTTCTTCCGCATTGTACGTCTACTCTCATATGGCCTCGCAGTTTTCTTTTACAAGAACCGTGAAGGCCCTATGCTATGGTAGAAGTCGCAAGGACACATAGAGTGGGTTCGCGGAGGGTCTCGGCGCTGGTTTTGTTGGGGTTCTGCACCATCAGTGTGCTCCTTGCGCAACGTGGCACGGTGCGCGATTTTCTCGACGAAGAGGACAATCCCGCCCCCATGCCGGCGGATGCTCAGGAGCCCGGCGAGTACACCTTTGCACGGCTTCGCTACACCTCCAAACGCAACGGCTATTGGGGCCGCGGCGGCGGCGCCTGGTCCACCGATTGGCCCAAGGCGGACCGGCAGTTTGTGCAGGGCGTGCGCCGCTTGACGCGCGTGAACGCCCGTTCGGTGGAACAGGTGGTGGAACTCGATTCAGAAGAGTTCATGCAATACCCCTGGATCTACGCCACCGAGGTGGGCCGCTGGGATTTCACCGAAAAGCAGGCCGCACGGCTCCGCGAGTATTTCCTCAAGGGCGGCTTCATGATGACCGACGACTTCCACGGCACATTTGAGTGGAGCGTCTTCTATGAAGGACTCCAGAAGGTGTTTCCAGACCGCCCGGTGGTGGACATCGAGGACAAAGATCAGATTTTCCACGTGCTGTACGACTTGAAGGAACGTTTTCAGGTGGGCGGCATCCAGATGTTCTTTACGGGCCGCGTTTCTGAGAACGATGGATATGACGCCAAGTGGCGCGCGGTGCTGGACGACAAGGGGCGCGTGATGATTGCCATCTGCCACAACATGGATCTGGGTGACGCCTGGGAATGGGCCGACCATCCGCGGTATCCGGAGAACTTTGCCTCGTTGGCCTACCGGGTGGGCGTGAACTTCATCATCTATTCCATGACGCATTAGGCAGACTGCTCAAACCGATGTTCGAATTTCTGTTCCGCTATCCACGTTCGGTGTTTACCAAGGGCGACCTGGTGCTGCTTGGCAGTTGGCCGGTGTGGCTGCTTGGCGTGCTGATCGTCGCGGGCATCGTCGGGCTGGGCTGGTTGATGCGATCGCGCCAGAGCGAGGCAGTGGGCAGCATCAAGGGCTGGCGAAGCTTGGTGCTGTGGGCGTTGCAGAGTTCGATGCTGGCCGCGGTGCTAACGCTGTTGTGGCAACCCGCTCTGCTGGTATCGACCCTCAAGCCGCAGCAGAACGTGGTGGCCGTGCTGGTGGACGATTCGCAGAGCATGGCGCTCAAGGAAGGCGGCCAAGCCCGGCGCGATCAGGCCCGCACGCCCCTGCAGGCGGGTGTGCTTGACGCGCTCTCCCGGCGATTTCAGGTGCGGCTCTATCGCGTGGCCGACCGGGCTGAGCGCATCAAGGCTCTCGATACACTCACCGCGCAGGCTGCCTCCACCAATCTCGGCGATTCACTCAAGCAGGTGTCGAATGAGACAGCGGGCCTGCCACTCGGCGGCGTGATTCTGGTGTCAGACGGCGCGGACAACTCCGGCGGCGTTGACCTCGACACGATCACCGAACTCCGTACGCGCCGCGTGCCGATTCACACCGTGGGCGTGGGTCTTGAGCAGGCCGTCAAAGATGTGGAATTGAGCGATGTGCAGGCGCCCGCGCGCGCGTTGGCTGATTCTCGCATCGCCGCGCAGCTCACCTTCGAACAACGCGGCTATGAGGGCCGCAAGGCGAAGCTCGCCGTGCGCGATGGCTCAAAAGTGGTGGCCATGCGCGAGGTGACGTTTGGCAAGGAAGGCAACTGGCAGACCGAGAGCCTGCTGTTCAACGCCGGCAGCGCCGGTGCTCGCGCGTTCAAGTTTTCGCTCGATCTGCAGGAGGGCGAGGAGAATCAGAAGAACAACTCAACCGAGCGCCTGGTGAACGTCCAGGACGGCAGGCGCCGCATCCTATATATCGAAGGCGAGCCGCGCTGGGAGTTCAAGTTTGTCCGCCGCGCAATTGAAGACGACAAGTCGGTGAAGCTGGTGACGCTGCTGCGCACCACGCAGAACAAGTTCTATCGCCAGGGTGTCGATCAACCCACCGAACTCGAACAGGGCTTTCCGGCGAAGGTGGAAGAGCTGTTCGGTTTCCACGCGCTGATTCTTGGCAACGTGGAGTTGAACTACTTCAGCCCGACGCAACAGGAACTGATCAAGAGTTTTGTAGACCGGCGGGGTGGCGGGCTGTTGATGCTGGCAGGGCGCAATGCGCTCTCCGAAGGCGGTTGGGCCAAGTCGGCACTGGCGGAAGTGTTGCCCGTGATCCTGCCCGAACGAAAGGGGACGTTCCTGCGCGAACCGGCGGCGGTGCAACTCACCGGCACGGCTATCGACAGCTTGATCACGCGGCTGGTGGAACAGCCTGGTGCGAACGATGAGCGCTGGCGCAAGCTTCCGCAACTGGCGGACTATCAGGACATCGGCACGCCTAAACTGGGCGCCGCCGTGCTGGCCGAGTACACACCGGGCGGGCGCGCCAGGTTGCCGCTGTTGGTTACGCAAAACTATGGCCGTGGGCGGACGGCAGTGCTGGGAACGTCGGGTACGTGGCGCTGGCAGATGCAGCAGCCGCTCGAAGATCAGACGCATGAAGTGTTCTGGCAGCAGTTGCAGCGCTGGCTGGTGACGGAAACCCCGGGCCCGGTGGTGGCATCCACACCAAGGCAGATGCTGTTCGATGAATCCCGTGCGCGCCTGAGTGCCGACGTGCGTGACAAGACGTTCCTGCCGGCGGCGGATGTGGAAGTCGAGGCGCGTGTGCTGGGGCCGCAGGGGCTCACCGAGCGGATCAAGATGAAACCTGATGCTGTGACGCCGGGCCTCTACCTTACCGACTATGCGCTGCCCAAGACCGGATCTTACCTCGTCGAGTTCACCGCGCGGCGTGGCGCCGAAGAAGTGGGCCGGGACGTGGTGACGCTGCAGCGGCAGGACGGGGTGGCCGAGAATTTCCGCACTGGCCAGAATCGCGAACTGCTGGAGAAGCTGTCGCAGCAGACCGGCGGGCGCTATTGGAAGCCTGCGGACCTGAACAGGCTGGCCGACGAGATTGCGCTTTCGGAAGCCGGCATCACTGTGCGCGAGGCGCGCGACCTGTGGGATCTGCCGGCGGTGTTCATGGCGCTGATTGCGCTACGCGGCACCGAGTGGTGGCTGCGGCGGAAGTGGGGTGCGGTTTGAGGCGGACGGTGGCCGGGTTGGTATTGTCGGCGGCGATGCTGCCGGCGGCTTCGGTGCATTTCGTCACCGTGGCCGGGCTTGGCAGTGAGCCGGATTACGAACAGCGCTTTGCTTCGCTTGCCAAAGAGGTGGACAAGATCGTGCACGAGTCGTCTGGAGAGCCGAAGGTCTACACGCTCTCCGGCGAAGCCGGCACTCGCGCGCGGCTCACCGAAACGCTGGGCAGGATTGCGCGCGAAGCGGCCGCGGACGACACGTTCGTGCTGATGCTTATTGGCCACGGCAGCTACGACGGCGGCGACTACAAGTTCAATTTGCGCGGTCCAGATATCAGCGCGACGGACCTCGCCGCGGCGTGCGACAAGATTCCTGCCGGACGGCAGTTGATCGTGAATACCACCAGCGCGAGCGGCGGCGCGATGAAGGCGCTGCAGCGCCCGAACCGCGCGGTGATTGCTGCCACACGGAGCGGCTCTGAAAAGAACGCCACTGTGTTTGGACGCTTCTGGGTGGAGGCGATGCGCGACCCCGCGGCGGATGTGGACAAGAACGAATCGATCACCGCGCTCGAGGCTTTTCGCTACGCCGATCGCAAGACCGCCAGTTTCTACGAGACCAACAAGCGCATTGCCACCGAGCACGCGGTTCTTGAGGATACCGGCAAGGGCGATCCGGCGCGGAATCCGAATGATGAAAACGGCCAGGGTCTTCTGTCCGCGCGTTTCAGTCTGGTGCGCCATGGCGCGGCCCAAAAGGCGGCGGCAAATCCTGCCAAGCAAGGGCTGCTGGCGCGCAAGGACGACCTGGAAGCGCGGATTGACCGGTTGAAACTGGAGAAGGCCGCGATGTCCGTGGAAGTCTACAAGCGCCAGCTTTCGGCGTTACTGATTCAACTCGCACAGGTGCAGGAGGAACTCGATAAGTGAAGCTCCCCGTGCTGGTCGGCGCGATGGCACTGGTGGCTCACGCAGCGTTGCCGCCGCGCGTGACCGAGTGCCGCACGCACGAGTATCACGGCAAACAGGCAGAGGCCCGCGCCTGCTTCACTCGGCTGCTGAGTGCTCCGGATCCGTATCTGCGCGCCGAGGGCCAATACGGACTGGGCAACTACGCCGCAGCCAACAATGAGTTCAAGGCGGCCGAGCAGCGCAATCCGAAAGATGCCAACCTCAAGGTGCGTTGGGGGCGGTTGCTGATTGAGCCTTTCAACAAAAACTACTCGGACGCGGCGTCGCTGTTTCAGGAAGCGCTGGAGATCGACAAGAAGCACTCGGGGGCGCTGTTCGGCATGGCGCTGGCCGCCTCGAACGGCTTTGACAGCAAGGCCACCGAATTCGCCAGACAAGCCCTGGAAGCTGAACCCGGACTGGTGGAGGCGCAGGAGTTGCTCGCGCAACTCGCCCTCGAAGACGTGAACTTTGCCAAGGCCATCGAAGAAGCCAACAAGGCACTGAAGATGTCACCCGAAGCCTTGGATGCGATGGCGGCGCTGGCAGCCGTGGAAGCCGTGGAAGACCGCAATCCTGATGTGTGGCTGAAGAAGATCGCCGCCATCAATCCGCGCTACGGGCGCGGCCACGCGATTGTGGCGCATCATCTGGTGCTCAACCGCCGCTACGACGAAGGCATTGCGCTCTACCGCAAGGCGCTGGAACTCGATCCTTCGTACCTCGAGGCGCGTTCGCAACTCGGCATCAATCTCATGCGGATGGGCAAAGAAGCCGAAGCCAAGCAGCAGTTGGAACAAGCCTTTGCCGCGGGCTTTAAAGAGTCATCCACCACCAATTCGCTGCGGCTCATCGATAGCTACAAGAACTTCGCCACCTACAAGACGCCGCTATCGGTCCTTAAGCTGCACAAGCGCGAGGCCGAACTCCTGCGCATCTATTTTGAGCCGGAACTACTGAAGTGCATCTCGACCTACGAAAAGAAGTACAAGGTGAAGTTGCCTGTGCCTGTGCAACTGGAAGTCTACCCAGACCACGAAGACTTTGCCGTACGCACGATGGGCATGCCTGGCCTGGGCGCGTCGGGCGTCACCTTCGGCACCGTTGTCGCCATGGATTCACCGTCGGGCCGTAAGCCCGGAACCTTCCATTGGGCCGCCACATTGTGGCATGAGATGAGCCACGTGTTTGTGCTCACCGCCACGCGCCATCGCGTGCCGCGCTGGTTCACCGAAGGCGTCGCGGTGCAGGAGGAAAGCGCGATTTATCCGGATTGGGGCGACCGCATGACGCCGGAGATCCTGATGGCGATCAAGGAGAAGAAGCTTCTGCCCGTGGCTGAACTCGACCGTGGCTTCATCCGCCCCAGCTATCCGAATCAGGTGATCGTTTCTTATTTCCAGGGCGGTCGCGTGATTGATTTCATCAAAGCGCGTTGGGGTTTTGACAAGGTGCTGGCCATGATGAACGCCTTTGCCAAGGGAACCGACACGCCGGAAGTGGTGCAGACGGTTCTGGGCGTGGCGCCCGCCGAGTTCGACAAGCAGTTCCTTGCTTATTTGGAGAAGGAAGCGGGGCCAGTGATCGCCAAGTTCGACGAGTGGCGCAAGGTTTTGCGCGCCGCCGCCGCTGCGCTCAAAGAGAAGAAGCACGACGAAGCCATCGCCGAAGGCGAGAAGGCTATCGCCATGTACCGCGATTACGTGGAAGGCGCCAACGGCTACGAAATCGTGGGCGAAGCGGCGCTTGCCAAGGGCGACAAAGCGAAGGCCATCGACGTCTACCAGCGCTACGCCGCGGTGGGCGGGAGAAAGCCCGATACACTCAAGAAACTGGCGTTGTTGCAAGAGCAGGCCGGCGATAAACGCGCCGCGGCCGCCACGCTGGAGAAAGTCAATTTCATCTATCCGATCAAAGATGACGTCATGCATAAGCGCCTAGGCGAGATCTATCTCGGCCTGGCGAACTCGCCTGGCGCCATTCGCGAGTTCCGTGCCTGGCTGGCGGAAAAACCCAACGACCGCGCCGACGCGAACTACCATCTTGCCCGCGCCTATCACGCCGCGCGGCAGTCTGATAAAGCCGAAGAACATTTGCTTGAAGCCCTCGAAGTGGCGCCTGGTTTCCGGCCCGCCCAGAAGCTACTGCTCGAATTGAACGCCCAGAAGAAATAGGAAAGAGAAGCCTCAATTTCATGTCTCTGCCCGCTCAACTCTCCGCCGACTCGGCTGAACTGCAAAGCCGCGTCGCCCGGTTTCAGGAAGCCCGCGATCAGATCCTGCAGCAAGTCCGGCGCGTGATCGTCGGCCAGGATGAGGTGCTTGAACAGGTCCTCATCGCGCTGTTCATGGGCGGCCATTGCCTCATCACCGGCTTGCCCGGTACGGCCAAAACGCTGATAGTGCGGACGCTCTCCGAAGCGCTGGGCCTCGAATTCAAACGCATCCAGTTCACGCCAGACCTGATGCCTTCGGATATCACCGGCACCGACATCATCGAGGAAGATCCAGGGACCGGACGCCGTACGTGGACGTTCGTGAAAGGCCCGATCTTCGGCAACCTCCTGCTGGCCGACGAAATCAACCGCACCCCGCCCAAGACCCAGTCGGCGCTGCTTGAAGCGATGCAGGAGCGTTCGTGCACGGTGCGCGGCAACATCTACAAGCTGCCCGCGCCCTTCTTCGTGCTCGCCACGCAAAACCCGATCGAACTCGAAGGCACCTACCCGCTGCCCGAAGCGCAACTTGACCGGTTCCTCTTCAACACCGTGCTCGACTACCTGTCGGCCGACGAAGAACTCAAGGTCGTCGACCTGACCACCACCACCAAGCACGCCCAGGTGGAAGCCGTCACCACCGGCGACGAGATTCTGGACTTCCAGCAGCTTGTGCGCATGGTGCCCATCGCCGAACCCGTAGCCCGCTACGCCGTCGATATCGTTCGCGCCACACGCGTCACCGGCAGCAGCACGCCGGACTTTATCAAGAAGTACGTCAACTACGGCGCAAGTGTGCGCGCTGCCCAGTTCCTCGTGCTCGCCTCGAAAGCCCGCGCGCTGGCCCGCCGTCGCTACAACGTCTCGTTTGAGGACGTACAGGCGCTGGCCGTGCCGGTACTGCGTCACCGCGTACTGCTGAACTTCCAGGCCGAGTCCGAACGCCTGACGCAAGATGTGCTGCTCAAGCGGCTCATTGAAACGCTCCCGGTACCGAAAGGATAAGCCACCTCGCGGCATCCAACATGTTGCAGCGCTTTCTTCAGCCTTCGGTGCTGGCATCGGTTTCGAGTCTCGAACTGATTGCCCGGACGGTGGTGGACGGGTTTGTGTCCGGCCTCCACGAGTCGCCGGACTTTGGCTTCAGCCAGGAGTTCGCCGAGTACCGCCAATACACGCCGGGCGACGATCTGCGCCATGTGGACTGGAACGTGTACGCGCGCTCCGAGCGCATGGTGCTGAAGCGCTTCCGCGGCGAGACGAACTCACCTGTGATGGTGCTGCTCGATGCCAGCAACTCGATGAAGATGGCGTGCCACTCGGTCTCCAAGATCGACTACGCGCGCTACGTCGCGGCCAGCATTATGTACCTGGCGGCCACGCGACAGCGCGATGCGTGCGGGCTGCTGCTCTTCGACGACGAGATCCGCAACTTCGTGCCGCCGTCCACGCGCCAGGGTCAGTTGAACCGTCTGCTGCATGCGCTCGAAAACGCTGAACCCGGCGCGCGCACGGACTTCGCCAAGCCTTTTGCGCATTGCATGGAGTTTCTGCGCCGCCGCGGTCTGGTGGTGCTGGTTTCGGATTTTCTGTCCGATCCTGAGACGATCGTTCAGACCGTGGCGCCGCTCCGCTATCGCGGCAACGAAGTGATCCTGCTGCAAGTGCTCGATCCGCAGGAAGTGAAGCCGAAATTCGGCGAACCGGTGATCCTGATTGACATGGAAACGGGCGACAGCCTCGAAGTGACGCCCGAGTACGCGCAAATGGAATATCCGGAAAAAATGAAGCGGCACCTGGAAACGCTGGAGCAAAAGGCGCGCGGCGCGGGGCTGGATTATCACCTGATGATCACCGATCGGCCGTTGGATGACACGCTCCGGCAGTATTTGGCTATCCGCCAGGGGAGATTCTAGCCGCCGCATGGGACTGCTCTCTCCATGGTTTCTCGCCGGACTCGGTGCACTCGCACTGCCTGTTTACCTGCATCTGCTCCAGCAGCACAAGACCACGCCCGTGCCGTTCAGCTCGTTGATGTTTTTTGAGCGCCGCACGCAGAGCTCGATCAAGCACCGGCGCTTGAAGTACCTGGCACTTCTGGTGCTTCGCCTGCTGCTGCTGACGCTGATTACCCTTGCCTTTGCGCAGCCGTTCATTCAGCGCGAAGTGAAAGTGGATCCGTCGGAGAAGCGCATAATGCTGGTCATCGACCGGTCTCTCAGCATGCGCGCCGGCTCTCGCCTGGCCGATGCGCAGCGCGCGGCGCAGGGCGTGCTGGACCGCCGTCCCACGACGCAACCCGCGCAGATCGCGGCGCTCGGCGCGCGGCTCGATGTATTGACCGAGCCCACTACCGAGAAGGGCAACCTGCAGGCGGCGATTGCGAGCGTGGAAGCGGGCGATGAAGCGGGCGCCTACGGCGAATTGTCGCGCGCGCTGCGAATGTCGGTCACCAACGATCCGCGCGCCATTGAAGCGCACCTGTTCACCGATACTCAACAATCGGCCCTGCCCGCGGGCTTTGCCGATCTCGCTCTGCCCGCCGGCGTGACGCTCGCCGTGCATGGCGTGGCGCCCGCGCTGCCCGTTCCCAACTGGACAGTGGAAACCGTGAGCGCGCCGTCGATTCTTTGGGACCCGAAAAAGGCGCGAGTCCAGGCCACCGTTGCGGGCTTCCACACGCCCGCCGCCAAGCGCACGGTCTCACTGGTGGTGAACAACGCCGTCACCGCCACCAAGCAGATCGACGTGCCCTCGGCCGGCCGCGCCAGCGTGGAATTCGAGGGACTCGAAGTTCCCTACGGGGCATCGAAATGCGAATTGCGCCTTGACGCCGCCGACGCCCTCGCCGCTGATGACCGTGTGTTGTTCTCCGTCCAGCGGTCCGACCCGAAGCGTGTGCTCCTGGTGCACGAATCGCGTGACCCGCGCTCGCCCATCTACTTCCGCGCCGCGCTCACCGCCGCGGCCGAAGCGGCCTTCACGCTCGACACCCTGACCGCCGAGCAATCCTCCGGCGCGGACTTGAGCCGCTATGCGTTTGTCGCGCTGGCCGACGCGGTTCCTCTCGCGGCGTTCGTCGAAAAAGCCCAGCGCTATGTGTCCGGCGGCGGCAGCCTGCTGGTGGCGGCCGGCACGAATACCACCAAGCAGGCTAAGATTCCCGTGCTCGATTTGCCTGTTTCCGAGGGCCAATACTACTCGCGTTCGGGTCAACGTTTCTCCGTCGTCGGCGATGCGGACCCCGCGCATCCGTCGCTACGCCGCGCGGGCCGGTGGGAAGGCGTGAAGTTCTTCTATGCGGTGAAAGTAGAGCCGCAGGACGCGCGCGTGGTCGCTCGCCTCAGTGACCGTACGCCGCTGCTGCTCGAACGGAAGATCGGCGAAGGCCGCGCGCTGTTGTTCACCTCCACCTTCGACAACGTCGCCAATGACTTTCCCCTGCATCCGGCCTTCGTTGCCTTCATCGATCAATCGGCGCGCTACCTCGGTGCGATGGAAGACCGTAACGCGGCAACCAACGTCAGCGGCTTTGTGGAACTACGTTCGGCCAAAGAGCAAGCGGTCTCGGTGGAAGTGATCGACCCGGACGGCAAGCGTCCGCTTTCGCTCCACGAGTCCACCCAAGCCCAAACATTCCAGTTGAACCGCGCCGGATTCTTCGAAGTGCGCCGCGCCAATGGGCGTCACGAAATGCTGGCTGTGAATCCAGACCGGCGCGAGTCGGACCTGAGCCTGATCCCCGCCGAGACCGTCCAACTGTGGACGGCCGGCGGCAATGGATCTGCCAATGCAGCGGGCGGTGGTCCGGCGGCGTTTACGGAGGAGCCGGCGAAGAAGCCGATGTGCTTCTGGTGGTACTTCCTGCTGGCGGCGGCGCTGGCCACGGCGGCCGAGTCTATCCTCGCCAGCCGCTATTTAGGTGTACAAAGGGAATAGTCAGTCTCGCGGGAGGTTCGTCATGAGTACTCGGGACCAACTGAACGGCTATCTGAGCCGGCTGGAACGCCGGTTGCGCATGGGTGCACTGCTCGAAGGCGGCGCGATCGTTTTCGGCGCGGCCCTGGCGGCCACCGTGTTGCTGGTGATGCTCATCAACCAATGGGCCTTCTCGCAGTGCAGCGTCACCGCCGCGCGTATCGCGCTGTTTGTGGTGCTGGCGCTGGCCATCGTGCTGGGCGTGGCGCTGCCGCTGGTGCGGCTGAACCGGCGCCGTGCCGCGCATCGCGCTGAGGCGGCGTTCCCGGCGTTTGAGCAGCGCCTGATGACGTTTGCCGACAAAGGCCCGGGCCGCGAAGACGATCCGTTTGTCGAACTCCTCGCCGCCGACACGCTCGCGGTCGCGCAGCAATCTGAGCCGAGCCACCTCGCACCCGCCGCACGGCTGGCTGGACTTTCCGCCGCTTCGGTGAGCGCGCTTGGCGTATTGCTTTGGCTGATTCTCGCCGGGCCCGGTTACTTCGGCCACGGCGCGAGCCTTCTGTGGGCCGCTTCGCCCAAGGGTGGCGCCAAGGCGTTCTACGACATCAAGGTTACGCCGGGCGATGCCACCGTGCGCCGTAAGTCAGACCAACTCATCACCGCGCAGACGTTCGGCACAACCTTCGGCAAGGTGCAGCTTTTTGCCCGGTATCACTCGACGGCGAAGTGGGAGCCAGTGGCGATGCAGGCGCAAAAGGCCGGCACGGGCTATGAGTTTCTGTTCGCCGGACTGCCGGAGTCCGTTGACTACTACGTGCAGGCCGGCGCGGTGCGCTCGCCGCAGTACACGCTGAAGGCTACCGATCTGCCCACGGTACGCAACATCAAAATCACATACCGGTATCCGGCGTGGTCCGGGTTGGGTGAGGAAGTGGTGGAGAACGGCGGCGATCTGCGCGCGGTGGACGGCACCGAAGCGCTGCTCGATATCACCACGGACCAGCCGCTCAAGGAAGGCCGGCTGGTGGTGGACCTCGAAGGCACGGGCCGCAAGGAGATTCTGCTCGGCACCGAGCCTGGCAAGAACGTCTATCACACCACGCTGAAAATTGAAAAAAACGGTACCTACCATGTCGCGATTATGGATGCGAGCCAACCGGTGCGCATCTCGGATGACTTCTTCATCGAAGCGAAGGCCGAGCGCCCACCGGGCCTGAAACTATCCCGTCCGGGCAAAGACTACAAGGCGAGCCCGATTGAAGAAGTGAGCATCCAGGTGGACGCCGATGACGACTACGGTCTGCGTGACGTGACGCTGCATTACTCCGTGAATGGCGGTCCCGAGCAAACCACTCCGCTGGCGAAAGCGGCGGGCCAGCGCAACGTCTCCGCCAGCGCCATGATTGCGCTGGAAGACCACAAGCTGGTGCCGGGCGACGTAGTGAGCTACTACGCCACGGCGCGCGACGCCAAGGCCACCACGCGCACCGACATGATGTTCATTGAGGCGCAGCCCTTTGAGAAAGAGTTCCAGCAGGGCCAGCAATCAGGTGGCGGCGGGGGCAGCGGCCAGGGCGACCAGGAGAACATCAGCCAGCGCCAGAAGGAAATCATCGCGGCCACCTTTAACCAGATTCGTGACAAGAAGGCTTCGGACGCCGAAGCGGCCGAAGCGGGCAAGTTCCTCGGCGAAGTGCAAGCGAAGTTGAAGGACCAAGCTACGTCGCTCGCGCGCCGCATGCAGAGCCGCGAACTGTCGCAACAGAACCAGGAGTTTTCGAGCTTTGCGAAAGACATGACGGCGGCGGCCGAAGCGATGACGCGCGCGTCCGGCGAACTGAAGGGCCGCAAGTGGCAGGATGCGCTGCCGCATGAACAGAAGGCGCTGCAACATCTGTTGCGCGCCGAAGCGACGTTCCGCCAGATCCAGGTGGCGTTTGGGCGGCAAGGCGGCGGTGGCGGCGGTGGCGCGGCGCGCGATCTGGAAAACCTCTTTGATCTCGAACTCGACACCGAGAAGAACCAGTATGAAACCGGGCAGCAATCGGCATCTGAGCAGAAGGCCAAGGAAGTGGATGAGGCGCTGCAGAAGCTGGAGCAGCTTGCACGCCGGCAGCAGGAGTTGGCCAAGCAGCAGGAGAACAAACAGTCCTTCGAGCAGCGCTGGCAGCAGGAGATGCTGCGCCGCGAGGCGGAACAATTGCAGCGGCAGATGGAGCAATTAAGCCGCAACAGCAACCAGTCGCAGCAGCAGGGACAACAGGGACAGAACGGTCAGCAGGGGCAACAGGGCGGACGGCAGCAGCAGATGGATCCGCGCGTGCAGCAGGCGCTCGATCGCCTGAAGCAGGCCACCGAAGACATGCGCAAGGCTGCGTCGTCTCGGGCGGGTCAACAGGGCCAACAGCAACAGGCGGGCAATGAAGCCGATGCGCGCCGGGCGGCCGAGCGTCTGAAGGAAGCGCGTGACCTCATGGGCGGCGCGCGGCGTCAGGAAGCGGAAGGCACGGTGCAGGAACTCGCGCGCCGGGCCGAGGAACTCGAAGCGCGCCAGCAGGAGCAGTATCGCAAGATGAAGGGCGCCTACGGCAACCCCGCGTTGTTGAACGGCCAGCCCGGCGGCAAGAAGGAACAGAACGAACAGATCGGCGCGGAGCGCGGCAAGATGGCCGACGACGTGGCGCGGTTGGAAAGGGATATGCAGACCGCGGTCCGCAACATGATGGGCTCTGAACGCGGCGCGTCGAACAAAGTGCGCGAAGCGTTGGGCGAGATTCAGCAGAAAGAACTGCAAACGCGCCTGCGGCGGAGCGCCGAGTTCACACGGCGCGGCTACGGCGCCTATGCCGTGATGCAGGAAGCGCCGATCGGCCAGGCGTTGGAGCAACTCCGCGAGAAGTTGCAGGAGGCGCAGGGCGCGCTGGAAGGCAAAGGGCTGCAGGCGGGCGGGGAAGGTCAGAAGGAAATTGAGCAAGCGCTCAATCGCGTGGAGAAGTTCCGCCAGCAGATGGAGCAACTGGGCCGCAACGGACAGCAGCAGGGCCAGGGTCAACGTGGACAACAGCAGGGGCAGCAGGGCCAGGAAGGCAAACAAGGCCAGCAGGCCGGTGAACGCGGTGAAGGCAAGCAGCCCGGACAAGGACAGAAGGGCGAAGGCCAGCAAGGCAAGCAGGGCCAGCAAGGCCAACCCGGCGGCCAACAGGGCGGACAGCAAGGACAGGGTGGACGGGGAGAAAGCCAGCAAGGCCAGCAGATGCAAGCCGGGCGCGAGGGCGGCGGCGGGCAGCAGGGGCAGGGCCAGCAGTCGGCCAGCGACCGCGAAGCGCGTCAGGGCGGTCAGCGCGGCCAGGGCGAATTCTCGGCGATCAACCGCGGTGGCTACCTGCCTGGAGTCGACGGCAATGTGCCGCAACCGGGCCAGGGCTTGGCTGGTGTGGAACAGGCTTTCCGCGAAGGCATGCGCGAATTGAACCAGATGAGCCGCGAGATGGGCATGGAGAATCCCGATGTCGCACGCGAAGTGCAGGGTCTCATCCGCGAGATGCAGCGGCTCGATCCGGGCCGCTTTAAGGGCAATTCGGAACTGGTGGAGAATCTCCGCACGCAGGTGCTGGCGAATCTCGAACAACTGGAACTGCAACTTCGCCGCAAGCTTGACGACCAGACCACCCAGGTGCGCAGCAATCCTACGCGCCCGGTGCCGCAAGGCTATGCGGGTTCGGTGGCCGAGTACTTCCGGCGCTTGAGCCGGGGCGCCGGCCGCTAGACTCGTTTGCCGGATTCCGGGAAACGTTGCCCGAGCGCGGCGTGGCAGTCGGCGGCGCCCCAGCCAGCGGGCAGTTCCTCCAGTCGCAGCAGGCCCGCGACGGCTTCGCTCGCGACGGGCGAGAGTTCGCCCTCGGCCAGCTACGCGCGGACAATGGGCACCATGTGCGGTTCATCGCGCCGCGCCAGACCCGCGGCCGCTTCTTCGCGAACATCCGCATCGGAGTCGTCGAGGCAGCGCCACAGCGCTTCGCGGATGCTTCGGTATCCTCTGTGCTTTGACAGCCGATGCCGAACGCGGCCCAGTCCCGCACTTTCGCACTGGCGTCTCGCGTCAGTTCGATGAGACAAGCTATGGCCAGCAGATCGTTCGCCCTGAACCCGAGCGCAATGGCGGCGTCGAAGCGTACCCCTTCGTCCGCATTGCGGCGAAAACGTGCGATTTCCGGGGCCGTGTCCGGGTCGGCCAGATGCCCCAGCGCAGCGAGCGCGGACGCCAGCACCACCGGTTCTTCGTACTCATCCAAGAGGCCTACCAACAGTTCGCTCGACGGGCGATGCGGCTCCGGCATCTGTGCCAGAATGCTGGCTGCCTGCGCGCGCTTGATCGCCTCCGGCGTGGTGAGCCACCCGCGGCGTACTCGAACACCTCGAACGAGCCGTCCAGTTGCAGTTCACGAATCGCGGCCCAGGACTCATGGTCGTCCTTCGGGTCCGGACCGGCAATCGACCGGGCGAACAACTCGCGTATCCGCCCGGCGTCCAAACCGCTTACCGCGCCGAGAACTGCCACGTGGTGGTGGAGTGAAACTCGGTGCTCGCCTTCAAGAGCGTGGTGGGGAACTTCGGCTTGTTCGGCGAGTCCGGGAAGTGCTGCGTCTCCAGGCACACCGCTGCGCGCTTTTCGATCGGCACGCCTCCACGGCCCTTCAGTTTGCTGTCGAGGAAGTTACCCGAGTACAACTGCACGCCCGGCTGATCGGTGGACACAGTCAGCACACGCCCCGACGCCGGATCGTACAACTCCGCCGCCATCGCCAGCGACCCGCCTCCGGACGTCAGCACGAAGTTGTGATCGTAGCCGCGGCCGATGGCCAGTTGCGGATCCTTCGTGTCAATCCGCGCTCCGATCGCAGTGGGGCTGGTGAAATCGAACGGAGTGCCCCGCACGGGCTTCAATTCGCCCGTGGGAATCAGCCCGGCGTCGACGGGTAGAAACTTGTCGGCCGCCAGCCGCAACTCGTGCTTCAGAATGTCGCCGCCGCCGGACAAATTGAAATAGGCGTGATTGCTCAAATTCACATGGGTGTCCCGCGTCGTCGTGGCGGCATACTCAATCCGTAGCAGGTCGTCCCCGGTCAGCGTGAACGTCACGCGCACGTCCAGATCGCCCGGGTAGCCTTCTTCGCCGTCGCGGCTCAACATACGCATTTCCACGCTGTCTGCCGAAGGCGTCGCGCGCCACACGGTTTTGTCGAAACCCTTGTTGCCGCCGTGGAGATGATTCTCGCCGTCGTTCTTGGCCAGGTTGTAGGTGACGCCGTCAAGGTCAAATGCGCCCTTGGCAATGCGGTTGGCATAACGTCCCACCGTGGCGCCGAAATAGGGATGTGTGCCCTGATAAGATTCCAGCGAGTCAAAGCCGATGGTGATTTCGCCCGCCTTCCCCAGGCGATCCTTGGCCTTGATGGAAACCACGCTGGCGCCGAAGTTGGAGACCACCACCTCTGTTCCACCGGGATTTCTCAACGTATAGAGATCGATCGCCGTGCCCAGTGGGCCCTTGCCCCAAGGCTGTTTGCTCACCTTTTCCCGCGGTTTTGCGGGCTCGGCCGCCGCCTTCTTCGGTGCTTCCGCGGGCGGCTTCGGTGAGGAGCACGCGGCCGCGGCTCCCAAGAGGGTGGCTGCGGCACTGGCGGCAAACACACGGCGACTCGCTTCGAGTTTAGACATTGGTATCCTGTGGACTGAGCGTAGCACTATCTTCCACCCCGATGGAAACGATCCGCCCGTTATACCCAATGGCTCTGACGCTGACTTTGATGGCTGGAGCGCTGGCGAGTGAGATTTCGTTGCCGTTGCGCGCGCGTCACCGTGCCCTCGATACTCAACCAGCGCGGCCCGCGATTCCCATCGGCCAACCCTTTATCGTCAAACCGCCGCTCGGTCTGCCGCCGGTACCGGCACCCAAGGACAACCCTCTCACCCGCGAGACCGTGTTTCTCGGCCGCAAGCTCTTTTTCGACAAGGTTCTTTCGCGCGACAATACGGTGAGTTGCGCCTCTTGCCACGATCCGCGCCACGCCTTCGCCGATCCCAAGCCGGTCTCCGGCGGCGTGAACGGCAAGAAGGGCAACCGCAATGCGCCCGCGCTGCTGAACATCGCCTACAGCGGCATCCTGTTCTGGGACGGCCGCGCGCCGAACCTTGAGGCGCAGGCGGGTGGCCCGGTGGAGAATCCCTTGGAGATGGCGCATTCGCTCGTCGGCGTGGAACGTAAGCTGGCGGCGAGTCCGGTGTACGTCGACCTGTTCGCCAAAGCCTGGGGGCCGGGCGCGATCACCTGGGAGATGGCCGCCAAGTCTATCGCCTCCTATCAACGCACGCTGGTGAGCGGCAACTCGCGCTTTGACCGCTACTACTACGGCGGCGACAAGATGGCCATGACGCCCTCGGCCATTCGTGGCTTGAAGTTGTATCTGAATCCGTCGCTCAAAGCGGCGAACTGCGTGAGCTGTCACCGCATCGACGTCAAGTCTTCCACGTTTACCGAAGACCGCTTCCACAACACGGGCGCGGCGTGGGATCCGGTGAAGAAGACTCTGCTTGATCTCGGGCGCAGCCTCATTCAGCCGGGGCCGAAGATGGCCGGCGCGTTCCGCAGCATGACACTGCGCAACATCGCGCGCTCAGCGCCCTACATGCACGACGGCGCGATCAAAACGCTTGAAGAGTCGATCGACTTTTACTTTGACGGCGGCCGGCCCAACACCAACATCTCGGTCGACATGCCGGATCCGGGTCTGCCCGACATCCCCAAAGCCGAGCAAGCGCAGGCCAAGAAGGATCTCGTCGAGTTCATGAAGATGCTCGATGGCGACCTGCCGCCCGATGCAGTGCCGCCGGATTGGAAACCGCCTCAGCCATGATACTCCTGCTGCTGTTGCTGCTGCCTGCTGGTTTGGCCGCGCAGGCGTTGCAGGGAGACTACCGGTACGTGCGCCTCAGCTATCCGGAGGGTGCGGCAGGCGTGGCGAAGAGTGAAGGCGGCGTGGTTTCCTTCAGTGGGCCGAACGCGGTGAAGTGGACCGAGACCGCCTCGTACCGCGCGCAGATCACTCTGAGCGGCCGGGCGTTGGACGTGCGCTACAACCACGACGCGAGTCTGCTGATCAGTTCCGCGGCGGAAGGTGGGCGTCACGAACTCTTCGTGGCGGTGCGCGCCGCGGCGGAAGGTGCGTTTCAAGTGCGCTCACTGCGCGGCGTGTACGGTGCGGCGTTCCTTGCGCTGCAGGGCGGCAAGGACGCCGGACTCGCGACGGGCTTTGCGCAGTTAACGCATGACGGGGCCGGGCAGTTCACCAAGATCACAGTGATGGGCCATGCCGCGCTGGTAGACGATGTGAACCGGCGTGATGAGATTCCTGCGATGCCGGTGGCGATGGCCGCCAATGGCACTGGAGCAGTGGAGTTCGGCAAGGCGTCCGACGTGCTGCGCGGTGCGATGAACCTGGCGGCGTCGGCCGATGGCGCTGTGTTGCTTGGTTGGAGCGAGCAGGTCGGCGAGCCTGCGATTCTGCTAGCCGTGCGCAAGAATCCCGATGCGGCGGCGATCTTCTTGTTCCGCGGACGCTACTTCACCTCAGAACTCAGCGCTGAGAACAGTTTCGCGTTCCAACGGTCTACGCGGCTGGGTTCGGCGTCGGGGATGCTGGGCAGCAGTCTCACGGGTACGGCGTACATCTCGCAATATGAGCGCGTGGCGGGCGGCGCCTTTTCCTATCTCGCGGCGGCCAACCGGTATCGCATCAGCAGCGACGGCCAGGGCTCGCTCACGGCGCGAGGCACGGCGGATAACGTCGACAACTTTGCGTTCAACGAAGTGGCGTTTTGCACGGCGCAGGCCGGCGCGCCCGGCAAGTTGACGCTCGCGCACGGGGTGATGTTCGGCATCGCTGTGCCGCAGGATCTGCCGGTTCTTACGCACGCTGCCGCGCCACAGTTACCGGACGCTCCGATTGCGCCGGAAGCGCGGATGGTGGTTATAGGCGGGCCGTCTCCGCTGACGGTGCGCGTGAATGGCGTTGCAGCGGCGGTTGGCGACGCGCCGGGTGAATTTCGCGCGCCGGCCGCTCTCGCGCAAGGCGCGGTGACGGTGGAAGTGGGCCAGCATCGCTTCCTGCAACCGGTCATTCCGGCGCCGTTTGCGGCAGCGCCTAAGGTGGTGGACGGCTCGGCCATCGCAGTTGACTTGCCGAATTCGGTGAAGGTGTTCTTCGATGGCGTGCCGGGACAATGGGGACCGATTGTGAACGGTCAGGCGAAAGTGATCGCGCCGCCGGGCGTGGTGCGCGGAAGGGAAGTCGCCGTCGCGTTCATGACGCAGGATGCCTTCGTCGATCTCGCCGACGTGACGCTGCCGCCCCAGCCCTAACGCGCGGCGGGAATCGCCGCCAGGATATCGTCCACCGAGGGCTTGCCGCGCTTGGCGAACTTGATCTTACCGTCTCTGCCGATCACATACACCGTCCGTTTGGTAACGATGCCGCCCGATTTGTACAGCTTGGCCACGCGTTTGCCATTGTCCACCAGCAGCGGGAACGGATAGCTGTTCTTCTTCTTGAACGCATCGTGGCTCGCCGCCTCGGCCGGGTTGATGCCCATTACAATCGCGCCACGCTCCTGGATCCGCGCCCAGTTGTCGCGCAACTCGCAGAGCTGCTGCGTGCAGACGCTGGTGTCGTCGCCGGGATAGAACACCAGCACTACCGACTTGTTGCGGTTCAGGTTGAGGACGAACACCGCGCCGGTTTCGTCGGGAAGAATGAACGGGGGCGCGTCTGAGCCCACCAGGAGAGGATCTTGAAACAAGGCCATACCAGAACGTTTGAGACCATTATCGTAGCAAACGATCCGCGTCCACGCGGGCATCGAAGGCGATCTCCACAAACCCGATGTGCATTTCATCGCGGCTCTGGTCTCCCCACTTGACGGCCGTACGCGGATCGGGGTTGTGTTTGTTGTTCGGCGAGTTGTCAAACCATGCCGCGCAATCGAGCCGCGCGCCGGGCGCGAGCGGTAGCGGGTCTCGCAGAAAATATGTGGTCTGCCAGTTGAAGTCATACCGTGGCACGTCAATCACGCCGGCCTTGCGGCCCGCCGGATCCACCGCTTCGATCTTCATAGCTTTGCCGCGCAGATGCATGTGCGGCTGCACTGAGACAACGCGCACGGGTTCGGCAAACGTCACCGTCGCGTCGGACCGGTAGGCCGGGTCGCCGGGCGGAATGGTGAAGATCATGTTCTGCACACTCAACGTCACCACGCGCTCGACGGGCGGTTCCTTGGCGAAGTAGATCGCCAGTTCCGATGCATCCACCGTCTCTTCGCCGTTCGTGTCGAAGTGGCATTCAAACACCACATCCGATCCCGCCGGAATCAGTTTGCCCTGCCGTGGCCCCCAGGGAATGGGGCGGTAGCCCGGTTCGTAGCCCAACAGCAACTCGCGCCGTGCGAACGCGCCTTCGCCCTGGCGGCCGTTGCGGCGCTGCGCGATCGTCGGCACAAACGCGACGCCGGCCGGATAGCCTTCCACGTAGCTCGACCCGGGCGGCCGTACGAAAGCATTCATGTGATGCACTACGCGCCGCTTGTCGATGCGCCACTCGGCGGCATGGATCCAGGTGTCTTTCTCGAGCTTCGTGGGAAAAATGAAAAACGTGTACGGCACATCGCCTTTGGCGGGCACCTGGAACGAAGGCACCTTCAACACCAGATCCGGCTTGCCCAGCCGCCACGCTTTGTCCGGCGCATCTGTCGAGACCGGGGCAGGGTCGTCGCGTGCGGGGCCTTCCGGCGCGCCGGCCGCCACCCAACTGGTGAGCGTCTCACGCTCGGCGGCCGTCAGCGAGCGGTCGTTGTGAAATGCGCGGCTCGCCTGCGCGTCGGCATGCCACGGCGGCATGGTGCCACGCGATACCGCCGTGCGGATGGCCGCCGCCCAGGGACGAGTGTCGCGATACGAGGTGAACGTCATCGGCGCGATTTCGCCGGGCTGGTGGCAGCCCTGGCATTTCGCGCGAACGATAGGATAGACGTGTTCGGAAAAATTCGGTACCGTCGCGGCACTCAGCAGGCCGGCGGCGAACGTAGTCAGCAGGAAAGCAAAACGGCGCACCTACACATCCTACCTGCAATCCGCGGTGTCCGCTTTCGCGAAGAGTGCGCGGTCCTGAACAATTGTCAGTGTCCGCGGTGTTTCGTGGAAACAATCGCCCCACTCGTTCGTATCAACGGATGAAGCGCTTCACACTTTGCAACTCGGAGAGGACAACCATGCTCGGTCGTTGTGTGATGGCATTCGTGTGTCTCGTTCCGGCATTCGGCGCTGACCTCGCCGCGCTCGATGCCCGCTTCCTGTCTGCCCAGCAACTACTCACCGCTGGCCACTACCCGCAAGCCCGCGATGAGTTCGCAGTGGTGTGGAAGGAGTATGAACGTGCCCGCGGTTCGCATCATCCCCTAACCATTGACGCGCGCATCTTCTACGGCCAGACGCTCACGATGACCGGCCGGCCGGAGCAAGCCATGAACGTGCTAAAACCGGTCACCGCGGGCGAACACCGGCAGGCGCTGGTGGCCAAGGGTTCGTTTGCCCTCGCGCTGCGCGAATCCGGCCAAGCGGAGGCTGCCGTGAAACTACTTGAAGCCGTGACTGCGCGCTTCAGCGTGAACGGCTCCGACGACCACGTGCACCTGGGCCGCTTCGAATCGGAGCTGGCGGTTTCCAAAGCCTACGTGGGCCGGCTCGCCGAAGGCGAGCGGCATGCGCTGGCTTCGCTCGCGCATCTCGACCTGTCGCCCCCTGAGTATGAGCGCCACCGCGGCAGCGTGCTGCTCAGCCTTGGCCAAATCTATCTGCTGATGAACAAAACCGGACCTGCTGCCCAGCGTCTCGCCGAAGCCTCGTAAGCCGCCGTGACCGCCTGGAACCCGGAACACGCCACGCTCAACGGCGCACTGGGTGTACTGGCCATGCGCCGCGGCCAATGGGAAGAAGCCGAGAAGCTGACGCGTCTCGCGGTGGAAGGGCTTGAATGCACACTGGGACCGGACCACGCC
>Ga0194119_10004196_pt1 | contig 22454 bp, 21 predicted proteins | sample TA2MahC100mmetaG_FD_148620 | JGI IMG/M metagenome (GOLD analysis project Ga0194119, IMG submission 148620) | Freshwater microbial communities from Lake Tanganyika, Tanzania - TA2015018 Mahale Deep Cast 100m | ecosystem: Environmental > Aquatic > Freshwater > Lake | place: Tanzania: Lake...
CCCAGTTCCCGCTGGCAGCGGGATCTCACGGATTCCACCGTGCTGCGCAACATGGGCGTCGGCTTGGCGCACACCTTGATTGCCCTGCAGTCGACGCTCAAGGGCATCGGCAAGCTGGAAATCAATGCCGAGGCGCTCGAAGCCGACCTCGCGGCCAACCCTGAAGTATTGGCCGAGCCGATACAGACCGTGATGCGCCGCTACGGCATCGAGCAGCCCTACGAGAAGCTCAAGGAGTTGACGCGGGGTCAGCGCATCGATCAGGCAACGCTGGTGCGCTTCGTACAAACGCTGGAGATGCCGGAGGCAGGCAAACAGCAGCTTCTGGGTCTGACACCACGCGGCTACACGGGCCATGCCGCGCGTCTGGCACGGGAACTGACACTGGATTGATACCTTTCACCGCCTGATACGGACTTAACGATTACCCATGCTGAACAAAATTGCGCTTCTGATACTGTTGGCCGCCTGCTGCCCCCTCTCGGCGGCGGTGACGCCCGAGCAACGGCTGAAAAGTTTCCTCGCCAAGGCCAGCACCCTGCGGGCGGATTTCACTCAGGTGCAGGTCGATGAAAAGGGTAACCTGGGCAAACGCAGCAACGGTGTCTTTTATCTGCAGCGCCCGGGGAAGTTTCGCTGGAATTACCTGAAGCCCTATAACCAGGAAATTGTCTCCGGCGGGGGCAAGGTCTGGTTCTACGACAAGGATCTGGAGCAAGTCACGGCCAAGAAGCTCAACGCGGCCATTGGCTCGACGCCGGCTTTGCTGCTGACCGGCGAGGTGCCGCTGGAGAAAAATTTCACCATCGAGAACCAGTCGGACGAGGAGGGCATTGCCATCCTCAAATTGCTGCCGAAAAACGAGGAAAGCGGCTTCAAGTATGTGCAGATCGGGTTGGAGAACGATGTGCTGGTGGGCATGGAATTGAGCGACAATTTCGGCCAGCTCACCCGTATTTATTTCAATAACCTCAAGACGGGCATTCGCATCGATCCGGCCTTGTTCACGTTCAAACCGCCGGCGGGCGTGGATGTATTCGAGGAAAAATAGCCTCAAGCCGTCGGCTGGTGGTCCGCCGGATTCACGCCTGTTGACCGCATGAGCGCCAGTGCCGCGAAACCGCTGGCGGATCGGATGCGCCCGCGTTCTCTGGCCGAATACATAGGCCAGAAACACCTGATCGCCCCAGGCAAGCCGTTGTTCGAGGCCATTCGTGGTGGGCGCCTGCATTCGATGATCTTCTGGGGACCACCGGGCACGGGCAAGACTACGCTGGCCCGCATCGTGGCTCATCATGCCGATGCGCGGTTCGCGACACTCTCCGCCGTGCTTTCCGGGGTCAAGGAGATCCGCGAGCAGGTTGCCGAAGCCCGGCGCCTGCTGGAACAGTCGGGCCGGCGGACCTTGCTGTTCGTCGACGAGGTGCATCGCTTCAATAAATCACAGCAGGATGCCTTTCTGCCGCATGTCGAGGATGGCACCTTCTATTTCATCGGAGCCACCACCGAGAATCCCTCCTTCGAGTTGAACAACGCGTTGTTGTCCCGTGCCCGGGTGTATGTGCTGCGCTCGCTGACCGAGGAAGACCTGCTGGCGGTCATGGACCAGGCCATCAACGATCCCGAACGCGGCTTTGGGGGACGCGACATCGCCATCGCCGCGGACATCCGTCAATGGTATGTCCAGGCCGCCGATGGCGATGCCCGCAAATTGCTGAATCTGCTGGAAATCACCGTGGATTTGCTGGAGCCGGGCCAGGCCGAGGTCACCCATGACCTGGCCAGGGAGGTCCTGGCGGGCGGCGGAGTACGGCGTTTCGACAAGCAGGGCGAAGATTTCTACAATCAGATTTCCGCGCTGCACAAATCGGTACGGGGGAGCGCGCCGGATGCGTCGTTGTACTGGTTCTGCCGCATGCTGGATGGCGGGATTGATCCCCTGTACCTGGCGCGGCGCATTGTCCGCATCGCCAGCGAGGACATCGGCAACGCCGACCCGCGCGGCCTGGAATTGGCCCTCAACGCCTGGGCGGTGCAGGAACGTCTCGGCAGTCCCGAAGGAGAACTGGCCATGGCGCAAGCGCTGGTGTATCTGGCCTGCGCGCCCAAGAGCAACGCCGTCTATCTGGCCTATAAGGCCGCCCGCGCCGATGCCCAGGCCACGGGCAGCCTGGAGGTGCCCTTGCATCTCCGCAATGCGCCAACCGGGCTCATGCGCCAGCTCGCTTATGGCAAGGCGTATCGTTACGCGCATGACGAACCGGACGCCTATGCGGCAGGCGAACACTATTTCCCCGAGGGCATGGCGTCTCGCCAGTATTACCAGCCGGTACCGCGCGGCCTGGAAATCAAGATCGGCGAGAAGCTGGAACGGTTGCGGGCGCTGGACCGGGTCAGCGGCAAGAATATCCAGGGCGGTTGATGTCTCTGGAAGCGCTGGATAGAGCATTGCTTCAGCTCCTCGCCGATGGCCGCTTCCATTCGGGCACGGCGTTGGCGGAATCCCTGGGCATCAGTCGCGCGGCCGTCTGGAACCACATTCAGACACTGGGATCCCTGGGGCTGGAAATCAGCGCGGTTCCCGGCAAGGGTTATCGCTTGCTTGCGCCAGTGGAGTTACTGATGGAGGACAGCATACGGGCGGCGCTGAAGCCTGAGTCCGCCGGCTTGCTGAGCGGGCTGGATCTACACGACTGCCTTGACTCCACCAACAGTCACCTGATGCGCAACCTTGCCGAGGGCGCCCCCACGGGCCGGGTTTGTCTGGCCGAGTTTCAGCAGGCGGGGCGCGGCCGCATTGGCCGGACCTGGGTTTCGCCTTTTGGCGCCAATATCTATCTCTCCCTGCTCTGGCGTTTCGAGGACCCGGCGCAAGTGGGGGGGCTAAGTCTGGCGGTGGGCGTCAGCGTGCTGCGTGCCTTGGACACTCTCGGCATTACGGGGCTCAGCCTCAAATGGCCGAATGATATCCTGTGGAATGAGGCGAAGTTGGGCGGCATCCTGATCGAGGTGGCGGGGGAGTCCCATGGCCGCTGTGGCGTCGTCATCGGGCTTGGGCTGAACCGCCATATCCCGGTTTCCGCCGCCGCGATTATCGATCAGGCCTGGAGCGACCTGGGTCAGGTCTGTAATGGCATGCCCCCCTCCCGAAATCGCCTGGTGGCGGAGGTATTGAACGAGTTGCTGCCCCTCTTGCGCGATTACCCGTCGAGCGGCTTGAGCGCCTATCTGCCCGAATGGCGTCAGGCGCATGCCCTGGCGGGGCGTCCGGCCATGATTGTATTTGGTGACCGGCACATCGAGGGCCGCGTGGTCGATGTCACGGATGAGGGAATGCTGTTGTTCGAGGACGGCGAGGGATGCCGGCGCCAGTTCGCTTCCGGCGAATTGCAATTGCGCGCCAGGTCGACATGAGCCGCCAGGTTCTGCTGGTCGATATCGGCAATTCCCGGCTGAAATGGGCGTTCTGGAGGGCAGGGGAACTGCATCCGGGTATGCCCTTCCCCTCCGCTAGCCAGGGGCTGAGCGGTCGTCTGACGCAATCATGGGCCGCCCTCACACCGCCGGCCGCCGTTTACGCCGCGAATGTCGCGGGCCCATGCGTCGAGGCTTCGCTCCAGGCATGGGTCGAACGCCACTGGGGTCTCCCGGTGCGGTTCGCCCGAACCGAGGCGGAAGGCGGCGGGGTGATCAATGGCTACCGACACCCCGAACGGCTGGGCGTGGACCGCTGGCTGGCGCTACTGGGACTGCGCCGGCATTACCCGCTCCCGGCCTGCGTGCTGGATTGCGGTACGGCCATCACGCTGGATTATCTCGATGCGGAGGGGCGGCATCAGGGCGGACTGATCGCCCCGGGACTTCAGTCGATGCGTTCAGTGCTGGCCAGCAAGACACACCAGTTGGGCGGCATCGATGATGTGACGACCGTCAATCCATGTTTGGCCAGGGACACGCATGAAGGAATCCAGGCTGGATGCTTGCACGCCTGCGCCGGTTTGATTGAAAAGGTGGTGAAGGAATTGCGACAACGGGAGGATGATGAGCTACATCTGGTCATGACAGGCGGGGATGCCGCCATCATCGGTCAGGTTTTGGCTTATCCGCATCACCAGGATGAACAGCTCGTGCTGCGCGGGTTGTCGAGCTTGGTGGGCTGAACGTCGGTTCACCCGGAGTGCGCTTGCTTCCGGGGGAAATACTGAGTCCGCCCGATTTTGCGCCAACCGGACCACGCGGTTCGTCAACAAGCGCTAACCCAGGGATAAAATGGGGTTACAGCGAAAAAATACTTAACATTTCCCTATGAAATATCTTTTTTACTTGCTCGTAGTGATCAATCTGGTTTTTCTGGTCTGGAAATTCGGGCTTGATGAGCGGAGCTCCTTTCTTCGTGAGCAGCAGGATCAGCATCTCGCCATGCCGCAAGGGTCGTCGACAGCAGGTCTGCCTGGGGCCATGGATTCAGACTTCCCGGTGACCCTCGATCCACCTGAAGCCGGAGGGTTGTCCACGCCTGAGAGCAACCTGCCGGAAACCGCAAGCCGGCATGGCTGTTTTGAAATTGGCCCGATCGAGACCCGGGAACTGGCGGAAAACTTCGTGACCTTACTCTACTCCACCGCCAAGGAAGCCAGGGTTGTCACCCGGGCGGGAGACGTCCCCAATGGCTGGTGGGTGATCTACCCGAAGGCCGGAACCCCGGAGGCGGCACGGGCGAATCGACAGATGCTGCTCAACAAGGGCATTTATGAAACCTGGCTGTTCGAGAGGGGACCGCTCGAAGGTTCGATTTCGATGGGTTTATACAAGACTCCCGGGGAAGCGGACCTGGCCATGCAGGCTATTCGGGCAAAGGGTGTCACGGCCAAGGTGACTCCCCGCCTGGTGCGGGGAGACGTGTTCTGGGTCAAGATTCCCTGGACTCAACTGCCCCTGCTGCTGGACGAGGCGGTGCAAACTCTCAATTCCCAGGATCCGGCGCTCAAGATGCCATCGCCCGTTCCTTGCGAAGGGAAGCCGGAAGAGCCTGCCGCGCGTAGCCCGTCGCGATGAACAGGAAAAACTGACAGCCGAAAATCAGGTTTGCCAGCAGCAGGTGAAACGGCTGCACGTAGGCTGGAAAGCCCATACGATCCAGGGTCACGCCCGTCAGGATGGCCATGACGATCAGGCCGGCAAGTGCATAACCGGTTCTCAACGGCAGGCTGCCGGGCTCCAGGCTGCGGCGCAGTTTCCACACCAGCCAGAGATTGGTCAACAGGATGAGCGAGGAAAAGGAACGGTGCACATAAAAGATGATGGGAAAGTGCTCGCGCCAGATGTTGCGTTCGGCCAACACATTCGCGTTGGTGATGCCGTCCACCGCCTCGCGGATCTGGGTGCCCATGGCCACCTGGAGCAGCGTCATGGCCAGGGACACGGTCAGCACGGTGCGCCAGCGTGGTGGCAGGCCACTAATGTCGAGGCACCCCAGCCAGTCCCGCCGCGAACGGCAGACGGTGTAGATGAGCAGGCTGACGATGATGAAGGCGACGATCATGTGCGCCGAAATCAGGATCGGTTTGAGTTCGCTGGCCACTACCCGCGAGCCCAGCCAGCCCTGGAAGCCGACCAGCAGGAAAACGCCCAGTGCCAGATGAAAAACCCTCCTGTCGGAGTGACGGAACGGGAATGAGCGGATCAGGGTGGTCAGGATCAGCAGCCCGATACTGACACCCAATAGGCGATTGACATATTCGGTCCAGGTCTTGACGGGATTGAAGGTGGTGTCGCCGTAACCGATGTATTTTTCATGGTAGTCGGGCGGCAATTGGGATTCCTGGGTGGGCGGGATCAGTCGTCCGAAGCAGGTCGGCCAGTCCGGGCAGCCCATTCCCGAACCCGACGCCCTGACCACGCCGCCGACAAAGATCAGGAGATAGACCGCCGCAACGGTAATCAGGCCGATGCGCCAGAATTTGTTGATGTAATCGGCTTGCTGCATGAGGGAACTCTCTGTAATAGTGAAATAGGGTTGACAGAAATCCTGTGGCTTGGCGCATTGGCCATGGTGTCCGCCGCGCCGGTCAGCGTTTGCGCCCGCTTGATTGCCGATAAAACCGGCGACCCCAGGTGGCGACATACCAGACCCCACTGATGGCGGTGGTGAAGGCCACGATGCCTGTCAGCAAGACAACGCTACCGGACGGGAAGATGGGAAAGCTTGGGCTGGCCAGAATGACGAATACCAGCAGTAACTGACACAGGGTGTTGAACTTGCTCACCATGGCCGGTTGTCCAACGAACGGTTCCATCAGGTAATAATAAGCCACGGCGCCGAATAAAATCAGTGCATCGCGGCCGAGAACCAGCGCGGCCAGCCAGATGGGTATCAAGCCCAGCCAGGCCAGACAGACATAACTGCAAACCAGCAGCAACTTGTCCGCGATGGGATCCAGATAGGAACCGAGCCGGGATTGCCAGCTAAACGCCCGGGCCAGGAAGCCATCCACGCCATCGGAGAGCCCGGCCAGCGTGAACCAGATCAAGGCCCGCGTAAAATCCCGCGTCAGCAGGGATTCCACGACGGGGAAGACCAGAAATATCCGCGCGATCGAAATGATGTTGGGGATATGTCGGGGGCGAAGTGAAAGAGTGTAGGCCATGGCTCTGCGTCCTACCGGTTGGCGGCTGTGTAAAATAGCACAAAGATGATAGCGGCCAAGAGGGTGGAGGAGGGTCGCCGACGGATGTTCCGCCATCGTACTGGCAGCCATGATTAACCAAATATATTGGGAGTGTAATTCTTGAATTCCAACGATGCTGAAGATTCCCTGGATTACCGTAGCGCGGGAGTCGATATCGCGGCGGGCAATGCCCTGGTGGAACGCATCAAGCCGGTAGCCGCCCGTACCCGTATCCCCGGTGTGCTGGCCGGCCTGGGCGGCTTCGGTTCGCTGTTCGAACTGCCGGCCGGCCGTTATCGGGAGCCGGTGCTGGTGGCTGGCGCCGATGGCGTCGGCACCAAGCTCAAACTGGCCATTGAAACCGGGAATCATGGTGGTGTGGGCATTGATCTGGTGGCGATGTGTGTCAACGACATCGTCGTCCAGGGGGCCGAACCGCTGTTTTTCCTGGATTACTACGCGACCGGTCACCTGGATGTCGAGGTGGCGGCGGCGGTCATCGAGGGGATCGGTCAAGGCTGTGAGCAGGCTGGCTGCGCGCTGGTCGGTGGCGAAACGGCGGAAATGCCCGGGATGTACGCGGCGGGGGAGTATGATTTGGCCGGCTTTTGCGTGGGCGTGGTGGAAAAATCGTCAATTCTGGACGGTTCCCGTGTCCAGATGGGCGACAAACTGATTGGCCTGGCGTCTTCAGGTCCACATTCCAACGGTTATTCATTGATCCGCAAGATTCTGGCGCGAACCGGCGGGTTCGACGCCGTCGGCCTGCATGACGGGTCATCGCTGGCCGATAGCCTGATGGCTCCCACGCGCATTTATGTCAAGACGCTGCTCAATCTCATGCGGACAGTGCCTGTGCATGCTCTGGCGCACATCACAGGCGGGGGCATCACCGAAAACCTGCCCAGGGTACTCCCTCAGGGGCTGGCGGCCGACATCGATTTGGGTGCGTGGCAACGTCCCGCCGTTTTCGAATGGCTGAAGGAGCAGGGTCAGGTTGCGGCCGGTGAGATGCTCAAGACCTTCAACTGCGGCATCGGCATGCTGGTTTGCGTGGCGCCCGCCGACGAGTCTAAAACCCTGGAGTTGTTACGAGCGGCGGGAGAGTGCGTCTGGACCCTCGGCGAGATCACTGAGGGCAGCGGTGCGCCCGTCGTAAACTATCATCAATCCTGGTAAGGACACCCCAAGGCATGAATTCGCAACTGAGCATCGTGGTACCCGTTCATAACGAAACCGAAAACCTGCGCCCGTTGATCGCGGAGATCGAAGCCGCGCTGCAGGGGTTGGGCGGGCATGAAATCATCTACGTGGATGATGGCAGCAGTGATGACACCCTCACCCGGCTCAAGGCCCTGAAGCGGGAATTTACCCGTCTGCGCGTGCTGCGTCATCGCCGTTGCTGTGGTCAGAGCACGGCACTGAGAACCGGCATTCAGGCCGCCAGGAATCCGGTCATTGCCACGCTCGATGGCGATGGCCAGAACGATCCTGGCAATATTCCCGCCATGTTGAAGGCTTGGGAGGAGTTGAAACAATCTGGCCGGCTGGCATTGATCGCTGGCTATCGTCGCCAACGCAAGGATACCGGTTGGCGTAAGTTTTCTTCCCGATTCGCCAACCGCATCCGCGCGGCTCTTCTGCGGGATGAAACCCCTGACACCGGTTGCGGTCTGAAACTCTTCGACCGTTCGCTGTTTCTGGAACTGCCCTATTTTGATCACATGCACCGTTTTCTTCCGGCCTTGGCCCAACGCGCCGGCGCCTCTGTGGTGTCGGTCGAGGTCAATCATCGGGCCAGGACCCATGGCCAGTCGAAGTACGGAACCTGGCATCGACTCTGGGTGGGTATTTGGGATCTGATGGGCGTCATGTGGCTACAGCGAAGGGCCCGACTGCCGCTCATTGAAGAAATCTGAATAAAAAAACCGTGCCGCTTTGCACTGAAAGGTTTGAATCGACTCCAAGCAACCGTTTAACCATCAGGTGAATGACATGCCCAGTATTCGCGCACTTGCTATAACCCTGTTAACCACGCTGCTGCCCGTCGCTGTCGTAAGCGCGGAGGAAATTCCGATGCCGCCAAAAGAAACCTTGCTCGAAAAATCGGTGGAGTTAAGCTCCAACAAGATCCATGCGCGGGTGTTTCGCATCCTATTGCCCAAAGGATTCAAGACTCCCCAGCATATTCACAATGGACCCGGACCCCGCTATGTCGTGAAGGGACGCGTCAAAATCGAGGAAGGCGGACAAACCCAGGAGTACGGACCTGGCCAGGTGTTCTGGGAGAGCGGAGCCACGATGACCGCGGAGAATGTCAGCGACGGTGAGGCTGAACTTCTCATCTTCGAAATTGCACCGCAGCCCTGATCTTCAACATCAACCCGGACACCGGCATGAAACACCCACACTCTCGTTTAGTACCTACCGCCCTGGCGCTGGCCGGGGCCGTTCTGCTGCTTGGCGACGTCATCGCGCAAGCCGAAGAAACCGAGGCCATCAAGCAGGAATGGCAGCCCACTACGCTAAGTGACAAGACCCTGGCGAAAGTCAATGCCGGGCTTGAGGACTATCAGAAATGCCTGAACGAGGAAACCAAAAATCACGTTCAGGACAAAGAGGATTCCCGTAAACTCACTGACTTGGTGTTGCGCAATTGTGAATCGAAAATGACCGTCATCAAGGAGGCATTCGACGCCGAAAAAGTCCCCGGCGCCGTTTCCGATCGTTACATCCGCGGCAAGCGTTCCCGTGCGGCGCAGCAGGTCGTCAAGATCATGATGCAGGCCCAGGCGGCGCGGTACTCCGAAACCCATCCCTGACTCGCGCCCTTGGACGCGCGCTCTCAGCCTTTCACTCAGCACCCGTGCGAAAATTTCGCGAAATCGCCCGGGTGATTTCCCTGTCATCACTTGCCCCACGGGCCATCGCCGTGCGGCAAGTCCAACGAGGTAACCATGCAGATTGACTTGAACCTGATACCCACCACACTGGACGTCGTGCATGCGGGGCTAGCCGCCCTCGCCGCATTGCTCCTCTTGTTGTGCCTCTTGCTGGCGATGATCAACGTGTACGCCGTCAGCCGTCGGCCCAAGGTCGTGACGGCGACCACGCCGGCGCCGAAGGCCGAATCCCGGCGGGAAGCCCCGTCCGCGCCGCCCAAACCCGCCGAACCGCCACGCCCGCAACCCGCCAGGGTCGAGCCGCCCAAGACCGTGGTCGTGCGGGAAGCCACGCCCGACGCGGCGCTGCAACTGCTCGGCCTGTTACAGCAGGAAGCCCGTTTCGTGGATTTCGTGCAGGAAAATATCGCCGGCCATACGGACGCCGACATCGGCGCCGCCGTGCGGGTGGTGCATGATGGATGCCGCAAGGTGCTCAAGCAGTTTTTCGAACTGGAACCGGTGCGTACCGAGAACGAGGGCTCCCGCCTGACCCTGCCCAAGGGCTTTGATGCCGGCAGCGTCCGGGTCAGCGGCAACATCGTCGGCGAGCCCCCCTTTACCGGCAGCCTGATCCACAAGGGTTGGCGCGCCAGCAAGATTCATCTGCCCAAACTGGCGGAAGGGCATGATGCCAGCATCCTGGCCCCGGCGGAGGTGGAACTTTGAGCGAGCCACGTTATTCGGTCGGCATCGACCTGGGCACCACCAACAGTGTCGTTTCCTATGTCGATCTCAATGAGGTCGACGGTGAACATGCGCCGCTGGACGTTCTCGACATCCCGCAACTGACCGCCCCCGGCGTGATCGGCGAGCAGAAGCAGTTGCCCTCCTTCATGTATCAGGCGCACGAGGCGGAATTGGCCAAGGGTGACATCGTGCTGCCCTGGGATGATGCCCCTGACGCCATCGTGGGTGAACTGGCCCGACAACTCGGCGGCAAGACGCCCATCCGTCTGGTGGCCAGCGCCAAGAGCTGGCTGTCACATGCCGGGGTGGATCGGCGCTCGGCCCTGCTTCCGCCGCAGTCGCCCGAGGAAGTGCCCCGGGTTTCCCCGCTGGAAGCCTCGACGGCGTACCTCCAGCATCTGCGGGACGCCTGGGATTTGCAATTTCCCGAGGATGCCCTGGAGTATCAGGATCTGGTCATCACGGTGCCGGCCTCCTTCGATCCCGCCGCCCGCGAACTCACGGTGGAAGCCGCGAAAACCATCGGCCTGCGGCAGGCCGTGCTGCTGGAAGAACCGCAATCCGCCCTCTATAGCTGGATTCAGGCCAGCGAGGGCGGCTGGCGTGAGCAGGTCCAACCGGGCGAAATCATCCTCGTCGTCGACGTCGGCGGCGGCACCACCGACCTGTCGCTGATCGCCGTGACGGAGGAGGAGGGTAATCTCGTCCTGAATCGCGTGGCCATCGGCGATCACATCCTGCTGGGCGGCGACAACATGGATCTCGCCCTGGCCTATGTGCTGCGCGCCAAGTTGCAGGCGGAAGGCAAGCGTCTGGAACCCTGGCAGTTGCAGGCGCTGACGCATGCCTGTCGGGATGCCAAGGAAAACCTGCTGACCGAAGACGCGCCGGCCGAGGTGGCCATCGTCGTGCCCAGCCGGGGTTCCTCCCTGATCGGCGGCGCGCTCCGCACCAGCCTCACTCGCGAGGAAGTCAACCGGGCCTTGGTCGACGGCTTTTTCCCCAAGGTGGAACTGACCGAGAAACCCGTGGCTCAGGCCAGGACCGGTCTGGCCACCCTGGGTCTGCCCTATGCCCAGGATGCGCGGATTACGGTGCATCTTGCCGCCTTCCTCAACCGGCAGGTCGGGGCCACCGGTGAACTGGCGGGCTTCTCACCGACTACTAGCGCCCGCTTCCTGCATCCGTCCGCCGTGCTGCTCAACGGCGGCGTGTTCAAATCCGATGTGCTGACCCACCGGCTGCTCGAAGTGCTGAACCACTGGCTGAAGGACGACGGCGCGCCCGCCGCCCGTCTGCTCGAAGGCGCCGATCTGGACCTGGCGGTTTCGCGTGGCGCGGCCTTCTATGGCTATGTCCGCAAGGGGCGCGGGGTCCGCATCCGCGGCGGCACGGCGGCCGCCTATTACGTGGGCGTCGAAAGCACCCTGCCCGCCGTGCCCGGCTTCGCCCCGCCTCTGGAGGCGCTCTGTATCGCGCCGTTCGGCATGGAGGAAGGCACCGAGGCCGAACTGCCGCCCTACGAATTTGGCGTGGTGGTGGGCGAGCCCGTGCATTTCCGCTTCTTTGCCTCCACGGTTCGCCGCGAGGACGCGGTGGGCGCGCGCCTCGATTGGTGGAGCGAAGACGAACTGGTCGAATTGCCGGAGATCGAGATCACCCTGTCCGCCGACCAGCACCGTCCCGGTGACATCGTGCCGGTGCAGCTGGCGGCCCGCGTGACCGAGGTCGGCACCCTGCAACTGGAGGCGGTCGCCAAGGACGGCGGTCAGCGCTGGAAAGTCGAGTTCGATGTCCGCGCCGGCGAGGACGCCGACGCGGCGGCAACCGTCTGACGCGGCCAGGGGATACGGTTGACCATGGGCGACGGAAGGTCCATCCCCGCCTGGCTGGTCGGGATCGACCTGGGCACCACGCACACCGTGGTGGCCTGTGCCCGGCTGGAACCCGCCGGAGAAGACCCGGGTATCGAGCTGTTCAGCATCGAGCAATCGGTCCGCCCGGGGGAAGTGGCGGCCCTGCCCCTGCTGCCCTCGGTGCGGTACCAGGCCACGCTGGACGAACTGGCGCCGGGTGATCTGGCCCTGCCGTGGCGTTCCGCGCCGTCGGAAACCGATAGCCGTCCGGTGCTGGGTGAACTGGCCCGGCGGCTCGGGGCCAGGACGCCGGGGCGACTGATCGCCAGCGCCAAGAGTTGGCTATCCCATCCCTCCGCCGACCGGACGGCGCCGATTCTACCCTGGGGCGCGCCCGAAGAGGCGCCCAAGCTGTCGCCGGTCGAGGTCAGCGCCAGTTTCCTGATGCATGTACGCGAGGCCTGGAATCACGCTCATCCCGATGCCCCGTTGGAGCGGCAGGAACTCGTGCTGACGGTGCCGGCCTCCTTCGACGAGGCGGCGCGGGCGCTGACCCTGGAAGCCGCGCGCCTCGCGGGATTGGGGAAATTGAGGCTGCTCGAGGAGCCGCAGGCGGTGTGCTACGACTGGCTCTGGCAACATCGCCGCTCGGTGGCCGCGCGACTCCAGTCGACCCGTTTGCTCCTGGTGGTGGACATCGGCGGCGGCACACTGGACCTGACCCTCATCGCGGTAGCGCCCGACCTCGATGCGCCCAAACTGACCCGCATCGCCGTCGGCAACCACCTGATGCTGGGCGGCGACAATATCGACCTGGCCCTGGCTCATTTGGCCGAGCGCCGCATGCTGGGCGAGGATGCCCGATTGTCCGCCGCCGAACTCTCGCAACTGGTCGAGCAATGCCGCGTCGCCAAGGAAACCCTGCTCGCGGATGCCGCCCCGGAGCAGGTTGCGGTAACCCTCCTCGGTGGCGGCAGCCGTCTGATCGGCGGCACGCGCACGGCTGAAATGGGCCGCGACGAAGTGCAAGCCCTGGTGCTGGACGGCTTCTTTCCCCGGGTCGATCTCGGCGACCGGCCCGAGCGCAAGCGCGGCGGCGTCGTGGAATTCGGATTGCCCTATGTCGCCGATCCCGCCATCACCCGTCATCTCGCCGCCTTCCTGGGCGAGCATCGCCACGCCGCGCGCGAGGCGGTAGGCGAAACCGCGGGAGTGCCGATACCCGACGCGCTGCTGCTCAACGGCGGCGTCTTCCGTAGCCCCTTGATCGTGCGGCGGCTGGTCGAGCAACTCACCGCCTGGGGCGGACACGCACCGCTCTGGCTGGAAAATGCACGCCCCGATCAGGCCGTGGCCCACGGCGCGGTCGCCTATGGGCTCGCACGCCGCGGCCTGGCGGTTCAACGCATCGCCGGCGGGGCGGCGCGCAGCTATTTCCTGCGCATCGACGGCGGCGCGGAAGGAACGACCCCCCGTGGTGTTTGCATCCTGCCCCGCGGGGTAGAGGAAGGCCGGGAAGTCTTATTGGAGGATCGGGGTTTCCTCCTGACGCTGGGTGCTCCGGTCCGTTTCACCCTGGCGGCCGCCACCGATGATTTCAGACCCGCGCCGGGCGCGCTGGTCGACCTCGACGAGGATCGCTTCCAGACCCTGCCACCCTTGGCGGTCAGCCTCGCGGCCGACGACCGCCAACCTCTAAAGGAGTGCGCCGTGCGCGTGGCCGCCTCCCTGAGCGAAATCGGGACCCTGGAATTACAGTGCGTGGCCGTCGACGATCCCGCCCGGCGCTGGGCCATCGAATTCCAGTTACGCGGCCGAACCCCGCAAGTGCAACTGGAAGCCGGCAGCCGCCATCCGCGACTGGATCAGGCGCTGGACTGCCTGCGTGAAGTCTTCGGCAAGAAGAGCAAGGGCGCGGACCCCAAGCTGATCAAGGGTCTGCGCGGACGTCTGGAAAAACTGCTTGGACCTCGCGATACCTGGGATACCGCCCTACTGCGTGAACTCTTCGCCACCCTGCTGGAAGGACTCCCGCACCGCCGGCGCAGCGCCGACCATGAGCGGGTCTGGTTCAGCCTGGCCGGGTTCTGCCTGCGCCCCGGGTTCGGCTACCCGCTGGACGATTGGCGGGTCGGGCAGTTGTTCGAGATACGGCCGCAGGGCTTGCAATTCGTCAACGAAGTCCAGAACTGGGCGGAATGGTGGACGCTCTGGCGCCGCATCGCCGGCGGACTCGACGCCGCCCGGCAGCAAGAGTTATTCGAGGATATCGCACCCTTCATCAACCCGGAAACCGCCCGGCGCGGCAACCTGCCTACCCTGGCCCGCAAACGCGGCCAGGAGGACATGGTGCGCCTTGCCGCCGCGCTGGAGCGCCTGCCGGCGAACACCAAAGCCGAACTGGGTGGCTGGCTGCTGCAAAGGCTGGAGAAACCGGGCGAGCCCGCCGGCAGTTGGTGGGCCCTGGGTCGCATCGGCAGCCGGGCGCCCTGGCACGGCAGCGCTCACAACACCGTGTCTACGCAGCAGGTCAACGCCTGGCTGGAAGCGGCGCTGCGCCGCGATTTCCGCAAGGAGCCGCAAGCCGCCTTCGCGACCGCCCTGCTGGCGCGCATGTGCGGCGACCGTGAGCGCGATATCGAACCGGCTCTGCGCCAGCGCGTGATCGAAGCCCTGCGCACCGGCCGGGCGCCGGAATCCTGGGTGGCCATGGTGACCGAATACCAGGAACTCACCGAAGCCGACGAACAGCGCTTTTTCGGCGAGTCCCTGCCGCCCGGCCTCAGACTCATTAACTGAAAGAAAGGACGCATTGCCCGTGAGAATAAGTTATTGATTTAATTCCCCTCTCCAGGAGGGAGAGGGGTTAGGTGTGAGGGTGAGAACCACTGCAAGATCAAGACGTTCGACCTCACCTACCCATGCCCCGGCAGGGTTGGGGGAGAGGGAGTATCCAACCAGAGTTATAGTGACTTGCGTTCTCCCTATCATCACTACCCGCTGAGCCCAGCCCACTGCCCCGAAACCCCATGAACCTTTCCCCCAGCCCTTCCCGCCGCTTCTGGCTGGTACTGCTCATCGGCCTGCTGCCGGCGGCCCCGCTCATGGCTTTCGAACCCGTCCAGGGGTTCTTCTTGGCGCGGCGGGACTGCCCCGCCACGACCGGCATCAAGGCCCGTCCCGACGGCGTGTCCGTGCAACCGGGCGCACGCTATGCCGCACTGGGGTTAAACAAACCGGATGGCGACTATCTTCAACTCCGGGTGCCTGGCGCGCGCCCCGAACCCCGCTGGGTCGCGCGGGCCTGTGGCGACTGGCCCGCCGGCGAGGCGTCTGATGCCGCCGCTGGTTCACCCAACGCCGTCAATCCGCCATCAGGCCGGCAACCTCCTGATGCACCGCCGGCTAGGACACCCGGCCGGCCCGGGCGGGTCCTGCTGGCTTTGAGCTGGCAACCGGCGTTCTGTGAACGCCAGTCCTCCAAACCGGAATGCCGGAGTCAGACCGCCGGCCGCTTCGATGCCGTTAATCTCAGCCTGCACGGACTCTGGCCGCAGCCCCAGGGGCTGGAATATTGCCAGGTCGATGCCCCGACGCGCGCGCTGGACCGGCACGGAAACTGGATGAACCTGCCGGCGCCGACTCTCCAGGAGGACACCCTGCGCCAACTCCGGCAGGCGATGCCGGGCGCGGCCTCCGGCCTGGAACGCCACGAATGGCTGCGGCACGGCAGTTGTTTCGGCGCCGACGCCGACCACTACTTCCGCACGGCGCTGGCGCTGCTCGAACAAATCAACCGCTCGGCATTGCGCGACACCCTGGCCCGGCGTGTGGGCGGCCCAATCGTGGTCAGCGAACTCAAGGCGGCCTTTGAACAGAGTTTTGGCCCGGGCGCGGGCGGGGCCTTGAGTGTGCGTTGCCAGCGGGATGGCGGCCGCAATCTGATCACGGAACTCCGCCTGTCACTACGCCAGCCGCTCAGCCCCTCGACCCCGCTGCGCGAGGCGCTGGACACCTCATCCGGCGAACGCGATACCTGCCAGATGGGCACGGTGGATGGCGTGGGAGATCAGTAAACTGGTGTGATTCGTGCGGTCATTGCGCCCTCGTTCTCATTCAGCCGGGGGGGGGGCAGCGACCGCCCTGAAGAATGCGCGCTTGTTCAGTCCTTCAGATTATGTTTTGATCGAAGCTAGGTAGCCCGGGTGAAGCTTGCGGAACCCGGGATGATCGGAGTCGCCAAACCCCGCATTCCGCTGTGCTTCATGCGGGCTACTTGCTGAACTGCGCCTGTCCCTGCGCCTGCCGCTCAACCCCTCGACCCCGCTGCGCGAAGCGCTGGATACCTCATCCGGCGAACGCGATACCTGCCAGATGGGCACGGTGGATGGGGTGGGGAATCAGTGATCCGGGGGGGATGGTTAAAGTCATCGCGGCCTCGGTTACACTTAGGCTGGGATATAGTCCGGAATGTCCGATTCGGTCGTAACATACAGCCACAGCCAATCGCGCCGGGCGGCAGCGACCGCCTTGAAGACTGCTCTTGTTCCATCCTTCGGATTATGTTTTGATTGGAAACCACACCCGCCGATAGATGACGTTGAGCTATCCATATAGCACCCCGCATTGGGATGTTAGGCGGATCCGTATAATTCCTAGTTAGATGCTCGACCGAAACACACCCAACAATAGGCAGGCTTACGATGAACTGGTTAACGAGGCTATTTCTTAAAAGTAAAAAGGTGGCGGCAACGGCTTCCCACTCAGAGTCTGAAAGTAAAAAGCCAATGGAGGAAAATATTTCAACAGACAAAATGCAACATGATATCAAGCAAAATAGTGACCTAAAAAACCAAGATAAGAATCCAGATGTTGTTGAGCAAACCATATTTAACCTGATGCATGCTTCTGTTTGGTATGAGAAAGAAGAATTGGCAGAAAAGCTAGGGTCTTTAGGTGATAGTCGGGCTATTGATGCCCTTGTTTGTCTGTTTGACACTACAGAAGATAACGACAATGGAGCCTGGGAAATTCGCTATGCTGCATGTACGTCCCTTGGAAAATTACGCGCTGTCGATGCGCTAATCAAAGCTCTAAAGCATCGAAGTACTACTGTCGCATATGGAGCTGCGGAAAATCTTGGGAACATTGGTGATATAAGAGCAATAGCCTCATTAAAGAGTGTTGTTGAAACTCATACAGATCATGACGTGCGGGATGCAGCCAAAAAAGCACTTTATCAGCTTGGGGCATCATCAGAGATGTCACAGAGCCAGCTTGATGAATCCTTATTGCAAGCTGCTTCTGAAGGCGATATTGAAAACGTTAAGATTCTTCTGGATAAAGGAGCAAATCCCAACGCAAGAGGCCTATTTGATTCAACTCCGCTAACAAACGCTCTTGCAAATGGACACACTACAGTCGCGCAGATTTTAAGGGACAGATTGGGGGTAAAAGGGGTAAGAATAATCGTTGAGAGTAATCTTGCAAGCATGCTTGGCAGTGGAATTATAACTCCACCAGAAACAATGGTTTCGAGCATTGATCGAGAACTTGCCGACGGTAATTGGATACAGCATGGTGACTTTATAGACTATATCCAAAAAAATGGATTTGTTAGTCCAGTTATATGTGATTGTTTGTCGGATGATGAACGTCTAAAGCTCATAGAAAGCCAATTCCCAGATGATAGATGGGCGTGTTGCGGTAGAATTACCGAGGGATCAATGACCCGGTACAATGTTGTAGTTGCATTTTGGAAGTAATTATTGAGTTTACTTGTAATTTGCTATGGCAGAAGAGCAGCATTATTTATGTATTCTACATCTAACGAATAAGGTTAGATCGTGAGAGCGAAGCGCAGCGGAGCTCTCCGCGGTGCGACTGGCATGGTAGCTAGGTAGCCCGGGTGAAGCTTGCGGAACCCGGGATGATCGGAGTCGCCAAACCCCGCATTCCGCTTTGCTTCATGCGGGCTACTTGCTATCTTCCGTTCGAGAATACCAATGAGGAAGCTGAGGCCGCTTAGCTTGCCCGCTACTCACGCCAGACGTTTAATCAAGGGCGAGTTACCCTGAAGAGCCGAAGTAGATCATCTGTCAGGTTTCTGAGCGGAGCAGCCGCTTGAATGACTCGCTATCGAGGAAAACGAAGGGCGAAAAGCCTTGCAACCGGACTAAACTGGTTCGACACGGACGCCTCCCGGCTTTCTGTCCGAATCGAGCAGTGGATATCCGGCTGCACAATGGTTATTCGATCTGTTGACCCAAGGCGCGGTTGACCTCGTCACCATACCGTAGACACCTCATTCATGTTGGAAGCCAGAGGTGAATAGCTGGCCGTGCCTGCCGGTGGTCTTGGATATGCGAGCATTCGACGATCTGGGTATGGCTGAACCTGCGGGGGAACAAACGCTCATCTCCAGTCTTTATTATTGTAAATCTTCCAATCCGTGGATAATATGCAATGATGATTACCCGCCACATTGTTCCAGCCGTCCAGGAAGCCCTGGCCGACCAGGCCGCCGTCGCCTTGATCGGTCCCCGCCAGGTGGGCAAAACCACGCTGGCCTTGACTCTTGCCCAAGCGCGTCCTTCGATTTACCTGGACCTGGAATCCCGGGCGGACCGGACCAAGCTGACCGACCCAGAACTGTTTCTGCGAAATTTTCAGGATCGCCTGGTCATTTTGGACGAGATTCACCGCATGCCAGAACTTTTCCAGAGCCTGCGCGGGCTGATCGACGAAGGCCGCCGCAACCATTACCGGACCGGGCGCTTCCTGATCCTGGGTTCGGCGTCGCTGGACTTGCTACGGCAATCCGGCGAGACCCTGGCGGGCCGCATCGCCTATGTCGACATGGCGCCCTTCGATGTTCTGGAGACCACCGCGGCGGATAGTGATAGCGCCTCACGATTGTGGGTGCGGGGCGGGTTCCCCGACAGTTATCTCGCGGCGGACGACCGGAAAAGCTGGCGTTGGCGCAAGGACTTCATACGCTCCTACCTGGAGCGGGAAGTCCCTTTGTTCGGCCCACGGGTTCCGGCGGAAACTCTTGAGCGGTTGTGGACCATGCTGGCCCACGAGCAGGGTAGCTTGCTGAATGCCTCGCGCCTGGCCACGGCCTTGATGATCAGCGCGCAAACAGTGACGCGCTACATCGATTTACTGGCCGACCTACTGCTGATCCGCCGTCTGCGGCCCTTCCACGCCAATCTCGGCAAGCGTTTGGTGAAATCCCCCAAGGTTTATCTGCGGGACAGCGGCATCGTCCACGCCCTGCTGGGACTGGAAGACTACAACGCGCTCAGTGGCCATCCTTGCGTCGGCGCGAGTTGGGAAGGCTTCGTCATCGAAAATCTGCTGGCGGTGGCGCCGGAACGAACCCTGGCGAGCTTCTATCGCACCACCGTCGGCGCCGAAATCGATTTGCTCCTGGAATTGCCCCGCGAAGGCCTTTGGGCCATTGAAATCAAGCGGGGCTTGTCGCCGAAGTTGGAAAAAGGCTTCCAGATTGCGTGCGACGATCTGAAACCGGTCCGTTGCTTTGTGGTGTATGGAGGGGAAGACCGGTATCCCATCAAGCCAGGTGTCGAAGTCATCGGGCTCAAGGCCTTGGCGGAACTGCTTGCGTCTCTTCGCTAGTTCGCAGGGGAAAGCCGCAAATTGAAGCGAGCCGATGAGAACAGCACCATGGCGGACAACTTCAACGGCCGGATCGTACACTAGGATCTGGCTGAGCTGGACGAGCTCTCCCTCGCCTACACCGCCAGCATCCACAATAGCCAGGGCTCGGAATACCCGGTGGTGGTGATTCCCCTCGCCCTGCAGCACCGCCTGCTGTTGGAGCGGAACCTGCTCTATACGGCCGTGACGCGGGGCAAGAAGCTGGTGTTGGTCATCGCCGAGCCGAAGGCGCTCCGCATGGCGGTGCGCAATCGCAAGGCGGCGAAGCGGATTACGCGGTTGGCGGCTGAGCAGGGCTGATTGAGGCCGTTATTGATTCCCCCCAGAAGCTTTCAGAATCTGTATTACGCCTTCAACACTTGAATGGATTACGCTACAAAAAACAAGAATTAAAAAGTTGCTTGGTGAACCATATGAATAAACTATTCGAAGTTCCGATCTTGACAATTACTTCGTTGAGTGCGGAATCAGCCGTAAACCTGATTCGAGCTATCTTGCGGGCCGAATGCCGATACAGTGGACTCGGCCCTTCGGCTTTAATGATTTCTAGTCGGCTCACTGTGGCGGACGGTGGAATTGACGCCGAAATCAACACGCCAGCATCCGTCAACATTCCCGTTGACTGTCTTTTTGTGGTCGGGTTGACGGGATTTCAGATGTTTTGGATACCGATGTCATCGTGGCCGCGATGCGAAGTCCGACCGGGGCTTCGGCGGCGCTGCTGCTGGCCGCATTGAATGGGCGTTTTACCCTATTGGCGAATGTGCCTCTTTTCATTGAGTACGAAGCTACTTGCAGCCGCGAAGAACATCGCGAGGCGTCCGGCTTGAGCGAAATGGAGGTGCGGCAATTCCTGGATGGTGTCGCCGCCCTGATGGAACCCGTCGAAACCTATTTTTTATGGCGTCCAAGGTTACGCGACCCGGCGGACGAAATGGTGCCGGAAGCGGCCATCAATGGCCGAGCCGATGCCATTGTGACCTTCAATGGGGGTTACGGGGAGACGCCGCAATCCTTCGGTATTTATGTTCTTAAACCCTTTGACGCCTTGAAACGATTACCGCCATGAGCACGACCAGCACCTATCCCCTGCGCCTGCCTGCTTCCATCAAGGCGGCCGCCGAAAAACTGGCCCGAGAGGAGGGCATCAGCCTTAATCAGTTCGTCGCCACGGCCGTTGCGGAGAAGCTGGCCGCGATGAACACCGCGACCTTCTTCATGGAAAGAAGAGACCGGGCCGATTTGGAGGCGCTCCGCAACCTATTGACGCGGACAGGGGGCGAACTACCCAGGAAAGGGGATGAAATCGAGCCGATCCTGTAGACCGTGGTTTCGGTCCGCACGGTATTCATTCACCGCCGCGGCACCCGCGGCACCCGAGGCTCCCGCTTCTGTCACTACGCGAACGATTCCTTCCGGGCCTGTGGCTACGCGGACCTGAAGCCTGGTGCGGTAATGAGCTAAGAGCTCGGGCACGCCCATCTCAGCCGTCCTGCAGAAGCTGATCCCGGATGGGCAGGCGGCGGATGCGCTGACCGGTGGCGGCAAAGATGGCGTTGCACAAGGCCGGGGCGATGGGCGGCAGGCCGGGCTCGCCGATGCCGCCCAGGGGCTTGTCGCCTCCCTCGCTGGGCATGAGATGGACGCGAATCTCTTTGGGGGCATCCTGCATCCTCGCGACCGGGTAGTTGTGGAAGTTGTCCTGCTCGACCGCCCCGGCCTTGAAGGTGATTTCCCCGGTCATGGCGAGGCTGATGCCCATCAGGCAGGCCCCTTCGATTTGGGAGCGCACCCGGTCCGGGTTGACCACCGGACCGCAATCGACCGCGACATCGATGCGGGGAATGCCGAGCTTGCCGTCCTGGCTCACGCTGACCTCCGCGACCACGGCGACATAGGTGACGAAACTGTAGTGGGCGGCCAGGCCGAGCCCCCTGCCCTCGCCCGGCTGTCGTCCCCAGCCGGATTCCCGGGCGACGGTCTCGATCACCCCGCGCAGGCGTCCCGTGTCGATGGGGTGGATTTCCGGGGATTCGCCCTCGTTCCAGGTATCGCCCAGGGTTCGGGGGTCGATCAAGCGCGGGGGTCCGATCAATTCCAGCAGATAATCCTTGGGATCGTGTTTCGCCGCGTGCGCCAGTTCGGCCACGAAGGACTGGACGGCAAAGGCGTGCGGGATGCTGGACACCGAGCGGAACCAGCCGATGCGGGTATGGGCCTCCGCCTCGGGGTTCTCGACGCGCAGGTTCGGGATCAGGAACGGGATGTTGATGGCGCCGCGGCCATATTCGCCCTTCGCCTGATGCCGGCTGTCCGGGCCGAAGGTGGCAAAAATGGTGGGGGCGACGGTTCGGTGCAGCCAGGCCACGGGCTTACCCTGTTCGTCGAGTCCGGCTTCCAGCCGCTCGCAGGAAACCGTATGAAAATAGGAATGCCGGAGGTCGTCCTCGCGCGTCCAGATGACTTTGACTGCCCGGCCCTCCAGGGCCTGGGACAGCAGCGCGGCCTCGACGACATAGTCGGGCTTGGATTTCCGGCCAAAGCCGCCGCCCAGCAGGGTGACATTGACGATGACCTTTTCCTCGGGCAGCTTGAGCCATTTGGAGACCTGC
>Ga0194119_10004197_pt1 | contig 22453 bp, 12 predicted proteins | sample TA2MahC100mmetaG_FD_148620 | JGI IMG/M metagenome (GOLD analysis project Ga0194119, IMG submission 148620) | Freshwater microbial communities from Lake Tanganyika, Tanzania - TA2015018 Mahale Deep Cast 100m | ecosystem: Environmental > Aquatic > Freshwater > Lake | place: Tanzania: Lake...
CCCTATGTCTTATCGCATTGACCACGCATATTGCTGGTATAATAACGGCAGTATGATTGTGAAAATGTATTTCATCAATCACGTTCCTTTCACGTTTGATGAGTTACCAGAAGGTCATTTGCAAGATGAAGACTTGCGTAGAATAGCAGATCAAAATAGATCGTTTGAAATAGAAGACTTATATCAAACTTCTTTTTATCTTATAGCAGAAGAAGCGCATCCTTGTCTCTTCCCAATGGATCTAGAAAACCCAGAAGACATGCCTGATGATGTGGAATATGAATATAATGAGGAGGATTTGACTTCATAAATAAAGAATAGAAGAAAGTAATTGGTGCAGAAAATTGCCTTTAAATAAGTTAGACAATTTTATTAAAAATACTGAAGGTCGTATTCTTTATGTAAATCCAAGTGACCTTGATGCAACCGATGGAATCACAAATCAAGGAAATTCTCTTGCTCAACCCTTTAAAACAATTCAGAGAGCTTTATTAGAAGCAGCAAGATTTTCATATGTAAAAGGTAATAATAACGATCTTGTCGAAAAAACAACTATTTTGCTTTTTCCTGGCGAGCACATTGTCGATAATAGACCTGGATATGCAATTTATAATAACAGTGGAGTCCCTTTTGCAGTTCCTAGAAGTGGTGGAGTTGGCGTTATAGCATCTTCAATTTTATCACTTGGTCTTGAATCTAACTTTGACTTAACACAAGAAGATAATATTCTCTATAAATTTAATAGTATTTATGGCGGTGTTGTTGTTCCCAGAGGAACTTCACTTGTTGGTTTAGATCTTCGTAAAACTAAAATTCGCCCAAAATATATTCCAAATCCAACAGATCCCTCTGTAACAAATTCAGCAATCTTTAGAATTACTGGTGCATGTTACTTCTGGCAATTTTCGATCTTTGATGCAGATTCAGCGGATTTGGTATATACAAATCCAGACAACTTTGGATCTAACTATAAGTCCATTCCTAATTTTTCACACCACAAACTGACTTGTTTTGAATATGCTGATGGAGTAAACAAAATTACGCTATCTAATGGATCTTTTACTGGTTTAACAGATCTTGACATGTATTACAGCAAGGTCTCAAATGCTTACAATGCGTATCGTAATATTGACGAAAAATATCCTGCATCTGGAGAAGGATTTACAAAAAAAAATTCGGAGTGGGAAATTGTCGGTGCTTTTGCAAGCGATCCAATTAATGTTTCAACTATTATCGCTGGAAATGGACAAACAGCAACGAATATTGTTACAGTAACGACCACAGTTCCTCATAATTTAAATCAAGGAACACCAATTAAAATTAAAGGTGTCAGTGGATCTGGTCTAACATATGCGTATAATATTTCAACATTTGTTCAAAATGTCATTAGTTCTACAGTATTTACTTATCTATTACCATCACTTGCATCCTATCCAAATATTAATCCAAGTCCGAGTGCTTCTGGAGCAATAATTACCGTAGAAACTGATACAGTCTCTGGTGCATCTCCATATGTCTTTAATGTTTCATTACGTTCTGTATGGGGTTTGAATGGACTTCATGCAGATGGTGCCAAAGCTTCTGGTTTTAGAAGCGTTGTTCTTGCACAATTTACGGCGGTGTCCCTACAAAAAGATGATCGGGCATTCGTGAAATACGATAAGCAATCAAGAACTTATCAAGGAGTTAATTACACAACTGTTCATGGTTCAGCATTAACAGAAGGATCTTCACAGACAGATTCAACAAAAGTTTACCATTTAGATTCTGACGCTATCTATAGAAGTGGTTGGGACACAACCCACATCAAACTTTCAAACGACTCATTTGCTCAAATTGTTTCAGTTTTTGCAATCGGATTCAATCGTCATTTAGATGCTAATTCTGGCGGTGATGGATCAATCACAAACTCCAACTCAAATTTTGGACAGATATCATTAGTTGCATCTGGATTTAAGAAAGAATCTTTTTCTAAAGATAATAAAACATTTATTACCTCAATTATACCTCCTAGATTTGTAGGATCAAATGAAACAGAAATTCAATGGGTAACTTTTGATGCCACACTTACATCAACGGTTGGTATTTCAAGTCATCTTTATCTTTTAGGATTTACCGCACCCGATATTCCTCCGCCATCACAAGTATCAGGTTGTAGAATTGGTGCAAAAATAAATGATTCTTTAAACCTTGTTTCTGCTGGATCTACCTTTTCAGCGTTAATTCATATGTGTGATAATATTATTTCCACAAGTGGATTTACAACTGCTATAGGTGAGACAAGTGCAGTTAAAGAGTTTGCTGTTACATCTGGACCAACAAGTAATTCACTCACAATCGGTCCAAACAAACTCATTACTGGTGAGAAAGTCAAAATTATCAGTGATATTGGAGATCTTCCAGAAAATATTACTGAGCATGAAACTTATTTTGTTATTAATAACGGTGATAATAATACAATAAAGTTAGCATCATCATACACAAATGCACTTCAACTTCAACCAATTTTAATTTATGGTGGAACAAATCTTAGTATTTTAAGTAGAGTATCAGATAAAGATTCTGGAGAATTTGGATCACCAATTCAATATGACCCTTCAAATAAAAATTGGTTTATTCATGTAAATGCAAATAATCAAATTTATAATGCATTTGCAAATAATACCTTACCAAATTATGGTTCAACAAAAGAACTTTCTTTTGTCAAAAGAATTATTGATCAAAGAAGTTTAGAAGAAAAAATTTATAAGTTTAGAGTTGTCATTCCAAAAGAACAGGAAAATGCAAGAACTCCTGAAACTACTTTTATTATGCAAGAATCAAGTTTCACTGGTGCAAGAGCAAATACAGATTTTACTAGAACTAGCATTGGAAACACCGATTATGAGTTTAATAAAAATCCAAGATTTATTGCAACTTGTTCAGTAAGTTCCGGAACAGTTTCTGTGTTAACGGAACTTCCTCATAATATTCAATCTGGAGAAATTGTAATTGTGAGGAATGTACAATCCTCAACTAATGCAGCTGGTATTGGTGATAGTGGGTATAACGGGAGATTTACTGTTACCGGTGTCCCAGACGCATTTACTTTTCAATATTCAACAACTGATATTAATGGTAATGTGTTTTCTCCAGGAACTTTCACTCATAATGTAGGAATTCGAAGCACAAATCTTCCAAGATTTGAAAGAAATGATTCACAATCTAATCTGTTTATTTACAAAAATGAAGTTATTTCTCCTTACATTTATAATCAACAGGATGGAGTTTATCACTTACAGGTGCTGAATGCAAGCAATAAAATGAGTGTAGAGTTTACTGATCTTGAGTATTCGCAATTAATTACTGATTTATATCCAGAGTTAGATCGAGATAATGTAAACTCAAATCCTCCATCGGCAAAAACATTTTCAAAGCGTTCTCCTCTAGGAGCAGTTGTTACGAATGATCTTAAAAAAAGTATCACAAGGGAAAGTGCAGATTTAGTTCTTAAATCTTTAGGGATAGGTCTTACAATATCTTCAGTAAGTAGTGATGCAACTTCTTCAACAATTACATTTGGAAGATTTCATGGGTTATCTGGAATCGTTACAGGATCGATCACTGCTGGTGGATCATATAATAACGGTACATATTATAATGTAAAACTTTTAAACAATTCTCAAACTGGAACTTGGAATGGTGCAACTGCACAAGTAACAGTAAGTGGAGGTACGGTATCCTCAGTTGATATCATGTCTCCTGGATCTGGGTATAGTGATGTTCAATTATACTTTGATCAAACAAGAATTGGTGCAGGAAATGGTGCCGCTAGATATAGTGTAAATGCTACAGGTATCACAACAAATATTGGCGATGTAGTACAATTCACAGGAATTGGAACCACTGAAAGTTCTCACTATCGTATTATTTCAATTCCATCATCAACTCAAATTTCGGTTGCATCCACCACTGGTGATCCTAAAATTATCCCTTCTCAATATGGATTTGTTGTTGGACCTTCTTCAAGAGTCATTTTGTCATCTCATAGTGCATCAACAGGGATTACAACATTTACTACAAATGTTTCTCATGGTCTTCTTCCTGGAAATAGTTTCAAAATCATTGATTCCAGTAATAACAATTTAGGGGAATATATTGTTAAAGAAAGAGTTGGAATTAAAACATTTACTGCAGTGACGAATACACAACTATCAGTAATTAATGGATTTATTTTGAAACAGGGATTGTCTGCAAATGAAGGAATATCTGATAATAGTCAAGAAAATTATGGAGTTCGCCAAATCTCATTCTATGATAACGATTCATTTAGATTAACTTCTGGAATTAGCACTGAATCTACAATCAGTTTTACTACTAATAATTCTGGAATAGCAACATCTAAGAGAATGGCACTTGGTTCTTATATTCAAATTGACAATGAAATCATGAGAGTTGTAAGTAGTAATGCAACTACCTCAGCAACTGTAATTCGTGGTGCTCTTGCAACTCGTCAAGAAAGTCATGATCAAGATTCATTAATTCGTAAAATTAATCCAATTGCTGTTGAATTCCGTAGACCTTCAATTCTTCGTGCCTCTGGACATACATTTGAATATCTTGGATATGGGCCCGGTAACTACTCAACCGCTCTCCCACAAGTTCAAACAAAAACTCTATCTTCTGAAGAAAGTTTATTGGCACAAGCACAAGAACGCTCTGCTGGCGTTGTTGTATACAGTGGAATGAACAACTCTGGAGAAATTTTTGACGGAAACAGAGATGAACCTAGTCCAAGAATTACGGGAGAACTTCCAGGAGCATTGAATGGTGTATTCGATGAATTAACCGTTAAAAAGAGAATTTTCGTAGAAGGAGGTCCGTCTGGATCTATTCTATCACAATTTGACGGTCCTGTTGCATTTAACAAGGATCTTAGAGCAAAAACAATCGACGTTTCACAAGTTATTCGTGCTACTAAATATGAAAACTTTAAATTATCTGATCTTCCTACAATAAATGAACCAACATTTGCTCAAGATCGCATATTAAAAGTTAATGATGAAGCTACTGGTTATGAATTAGTTGATTTTCATGAAATGCAAGCTTATAATTTAAGAAGTTTTGGTGTTAGCAATGATCCAACAGTTTATGTTGGTATTGGATCAACCGTTAATAATCAATTACAAATTAGTGGAATTTCTACGGTTAGATTTGCAATTAATCAAAGAGTAAAAGTATTTGGTATCAGTAGCATGACTGATGCTACTCCAGTTGGAATTGTAACCGCAAGTGCGACAAAAGTAGGTGCTTCAAGCACAGTCAGTACATTTTATTATTGGGTTGCTCAATATCACATGAGAAAGGGTAACATTGGTATCTCCTCTCAAGTAAATTCTACTGGTATTGGAATGACATCCTTGTCTGGATTTAATGACTTGAATAATATTACATTGACATTGAATAGATCAAATACAAACAATGGTTTACTGATTTATAGACAAGAAACTGTAGGAACTCCAGAAGGAACACTGGCAGCGGCAAATATCAATAGTTCAAAACTTGTTGCAATTCTTGGTCCAAAAGAATTAAAAACTTCAACTTCTGGTATTACTTGGATTGATTATGGAATTTATGAGAAAACGAATTGGTCTCCAAAGGGAACTTTAAATGAATACACTGATAGTTCTCAATTCCACTTCCCGAATGTTGCCATCGGGTCTTCTAGAGCAGGATGGGCAATTGATAAGATTGTAGCAGTTGGTTCTAGCACAATTACTCTTCAGAATCAATATAAAACAACTTCAGGTATTTCGACTGTGAGAGTTGTTCATGACAATACTCATGGATTTAAACAAGCAATTAATTCTATAATTATTTCCGGTGGTAATTATCTTGATGTTCCAAGTGGAACTTATCTAACAAACAATATTACAATTCCAAGTGGATTTACTTTGAAAGGAAATGGTAAAAATACAATCATCAAAAAGCAACACTTTGCAAATGATCTGACTGATGGTGGTGGAAATTCATTAGCATTTAATGGAATTTTTGTTGGAGTGGGAACTACAAATCCAACCGACATTACAATTAAAGATATAACAATTGATGGAAATGCAGTCAATAATATTCTTTATGAAGATAATGAAGATAATTATTTGATGTTCTTTAAAAATGTTTCTTCTGGTTTATTTAAAGGATTAGAAGTTCGCAATTCTCCTGCACATGGATTATATGTTTATGATTCCAGAAGGTTATCAATTGAGGATTGTTCTTTTGTCGATGGATGTCTGACTGATCGTTATTCATTCCATCCTTTAAACGCTCAAGAATCTGAAGTTTTAAGAATAAATGATTCATTGTTTGAAAACTATCCTGGCGCTGTTGATTTATCTGTTTCATCAGTAGTTTCTACGGGTGGTAATATTATTCGCAATTGTGGGACTGGTTTAAGAACTTACGCAACTGGAAAGATTACAACAACAAATAATATTATTCTTGGGCCATCTGATGAATTTATCCCATCACCAGACATTTATGATAGTGATTATAATTCTATCAATGTTGCTATTCAAACTGGTAAAAATTTTGCAGGACCTAACTTATTATATGTTGAAAATGGATCACCAAAAGATCTCAGCAGCACAAAGATTTCAATTACTGCTGGAATTGGTACAATTGTCGGTCAAGGAACAACAAATGAAACTCTTGGTACAAAATTCTTGAACTTTAATATTCCAACTCCTGATACTGGAACTTTTGGTAGACAAAATGGATATATTCAATTAACTTTGACTTCTACACAGACTAGTACACTTGGACTTACATCTGCACTTGGTTATGAAATTGTTGGAACTGAGTTCTTAACTAATCCTGTGGGATTTACTACATTTGTTGGAATTCAAACAGGTCAATGGTATAAAAATGGGGTAGCATTCATTGGTGCTGCTACAACTCAATATCAAATTACACTGAGTGAAGATAGTCAATTCACAGCAATTTCTGTAGGTGATGTTGTAAAACTTGAAAATCATTCCACTACTCCAGATTTATCTAATTCATTACTCACAGTTCAATCAAAAATAGATGGTGGGGTCACTGCTAAGAAATTACGTCTCAATCTTCCAAGTAGCGTAACTTCAACACTTAACGGACAAAATACTGGATATATAACTATAAGGAATATCTTTACAATCGCCAAAGGAAGAGTCGGAGTCACCTAAATGCCAGATAACACTAATGTTAATAATAATGCAGCAGTTGTAGTCGTAGGTAGAACAGCTCCTGTGCCAGCAGGACAACAAAAAGCAGAGAAGTCCATACCCGTTGTTATTGCAAGTGATCAGGCAACAATCCCTGTTGCTGAACAAAATAAAGTTCAGTCAGAAGTCGCTCTTTCTCTTCTTGGAATTCCTAGATCAGAAGTTGCTCTTGGTATTTTTGCAGATGTCAATACTTACGATGTAAACCCATCAGAATGGTCCTCTACTCCAGAACAATTCACTACTGTTTCTAATACTGGTTCATATCTAGGTGTTGGTGGAACAATGGGTTGGGGTCTTACTCACGTTCCGGAAGAATCTGGAGCATTAGTTGAGGCACCAGCAGATAAAACAGCGATATTAACATCAAAAAGATTTTTTAGATATCAACCAGGACGTGTTTCCTCTGCAACATTTGGCGTTAAAACAACATTACTACCTTCAACAGAGGATGGGTCTGCAGTTCAAAACCCTGCAGTTCGTAAATATGGAATTTTTGATAACTATGATGGATATTACTGGGAAACCAGGAACAATGGAGATGCAGATAATTTTAGTGTAGTTAGAAGAACTCAATCACTTATCTATGAAAACCCGATAACATTCAATACATCTGGTAATACAGAAGATTATGGAGTAACTAATCCACAAGATGCTTTTGCACCAAGAGGATCAGAATCTCAAGATGATGCAACTGCTCAGAATAATCCCTCTGCAAAACCAAAGAAATTTGGAGATCTTGTTATTTTAAGAGATAATCTTTTGATGACTCATGCAGCAGTATATGATCCATCATTATTACAAAATGAATCTCAAGTTGGAATTACTTCTGTTTTTAGTGGTAATACTATTTCAATTTCTGGTCTTGGAAAAACAGTTAGTAATGCAACATATGATATTAATACTGGTTTAATGGTGATTACAACCAGCACTGCTCACGGATTTGGTGAAGGTAAATATGTATTCCTAACAGGTATTGGGATGACCTGTTACCTTGATCCAGTTAATGCTAAAATATATCCAAATAGAACTTATGGATATAATGTTCTTACAGTGAATAGTAGCACATCATTTACTGTTAACGTTGGAATTTCTACGGTCCCTACATTCTACAAATCTGGAGGAATGGCAGTTGGACTTTCTACAGGACAATATGTTTCTTATTCAAAAGGAACAAATTCAAGTGCAATTGGAGGATTGACCGATACAAAAATTTATAAGATTGCTTCTGTTGGTATTAATACAACGACTGGGATTGGAACAATTAGATTAGATAATCTTGATGGAACTGCCTTAACAGGATTAACAAATGTCACTGGAATTTCCTCTCATGTTATTATCACACCTGTTCCTTTTGTCCAACCAGTTAATGGTTCTTTATTGAATACTGCATCACTCAGTTTTACAAAGTATACCACCATTGCTCCAACGGGTATTTTCCCATATATGTATAAAAATACAACGGGAGGGGAAGAGGGTTATATTGACACAACAATGGAATCAACTAATGCAAATAATATAAAACTTAAAGGACAAATTGATACAGTAAATAATTATTATAATAAATGGGTAAATCAGAATGTTGCAAAAGATTATTGGAACGTTTATGAATATCGTGTTCCAAGATCAAGATTTAGTGGAGATCGTTTAGATAATGAAACAAAAGATTTGCTTTACAGTGATGCAGTTGCTGCTTTTAGACCTGGACAAGTTGTTAAAGATCCAGATACTAATGAACAATTAACGGATAAAAGTATTTGGGATATTGATTTCACTAAAGTTACAATGTATAAGGTTGAATTTTCTTGGTATGGTGCTGTTGGTGCTTTATTCCTTGCCTATGTACCTGTTAGCAATGGTGAAGCACGTTGGGTTCGTGTTCATCACTTAAGAGCATCAAACCAATTAAAAGTATCTTCTCTTGGTAATGCCACTCTACCGATTACTTACTTAGTTTACGGTGGTGGAGGAGCAAACCGTTTTGGTTATGCAAATAATAAAAGAGCAGCATCAACCTTTTCTTATGGATCTTCATCAGAACATATTATTAAGTATGGTGCTTCATATTACATTGATGGAGGAGATAGAGGAACAGTAAAACTATTCAGTTTCTCAAATCCAAGCACCACTAGCGTTTATGGGTCTAGGAGATCTTTCGTAGTTGGGGCTGGAAATACAGAGGTAGTATTAAGCACATATGCAACTAATGCGACAGATCCTTATATTCTAGCAGGAAGCACATCAGGTCTTTCCACAGCGTTTTACATTGGATCTAAAATCGTTACAACAGATCCTTTGGATCAAAATATTGAAATCAATTTCATTGATTATCCTACCAGAAAAGTTTATTTAAATGCTCCGTTGAACTCATCTTCACACGCTAATATTACAATCATCCCTAATCGTTTAACTCCACTAATTGGATTGAAGTGTAGAGATTTCATTCAAAGTAGCACTGGTAAACTTGTAAGAAATAGAACTCAAGTTTATCCAACGAGGTTATCTTCTGGATCAACTGGTGTTCTTAAACTAGATCTTGTTAAGTCACCTATTTTCCAAACAACCTCTTCTACAACTGGAGTTCTTGCACTTTCAAGCACGGTTAATCTTGGTAAGAGAGGGGCACCAACATTACTTTCAATTAATAATTCAAGTTATTTAAGTGCAAATACTGGTGTATATGGATATTTTAGAGGATATTTACAGAATGATGCAACTCAAAGACCTATCTCAGTATTAGGATATCTTGAGAATAGAGGGTCAACGATAGGATACTATTTCTATGCCCTCAATTCTACTGTGGATAATATTATTCTTACAACCAGTAATAACTTTATCAAAGAAGAGAATACTAATGGGGTAGGAACCAATGTAGGATCTGCAAATATAGAATTCACTCTTAATCCACTTTCATCCGTAAAAGTAAACCCACAAGTCAGAAGTCCAATTCCTGGAACTGGCACTGTTGTGTCTAGTCTGTTTATTCCTGCATCTGGTGAGGAGTACGATCTTTCATCATATTTTGATTATAATAAAGAATATCTATCGTTCCCATTAACAAATAAAGTTGATAGTTTGTATCTCTGTGGATCATCTCAAGCAAGTTACAATGCTGCTTCAGTTGCAGGTGACATTTCAGTAAGTCTGACTTGGGAGGAGCAATAATGTATGAGTAATGGTAAGAATATTAAGTTTGGGCATGACAAACGTGCTATATCTATTGTTCCTAAAGATGAAGTAGATCTCATTAATAATTTTAATGGAGAATTTTTAGTTGATGAATTTTCTAACCGTCTCATAACAGAAGTTGACACCTATTTTATACCTGATGCAACAGCAAAAAGATCAACATCAATAGTTTTTGGTACTTTAGATTCTGCATATTCAAGAGTGTCGTATAACACTCTTGGAATTGTAACAGCAACGTATGGCAATTTTGATGTTCCCGTCACTACAGGAATCTCCACAGTAGGTGGTGCTTCGCCTGTTGGATATGGATCAACAGTTTTAACAGTGAGTTCTGGAAATGTCACTATTGTTGATTATCCATATGTTGATGTTTTAGTTGTTAATGACTTGGGTGGTGGAAGTAGATTATACTTTGATACTGCGATAGGAATTGCAACTATTTTAGGAGTATCTGTAGGAGACTTTGTTACTGGAATACATGTTCCAGATGGATCACGAGTGTCCAGAATTAACAATACTAGGATCATATTAACAAACAATACCACAAATTCTGGAGTTCAAACTTCAAAAGTTATTCTACAAAGAAGAATTGTATCTTCAGCAAAATCTAATAATACATTAAAAATTGAAGAGCAATTTAAAGAAACAAGTGAAGTCAGCACTACATTACTTGGAATTAATCGAGCTGAAGTGCAATTAGCACTTTTTGCAAATGTATCTTCCTATGGTTTGGATCCGGATGAATTTGAGTTTTACTCTCAAACTTCTGGAACTAGTTTTGGGTCTTGGGATCAGAGAGAGAATGAAATTTATGGAAATCGTTATAACGCAACAAGGACAGAAGAAACGCAAGAATCTGCGATTAAAATTACAGCATTTCCTGTTCCATATTCTTATCCTTATGGACCACTATTTGAAAAGTTTGGTCTCTATGATTCAAATCTTTTTGACAAATATAAAAAATTTATTGAAGTTGGTAATCAACTTCACAATTATTTTGCTGGACCAGCTGGATCTTCATATCCAGATTCTTGGAAAAAACTTTTCTTACCGAGCACAATAGCAACAGGGGTTGGTAATGATGTTTCATATACTGCAGGAATAAGCACTGCGTTCAAACAAATTGATAAATGGACAGAAACTTGGAGAGATATTGCTGATAACGCATTAATAGACCCCGTAACAAATTCAGTATTTTCTTTTGAGAGAATTACTACACTCTTGTCAGATTCCATTAACTCTACAAATACAAGACCTGGATACTCCACTGGATTCCAAAGATATGCATACTTACAATCAAGAAGAGTTTTTAGATATCAACCAGGACGAATCAGTGGATTTACTTTTGGTTTGAGATCTTCTGTAGAGGCAAAAACTGGTGTTGTTTTAGAATGGGGAATCTCAAATCCAACAGATCAATATGTGTTCCAGATTGATCAAGGAAATCTTCACATTATAAGACGTAGTACAATTCCTCTTGAATTATCCGCTTTACAAAGAAGTGGATTAACTCTTGCCGATCAAACATTAATTAGTAGTGGTGATCCTTTTGATAGTCGCCAATACTGGACAATAAAAATTAATAAAGATAAATTTAATGGTGATACTCTTGATGGTAGAGGTAAATCAGGGTATAACCTTCGTGCCGACAAGGTTACAATGTACAAGATTGAATTTGGTTGGTACGGTGCAATTGGCGCTCGTTTTTACGCTTATATTCCAACTGACAATGGTGATGCAAGATGGGTCGTCATTCATACAATTGTTATTGAAAACTCTCTTGGATCTCCTTGCTTTCAAGATTCTTACTTTAGATTTAAATACGCAGTAAATGTTTCAAGTACAGAAAGAATTAGAACCCCGCAATTTCTTTATAAGTATGGTGCATCTTACTACATTGATGGTGGAGATGAGGGAACATCTCAAATTTATTCGGCAAGTTCTAAACAAAAAACAATATCTGGAATTAGCACCAGAACAATGATTGGAATTTATCCAAGAGACGTTCTTTATAATCAAATAGGTGACGCTATTCAAAATAAAAAATTGATCATCCCTACAGACTTAAATGTATCAAGTAACTCATTAACAGAAGTTAAGATTGTAACCTGTTCTGCTTGTCCTGGATTTGGACACGTTTATACTCCAGGAATTGCTAAAACAGAAAGTGGTAAATATCTTGATATTCAATTTACATCCGCAGATACGTTTACAGTTGTTGGTATTGGAACTACACTCACCGCTAATGATGTTGGTGCTAAAATTATTGCACCATCAATTTACAATGCTTACATCTCAAATGTCAATGAGTCCACTCAAACTGCGACTATTAAAGGATTTACTGGAGTTTATGGATTTAATTTAGGATCTAGAATCCTCGCATCATCTAACAACAAAGTTTATGATCGTGTAGCAGGTATTACAACCACGATTGGGATTGGAGTTACGTATCCCCATTCTATTCGTTTGAGTCAATATGATTGTTATGCTGCGAGTGATTTTAATTTCACTGGATCAAAAATTGAAATTCAGTTTGTTAATCCAAATAGTAGTGATGGATATGCTCATTTTGCTGATTTCTTAATTGGTGTCACTGATAAAAAACCAGATGTATCACTTCCTTATACATTGAATGGGTTTATTGTTGGTGCAGCAACGACAACCGTTCTTCCAAATACTGATATTCTTTTTGGAGAACATACTCATAGTTATACTTATGCTAATGAAGAAGGGGTAGAGTTTGGGGAGGGATGGGCCCCAACCCAACCACCATTAAGAATGGGAATTGATTACCGTATTCCTTCTCTTGCAAACCCTGCTGGAGGGATTTGTTCAAAAGTGACTGTAACAGTTAAGAATCCTCAACAAATTCAAAATGTTTCAGAATTTAATGTAAACCCCCAAACTGGAATCAATGATGGATACTTCTATATTCGGGCACAAGGAATTTCTTTACCACCTTCGTCAATAATTTCTTATGATGGTGGACAGGTTGTTGTAGTAGATCAAAATGGAAACCCACTTATAACTGGTGCCAAATATGTTGGTATTACGAGCACATATACCTCTGGAACAAATACATTCACCTATATTCGTGTTTCACAATCTTTAGGCGTAACTAGTCCGTTTACACTTCTAATTCGTCCAGTTAATATTTTTGGAACTGGGGTAATAGATTCAACAAAACTATTTAACTTCAATCCATTTCCATTATATGTTGTTCTAAGATTGAGAGATTACGCTCAAATTAACAACATATCAATTAAAGAAACAATTGGTGATTTTGTAAGAACAATTAGCCCAAAATGGTATACTCTTGGAAATACACTTGAAATTACAAATGCAGGTGGAAATGCTGATCTGCTCGGAGCAGCACCTACCAATTTTAAAGATATTAATAGACAATCTTCTGCTTTAATAGATGTTCAAAATCAACAAACGTTAAGACCATCTGTGGATCGAGATACTCTTTACATTGGAGCAAATACAACAAAAACAATTAATCTTAAAAAAATATTTGGTCCAGAAAAAAGGGTCATCACACCTGATAATAATAACCTAGACGCTACCTTTATCACTGCTAGAAAACTAGATGGTGCTGGAACTGGTACAGTTGAAGCAAGTATTAACTTTAAAGAACAATAATAAATAGAGAAAAAAGAGATTATAATGGCAACTCGTAGACCGTTAATTGTTAATGCTGCGGCAAACCAAATACAAGAACTTACAGATGCTGATGGATTGACTGGAAATGGAACTATTCCAGTCGGTGGAATTATTATGTGGTCTGGAACAATTGCAAATATTCCATCTGGTTATGCTCTTTGTAATGGTTCAAATGGAACTCCTGACCTAAGAAATAGGTTTATTGTTGGTGCTCACAGTGGCGCCGGAAATGGAACTAGTGCAACTGCTGGCCCAGGATTTAATGTAAACAATGGAGCACTAAATTCAAATTATACTCCAGGAAATACAGGTGGAGAAACTGCTCATCAATTAACAAAAAATGAAGTTGATAAAAATGGTTGGAATAGTGGAACTTCTGGCAATATAGTATTATCAGCTGATCCCTTTAGCACAGATTACCACGAAAACAGACCTCCATATTATGCACTGGCGTTCATTATGAGAACAATCTAATATGGCATTAGTTAATCCTAAGTTATTTGGTTTAGATGTAAACAGATCTCTTGCTGATGTTTTAAATAAAAACACGGCTCTTAGTAATCTTAATCTGCCTCCAAGTGATTTGGATGTTATTCGTGGATCTCAAAATGCTGGCGCTAGTTCAGGAGATTGGATTAGTTTTTCTAGATTATCTGTTCCCATTTATAAGAATCTAGATCGTTATCTTCAAGACTCAAGTTTATATTCAAGTATTTTAGAAACTAAAGCGGGAACAAGTCAATTATTATTTGGTAATTTAACAATTAATGGTCGATTAAGTGGTAGTGCAATTCGTTATCGTTATGTTGATGGTACGGGATCATCTGCAATAATTAAACTTGCAGATATTTCAACTTCAAGAGTAAGTGCTTGGAGTTCAAGTGCTTCTCCAGTAATTGCAACATCTCCAATTTCTTATGGTGCAAGAGTTGGCATCATTACTGGTGGTGAATTGCAATTTGGAACACAATCGGGTGTAACAGGACCAAGACTTCAAACCACAATTATACCACAAGTAAAAGAATTTAACTCAGAATTACCAACACATAAAATTCAATGCACGATTGGTGGTAAGGTTGTCAACCTTTACGCAATGAAAGGAATTCCTCTTATTTTTAAAGGTTTCTTTAAAAATTTAGATACGACAATTAATGTAAATATTCAAAACAATATTCAACCAAGTTGGAAAATTGTTGACGTTGACAATTCAAACTCATATGTGAATTTTGCAGATCGTGGAACATCATTATCTTATCGTGCTACCATCTCAAAAGAAAGATATATTCAATTCTATTATAATTCAGAATATATTACTTCAATTATTCTCAACTCTGCAAATATTTCAGAAATACCAGAAGTAAAATTTTCAATTTTAACAAATTTTAATTTAGCAGCAAATAGTTTAGTTAATTTTCCAAATTTTACTTCAATCGCTCCAAACCTTCAAAATTTGTATCTTTCAAGCAATCCATTTTATAACAGTGAAACAACAACAGAAAGATCACTAAATTCAAACGTCATTGCAAAAATTCCCGCAGGACTTCAAATCTTATCTCTTGGTTCAACATTTTATGGATCAATACAACAAAACTTAATTAGTGACAAATTTACAACACTCAAAACTTTAGATTTATCAAGAGGTGGTGGGCCATATTTTCATCCAGATTCTGCTGATTCTAATTGTACTCTACCTAATGTTCCAAACACGTGTGAAGTTTATAGTGTTTATGCAAATGACTTCCGTGCATTTGGAACGACTGCAGGATCATCCAGGAATGTAAAAGATCTTACAAACGTAACATCAATCAATCTTGGTTCAAATTATTACTTAACTGATAGTAGTTTTTCAGTGTCAGCAACAAACACTGTACTACAATCTCTTAACATTTACGGTACTGCTGTTTCTTGCCCAGATTTAAGTAATAGAACAAGTTTTGTTTCTATTACTGCATCTTATAATCGAAATATTGGTAGTATTTTTACTGGTGCTAATAACTACAAATTTAATGGTTGTAGTGCTCTTACTAGTTTAGATTTTTATGCCTCTCCATTGACAGGCGCTATGCCTAAATTTACTAATGGAAATCTAACTTACATTGATTGGAGATATACAAATATTACTGGTGGTGATATTAATGGCACCACAACTCATGTAATTCCAGAAAAAACATTTGAAGAAAGTCCAAAATTACAATATTTCCTATTACAATCTGGTAACTTACTTCCAAATAAACCAATTCATCCTAATGCTTTCTCATATACACCAAATCTATATTACTTCTGGTATATTTCTTCTGGAAGAACAACCGGAGGATTACCAAACTTTGGAGTTTGCAAAAGTTTAACCTATGTCGTAGCACCAAGTAATGCTTTTAGCGGAACTCTTTATAACTTTGCTTCAAATACTGGTATCCACTATATTGACGTTAGTTTTAATCAATTCTCTAGTTCAATTCCTGCATTTAAAAATTTAACAAATCTATACTATCTGTATCTCTATAATAATTCATTTACTGGACTACAAAAGTTCCAAAACTTAGCAAATCTTACTTACTTTTACGCTCATAATAATTCGATTACTGGGCAGATTCCAGATTTTGGTGAGTGCCCAAAAATGTATTATTTGATTCTTTTTAATAACCAATTATCATCATACTTCTCTGGATCATTCTCTACACTTTACAAGATTAAATATCTCGATCTTTCAAATAATGCTCTAAGTGAACAAGCATTGAATTCAATTATCAATGACTTATATACAAATTATATCGCAGTGAAGCGTGGAGGAGTGACTGTAAATATTAAAAATCAAAGCGGTGGTGCAATCCCAACAGGAACTGCACTGGAAAAACTCATTGTTTTAAGATCAAAAGGTTGGTCTATCGTATACGAGTAACATGGTAATACCCAATCAAGGATATCGAAAAGATTTAAATCTACAAGAAACTGTTAATGAACAGGATGCGCTTGATAATTTAGGTGGCGCAGGAATTTCAAATGACTTGTTGATCATTCGAAATAATTTAAGAAATATATCATCAATTTCATATAGCAGTGCATCTAATGGATTTTTCGACTTTGGATCTTCGAGTCAGTTTGTTTTTACAAATGATGATGTTATAACGATTAGTGCAGATGTCAATGTAGGATCAACGACATTAATTGCTGGTACAAATTATTTTGTGTGTAATTCTAATGCAAAAAGTAGATTCAAACTTTCAACAACTCCTTCATCAGTAGGATTCAACACAATTACCGTATCAAGTGTATCACCAACAAATTTTTATTTTATTCGTAATGACGCTGTTCATCAATCAAACTTAATTAATTTCATTAAACCAGATATTCAAGATACTAGTAATTTTTCATATCTTAATGGAGCGTCAATCAATAGTGCTTTTGACTCTTCACAATCTAATAATGATGTAGCAGAATATTTAATTAACACAAAATACAAAACAAATCAAGATGTAACATCAACACTTAATGAATTTAAGTATGAGGGAATTGTTACTGTTAATGATCCAGTATCTCTGAATATTAATCAAGCTGGTCTTGATAATCCAAAATCTCCTGGTGTATTCATTGGAAACACAAGAGCATTTTCAAGTGATAATAATCCATGGACACAAGTTGGAACTGCATTAAGCACCTCTAGTAGTGAAGTATCGATAGGAGAACTATTCTTTTCAAATGACATTTACATTACAGGAATCAGCACCGAATCAGCATCAACTACCTCAGTTACTACATTCACTCATAAGTTACCCGTTATTATGAATGGGGAGACCTATTACTTGCTCCTTAAAACTTCCTGATTAAACACATAGGATTTTAAATGTGCCCGAAGGAGTTTGAATCGATAAACGACTTCCAGAAGTGTTTGAACTACTATATGCTGTAATTGTATTTGCAATACCAACTTTGAGAGCATCAAACTTAATATTACCAGAATTTATCCTAAGATTTTTTGCAGCAGCAACAGTTTCTAATCCCTCAAAAGTAGGATTGAAAGGTGGTGAAGTATCTGTAGGAGGACAGCATAAAGTCTTATCTCCCGAATCATTGGTAACTGTAAAGTTACCACCAACAATTAGAGAATTTATAATTCCAGTACTTAATGAAATTGTTGTGGCGGTCTTACCTGTGACTGTTGTTCCAGAAGCAAATTGAAATCCTTGAACCTTCCAACCATTACTAATACCTGTTGTATTATTAACTTGGATGATCGTTGATCCAATTCCAGCGGCAACAGTTACAACCACACATTTATTAAGTGTGACAGGGCAGAATGGATCTAAAGCATTGTTAATTAGACCTCTAGATTGATAAAAATAAACATTTGTATTTGGAATTGTTTGAGATGGTGAGATCGTAAATGCCGATGCTGATCCAGTCGTTGTGATTCCAGTGTAAGACTCAACACCAGAACCAATCATAATCATTCCACTCTTTAAGTTAGTTGTATTTCCACTACTTAAAGAAAATGATCCTCCACTTCCGCTACCGACTGCTCTTTTTACAAATCCACGATGATCTATAAAAGTTAAATTAACAGTACCAGATCCCGTTGCATTAGTAGATAAAATAACAGAATTATTAACAACAATTTCTTTAATAATTGTACCATCAGAAATATTGGTTCCAAAAACATAATTACCTAATTCAAGACCAGAAGTACTTGATAGATTAACAATACTTGAATTATTCGTGGTTGTACCATTAATATTCAATTTGGTAATATTAGTTATAGAACTTTTTGGTTGATATCGGATATCTACTTTTTTAGAAGTTTGAATTTTAACGTAATCATTCGATGATGAGGTTCCACCACAAGTTCCACCACCAAAAGACAATGAATTATCTAAAAAGACAACAAAATCTCCTTTCGAATCATTACTAAAATCATAATCTAATGCGTATAGATTAGTAAATCTTAAGTCTTCAGTAGTGGATCCACCAGGTCGAATAAGATTAAAATCAATACTTCTTGAAGCATTTATAGCATCAATATTTTGCGGAATGTAATATCTAAATCTTACATGATATTTTCTAAACTTTTCTAGAGTATATGTAATATAATATATTTGTGTTGATTGTCCTATTGCTTTTGAGAAGGTGACATTTCCATTGACATTTGAAGAAAGTGCATACGTGGTTCCGGATGGTGGTGTCAGTGTAATAACTCCATTACTTCTATTATAAGTTTCAACAACTGTACCAGCAACAATTCCAGATGTAGTTACACTTTGTCCAATTGCAACATAATTTGTATTTGCTGCGGAAGAAAGAGTAATTGTATTAGTATTAATTGATCCAGTTGCAGCAAAAGTACTGGTAATTCCTACTCTAGATTGTTCTGTATAAGTTCCAATTCCCGATACATATCCTTCTGTTTCAAATTCAAAAGTAGTAAGTGCTGTTGTACTCACATAAAAAATATGTTGTCCTGTTACCGTAGGAATAAAATATCCTTCCCATTCAACACCACCATTTACGTCAACTGCTTCTGGTGTAATTTTTCCACTATATGAAAAATTTCCTGCCTCCCAAAAATTATCAGTTTTAAAAGGTAATCCAGAAAAAATATTGGCAGTGTTTGTAAATACTTGATTCTTATTATAATATTTTGCAGTTAATCCGTTACCACCATTTAATCTAGGTTCTCCTGCAAATACTTCAAGACGATCTAAGCGATTTTGAAAAGTAATTCTTGGGAAAAAATCGGAAATTGTTCCAGTAGATGAGGTTGATTGTTGAGCACTCCCGATGAATTGTTGATATCCCTGTGGGGTTAATCCAAGTGCAGCAGCACCTCTAATTGGATCTAAATCTTCACTAACAAAACTCCCACCAGAACCAACATCATCTAAAAGATTGTTTAAAGAACTTACAGGATCAGAAAGATCTCCAAGATTCTTATCCCTTCTAAGTCCAATTCTCTTATATATTTTGATTCCCATTTTGACTTTTTGTTATTATTTAGGAATAAGACCTTAAAGCTTGACATACCCATAAGAATACTGCTAGAGTACCTTTGTCCTGGTTGAAGACAAGAATCTAAGTTTGACTAAGACACTTTAAAAACCGTCCACTGAGACGCAGTAGGGATAGTTCTCTGCTATAATAGTCCTATACGCAATGAGATCTGTGATTCAACTCCGTCCTCACCAGCAACGTGGTCTTGACGCTATGGTCAAGTATCGCATTGGTCAACTTACCATGCCGACTGGTGCTGGCAAGACGCCTACGATGTTCTTTGATTGTCTACGTGAGTTTGAGAAAGATACTCCGCAAACCATTGTAGTGGTGGCGCCACGTATCATGCTCGCTGAGCAGTTGTCTGCTGAATTTCTTGAGCACATCACTGATCCTATGGTTCGTGTGCTTCATGTACATAGTGGTGAGACTCGTCATGAGTCCACGACCAGTCCTGCTGGCATCTATGATTGGGCAGTGCAAACTTATAAGCGTCATCGTATCATTTTTACTACCTACAATTCTCTACAACGTATTCAGCAAGCAGATATTCGTGTTGATACCATTTACTTTGATGAAGCACATAACAGCGTAAAACGTCATTTCTTTCCTTCTACCAAACACTTCTCTGCTACTGCTGGTCGTTGTTATTTCTTTACTGCTACTCCTAAGCATTCTGCTACTATTTCTAAACCTGGTATGAATGATGGATCAGTGTATGGTCAGGTGATTTGCAATGTTCCTGCTCCTGAACTGGTGAATGGTGGTTTCATTGTTCCTCCTCAAGTTTGTGTGAGTCAGATCAATGCGATTCGTGACAAAGACGATGCAGCAGAACGTGACTGCATGACTCTGTTGGATACGATTCTCAACGAGGATAACATGCAGAAGGTTCTTGTTGCTGCTCCCAACACTAAAGTTTTAATTCGGATGCTTGCCGAAACTGATTTTATGCCAGAGGTTCAGTCCTATGGTTATGATGTGCTGTGGGTGACTGCTAAGTATGGTGCATTCATCAACAATCAGAAAGTATCCCGTGAGATGTTCTTTGACACATTGACTGCATGGGGTAAGGATCCTGCAAAGAAATTCATCATTCTTCACTACAGCATTCTGTCTGAAGGTATCAACTGTCCTGGATTAACCTCCTGTGTGCTCATGAGGAACATGGATTACATTGCGATGGCACAGACCATCGGACGTGTAATTCGCCTTCATCCAGACGATTCTAGACGCCTCTCAGAGGGTTCTCTAACGCCTGGACAGTTGAAGAACTATCACAAGTCCTATGGATTCATTCATGTTCCTGTGTATAGTAACGTTGGCATCGCAACTGCTAAACGACTGCAGAACGTCGCTGAGACAATTTTTATTCAAGGCGAACCTGCAATCTCCATCATCAAACGCTGAGGTAATTATGAAACATCGTGTCACTTGCATGGTTAGCGGACAAACATTTTATGTTGAGTGTTACGCTCGTAATCGTCAAGAAGCAATTCAAGTTGCTCTTGCACAATATCCAAATGCCCGTATCATGTCTTCTAACATCGTGTACTAATGAATATTCAAAATGAAGAGATCTTAAATCCTAAACCAGGAGATCCAAATGGTTATGTGACTAAGGATGGAATGTGGGCTGCCGTTCCTTATGGTAAAAAATTTGTTATCATTCATAATGGACAACAAATTCACACTGCCAATAATTATAAAAATGCTAAGTCTTATATCTCCAAACAAATTAAAGCATCTAAAAAAATAAACACAACTGTTGAACAATTTTTTGGTTAAATAGTATAACTACTATACTGTTTATGGATGAAACCCCTGATATCAAATGGAATCGTGGTTTAGATTTGTTTATTGAGTCTGTTCATAAACCTGATAACGAACTGAGACAGTGTGCTCACAATCAAGAATGCTATCATGAGTTGATGGAGGTACGTGAACATGTTTTAGAGCATCTCAAAACTTTAAGACGATGACTGTCTACGCTATTTGGTTTATTATCTTTGCCTGTATTGCCTATCTGATCGCAACAGATGAGAGTGTTGCCAAGGCAGTTTATTTTACAGGTAAGATTGTAAATAATAAACTTGCAAGGTTTCGTTGGTGGATGATAAACAATCCAAAAACACCATGGACACAGTATGTAATGTGGAGACGCTCAAATCAACTTGCCAAAGAGTTGATGAATGAGATAGAATCTAAAAATAAATAACCTTACATCTGGAAAATCTTATGCTCTCCACGCAATATAGATTAAGATTAGAAGCAATCTGTGAAAAGATTGTTTTGAAAGAGGAAGTAAGTCTTGAGGATATGATCTGGGCAGAGAAACTTGCAAAGGCAAATCGTTCTGCTGCGACTATACTTCGTCA